>OGIR01000249.1_pt1 | contig 52577 bp, 47 predicted proteins | sample 1571831 | NCBI WGS metagenome assembly OGIR01 (sample SAMEA2582124, study PRJEB24529) | metagenome | biome: Human gut stool | place: China | collected 2011 | reverse complement strand
AAAATAAGGCAGATGCCAATTCAAACATCGGCTTCGCGCGGTTATGTTTTGTTCAGAAGTGCAGACAAGCGCTGCACAAAAGTCCTAAAATTGTCTGCGGATTGCGGACACTCTCCGCGGAGTGTTCAAAGCTTGGAAAAACACGGATCATCGGAGATACCAAACGCGGTATAGATTAGAAATACCCCATTTTGCGTTTCGGATTCCCGCCGCCGGTTGGCAGTCCGGAACAGGCAGATACAGTATATTTGCAAAATCCATGCCTGCCACATTCCATGCCCGGTCTTTTAGCGTCTCCACTCGCGTGGCGTCATGCCCGTGATGCGGCGGAAGAGCCGTGTGAAATAGTGGACGTCGGGGATGCCGCAGGCTGCCGCAACATCCTGCACCGGCAGGAGGGTACTGCGCAGCAGCTTCTTGGCGTATTCGATGCGGTTGGCGTTGACGTAGTCCGTCAGCGTCATGCCGACTTCCTTTTTGAACAGCGTGGACAGGTAGCTTGTATTCAAAAACAGCTCATTGGCAAAACGTTTCAGGCTTAAGTCCCCGGTCAGTGAGGCGTCTATGGTGACGAGAATCTGGCGGATCGGATCGGAATACGAACTCATGCTTCGCTGTTCCACGAGCTGACAGTAACTCTGAACCATGTAGGATATGAGATCGTTGATTTCTTCCACGGATTGGATGCTCTCGATCATGCGCGCAAAGTTGCCGGAGACGGCGTCGATATAAAACGGGTGGACGCCCGTTTCGTACGCTTTTCTCCGCAGCAGCGTGTTGAGGGTCAGAATCAGGTTCTTGCGGTTGCGGAGTGCGTCCTCCGTGCGGGGGACAAAGCGCAGGTTTCCGAGAGCCTCCATGAAGGAGAGGGCACGGGCGCTGTTGCCGTGAGAGATGGCGTCGAGCAGCTCATCCTCGATATGGTAGCGCTCTTCAAGAAGGTGCATGCTTAAGACCGGGTCCTCCGGTACGACAAACTGGTGCTTTTCCAAAAAGGACTCTCTGGTCTCGAGATCTTTCAAATGCAGGGTCTGTACGGATACATCCGCGTCGGCATCCAGAGTCTGATAGACGTGGCGCAGCAGGGCGGTCATGGAGGCTTTGTCCGCGATCAGCGGCAGGGCGTGATAATATTCCTGCAGCTGTGGAAAAAGTTCTGTCGGAATATCCAGCCGGTTCATAAGTGACAGAATCTGGGAGCGCTCAAATTCTCTCCAGAGAAAGGGGCCGACGAACAGGAAGGCACTTTTATCCGGCAGACGGAAAAAGGAATAATTGCACTCGTAGTAATCTACAATAAAATAGATGGTGTTCTGTACAAATGGAAACGGCACCTGTTTTTGCGCATCGGCTTCCTGCATCAGGATACTGTTGCGCAGTCCGAGATCCAGATCCGCCAGTTCTAACTGTTTGCGGTCGGTCAGTCTGCACTGGATATGCAGGTCAGAAAAGTATGCGGTAAGAAAAGATAAAATGGGCTGTTCCATCATGAACCTCCTGTCCGGGTCAGTGTCTGTTGTCTTGATTTTGGCACAATATTTTCTGTTATGCAAGGAAAAACAAAAAAATGACAAGGATTATTCATCCCTTTAAAGCATCGGCTTGCAGACCGGAGCAATTTATGATAATTCTATAACAACGTGTTCACGGTGAACACATTTTAGAAAATAGTGCAGAATGCTTGAAAGAGAGGATACCTATGAAAATCACAGCTTATGAAGTGAGACCGGATGAAAAAGATTACCTGCTTGCCGCAGCACAGCAGGAGCAGATAGAGATTACACTGGTGCAGGGGCCGATGACACAGGACAACATCGATCGTGCCGAGGGAGCAGACGGCATTACGATTCTTGGAGATACAAAGATGGACGCCGCATTGATTGAGGAGACTGCAAAGCGGCGTATCCGCGTCGTTGCGACACGTACCATCGGGTATGACCATATTGACCTGAATGCGGCGAAGAGCAATGGTGTTCACGTCTGCAACGGCTACTACGATCCGGACGGCGTTGCCGAGTATACGGTCATGCTGATTTTAATGTCGCTTCGCAATTATAAGCAGGCACTGTTCCGCGGGAATGCCAACGATTATTCGCTTGGCGGGCTGATCGGAAGGGAGCTTCGTAATCTTACCGTCGGTATCATCGGAACGGGAAAAATCGGACAGAAGGTGGCACAGAATCTGCAGGGATTCGGCTGCAGGATTCTGGCATACAGCAGACGTCAGAATGCCGATCCGGCGCTCGGAATCGAATACTGTTCTCTGGAGGAACTGTACGCGAAGAGTGACATTATCTCACTGCACACGCCACTGTCCAATCAGACACGTTATATGATTGATAAAAAGGCGATCGACCAGATGAAGGACGGCGTCATTCTGATCAACTGCGCGAGAGGAGAGTTGATGCGCGTGGATGACATCATCGAGGGAATCGAGACGCGGAAGATCGGTGCGCTGGGACTGGATGTGATCGAGCATGAGGAGGGAATCTACCATATGGACCGCCGGTCGGATATTCTTGCAAACCGGAATATGGCGTATCTGAGACAGTTCCCGAATGTGACGATGACGCAGCACATTGCGTTTTATACAGAGGAAGCGGTAAAAAGCATGGCGGAGAGCGGTATTGTCAATGTAGTGAAATGCCTGAAAAAACAGGATAATCCTAACCTGATCTGCTAAGTTCATATACAAAAAGAGTCTGCCACAAGAAAACTTGTGACAGACTCTTTTTAAATCCATTGTTTGCAATATCTTAATCTAACAAATAAAACAAGTCTATTTTAAGAAAAAGGTACATGAAACTAGTGATTTAACGCGGTAAGCTTACCGCCTGCAGTAATTATTTTACTACAGTTACGTTGGTTGCCTGCGGTCCCTTGGATCCTTCTACAACGTCGAACTCTACGGAAGCGCCCTCTTCAAGAGACTTGAAACCTTCCATGTTAAGTCCTGAGTAATGTACGAATACATCGTTGCCTGACTCGTCAGAAATGAATCCGTAACCCTTCTGGTTGTTGAACCATTTTACTGTACCTTTCATCAAAAAGTACCTCCAAAAATAATACTAACTGTAACTTACAGCTATTAGTACAATATCATAAGAATTTATAAAAGTAAAGTAATAAATTAAAGTTCTTCAAAACTAATTTCATGCGCAGTGAGAAAGCGCTTTACAAGGGAATCCCACTCCTGATCGAGGCTCTTGTCCACGGAGAAAATCCGGTACGAAATGCCCGTGGTAAGGAGCAGTTTTTTCTGCTGGAATTTCAGATTGATAAACATTCCCGTAATGTCCTCCGGGGTAAAAGAACTGTGGGTCGAAAGCAGTGTCCGTTCCAGATTCTTCGGGGAGAGCAGAAAGACAAATTTAAAATAAGAAGGAGTGCGTTTGCCCTTGATCAGGTCAAAACATTGCGGACGTACCTGTTCAAACGGGAGAAAAGAAAGTCCCGTCAGTCCGAGCGCATCGGCTTCATCTGATGAATAAAAATCGGGCTGGATCGTGCCGTCTAAGCTCCAGGTGACGCTGCCCAAGATGACGGCTTCCTTTAGAAGAAAGTGCCCGAACGTGTCCGTACACAGCAGTTTATTCATAAAATCTTTAATTTCCGGTAGGGAAAGTGCAATCATAGTCTTCTCCGTGTCATATAGTATTGGGGCGCATTGCCTTTGTGTAGTATAACACAGATTGGGGACAAATAGAAAGCCGATTGGGAAGGTTTGCTTCACAATATGATTTCTGGTATGATAGGAAGCTGAGAGAACAGCCCCGGAAGGGGTCACAGATAAAGAAGAAAAGAGGACATAGACATGAAAGAGACAGAACTTTTATTTGATTTGCTGAAAAAAGGTGTGTCGCCGGTACAGGCAGTCCGCGCCTGCAAAGAGCGCCTGGAGAGCGCGGGATTTCTGGAACTGCCCTATGATGAGCCGTGGAAGCTGCAGAAAAACGGAAGATATTATGTAAATCATCATGACACCACACTGTTCGCGTTTACGGTGGGAGAAGGCTGGCAGGAGACAAAGACGCCACAGATTCGGATGGCGGCAGCGCATACGGATTTTCCGTGCCTGCGCATCAAGCCGTCGGCGGATGTGACGGCATGCGGTTACGCGCAGGTGAATGTGGAAGTATACGGGGGCGCGATCTTAAATACCTGGCTGGATCGTCCGCTCGGTATTGCCGGCCGTGTGGCAGTGCGCACACAGGACGCGTTTGCCCCGAAGATTGTGGAGTTTGTATCGGAAAAAAATCTTCTGACCATTCCGAATCTGGCGATCCACATGAACCGCGAGGTCAACAAGGGTGTGGAGCTGAACCGCCAGACGGATATGCTGCCGGTCTTTGCGCTGCTGCCGGAGGAGGAGAAAAAGGCGGACTACTTCCTTACATTCCTGGCAGACGAGCTGTCTGTGGAGAAGACTGACATTCTGGATTTTGAACTGACCGTATACTGTAAGGAAAATCCGGAATTCATCGGTCTCAACGATGATTTTATCTCAAGTCCGCGCCTGGATAACCTGACTTCCTGCGCGGCGCTCGTCTCCGGACTGATCGATGCTGGGAGAACGGAAGGGATCAACCTGATCGCGCTGTTTGACCACGAGGAAATTGGAAGCCGCACGAAGCAGGGCGCCGGCTCGATTCTGCTGCATGACATGCTGCGCCGCATCTTAAAAGAGCTGGGACGGGAACAGACGGCGGAGCAGGATCTCTACCGCAGCATGCTGCTGTCCGTGGATGTGGCACACGGCATCCATCCGAACCAGGCAGGGAAAATGGATCTTACCAACAAGCCCGTGCTCGGAAGGGGATTCTGTATCAAGGAGGCGAGTTCGCAGTCCTATGCGACAGACTGCGAGGCGATTGCCATTATCCAGCAGATCTGTGAGAAAGAGAAGATCGCGTACCAGAAGTTTGTGAATCGCTCGGATATGCCGGGGGGAAGTACGCTTGGATCGATCGCTTCTGCGCTTCTTCCGGTGAAGACCGTGGATATCGGAATCCCGCTTCTTGCCATGCATTCCGCGCGGGAGCTGATGGGCAGCGCTGACCAGCAGGCGTTAAAGGATCTTGTGACCGCATATTTTACACTCGCTTCGTGAGAAAGAATGCTTCGTAAGATATAATTTAGATAAAGTTTAGAAATTACCTCTATACAAAAAATGGTTTTTGTGTTAATGTAACATAGTATTGAATACTACATGCGATAGAAACGAAAAATATATTAACGGTTTATTGATAACATTAAACACATACCATAGAACAGGTGGAGGGATTGCCATGTATAAGATTGTTGTGGACAGCTGCGGGGAATTACCGGAGGAACTGAAGAAGGACGGACATTTTGAGACGGTGTCCTTAGAACTTGAGGTGGACGGTTACCGCATTAAGGATGATGAGACATTTAACCAGCTTGATTTTCTGCGCCGGGTGAAGAAGAGCATCACGGGACCGAAGTCCTCCTGCCCGTCACCGGAGCAGTATATGCAGGCGTATGAGGGAGAGGCAGAGCATGTGTATGTGGTGACGCTTTCCGGGAAGCTGAGCGGTTCCTACAACAGTGCAGAGCTTGGCAGGAATCTCTACGAGGAGGAACATCCGGGAGAGAACAAGCAGATCTATGTATTTAACTCCAGGTCTGCATCGATCGGGGAGACGATTATCGGTCTTAAGGTGCAGGAGTTCGAGGAGGCAGGTCTTCCGTTTGAGGAGGTCGTTGCCAGAACGGAGGAGTATATCAGTTCCATGAATACTTATTTTGTCTTAGAGACGTTAGAGACTCTGCGCAAGAACGGAAGACTGACCAATCTGAAAGCGCTGATTGCCAATACGCTCAATATCAAGCCGGTAATGGGTTCCACAAAGGAGGGCATGATCTGCCAGCTCGGTCAGGCGCGCGGAATGAACAAGGCACTTGAGAAAATGGTGCAGGATATGATCGGGCGCACGAAGGACTGTGAGCAGCGTGTGCTTGCCATCGCGCACTGCAACTGCCCGGAGCGCGCCGCAGCGGTAAAAGCCCGCATAGAAAAGCTTGCAAATTTCAAGAAAATCATTATTATAAATACTGCCGGTGTCAGCAGTATGTATGCAAATGATGGCGGCGTAATCATGGCAGTGTAAGACACGCGGGTGTGTCGCTGCTGCCCGGAGAGGAACGCGGGACACAGATGACATATGAAGAAGTAGTAGATCAGATCAATCAGATCAGAAGATTCGGGAATCTTGCCGGAGTGGAGGTTGCCGGGCGCATGTTAAAGGCGCTTGGCAGTCCGCAGGCGGGGATTCCGTTGATACACATAGCAGGGACGAACGGAAAAGGTTCTGTCTCTGCTTTTCTCTGCGCAATTTTAAGGGAGGCGGGACTTCGCGTCGGGATGTTTACCTCCCCGCACCTTGTGGACTTTCGGGAACGCATCCAGATAAACGGGGAGATGATCTCTAAGGAGGATACGCAGAGGATCGGCGTGCAGCTTCTTGCGATGGATTTTGGCGTGCAGCCGACGATGTTTGACGTTACACTTGCCATGGCAATCCTCTATTTTAAGGAACGCGGGTGCGATGTCATGATTTTAGAGACCGGACTTGGCGGGAGGCTGGACGCAACCAATGCCGTAGGTGTACCGGATGTAACCGTGATCACAAAGATCGGCTATGACCACATGGCGGTGCTTGGAAATACGCTTGCTGAGATTGCTGCGGAAAAGACGGGCATCATCAAAAAAGGCACCTCGCTTGTGCTTGAGAGCCAGGAGGCAGAAGTCATGACGGTGTTTGAGGCGAAGGTCAGGGAGGAAGGAATTACAGATTTCCGGCTGATCGACCCTTTGGAGATAAAAGAGCAGACTTACCGTGACGGCAGACAGTATTTTTCGTTTGGTGCCTACCGTGATCTGTCCATGCGCATGCTTGGCGTTCATCAGTATGAGAATGCCATCGCGGCGCTTCTCGGGGCGGAGGCATTTTTCAGGAGACATACAGAGTGGATCTGCGGCGGGACAAAAGAGTGGGAAGAGGGCGTAAGGCGCGCAGTCTGTCAGGGGATCGCTAAGACCGTATGGAAGGGCAGGATGGAAATCCTCTCAAAAAAACCGTTCCTGCTGGTGGACGGCGCACACAACAGCAACGGCGTGGAAGCGTTAAGAGAGAGCCTCGTGGCGCTTTTCCCGGGAGAAAAGTTTCATTTTATCATGGGCGTGATGGCGGATAAGGATTATGAGACAATGATCGGGGAATTGCTGCCGCTTGCCATTGATTTTACAACCTGCACGGTGGAGTGCGAGCGGGCGCTGCAGGCGGACGCCCTGGCGGACTGCATCCGGCGGAAAGGAATTGCAGCTGCATCAGCCGATGATTTTGCGTCCTGTTTTCAGAGAGGGCGGCTCGATGAAACACACCGCACGGTTGCGTTTGGTTCGCTCTATTTCATCGGTGAGATCGAGGCGCTGTTTGAGGCAAAATAGTTACGAAAAGATTACAGAATAGAGCGTTTATGACAAAAATGATACAATTTCACAAACTTTCAGTAATAGTTCACCATTTTGTAATATTTCGCCTATAATGAGGTATAGTAAATAGGGATACAGTAGATAGAAGTCAGATAGAAAGAGTCTGTGGAATGTTATTTAGCAGTTTTGAGTTTTTATTTCGGTTTTTGCCGGTTTTTTTAGTGATATATTATCTTACACCGAAAAAGTTCCGCAATGTCACATTGCTGGGGGGAAGTATTGTTTTTTATACAATTGGCGAGGCGGGTTATATTACGATTCTCCTTGCGTGCGTTCTGGTCAATTACACGCTGACCCGTTTGATGTATCGGAAGAGTACGGACGGGCGGGGAATCAGACAGAAACGCTTATTGCTTCTTGCGCTCGGGTATGATCTGGGCGTGCTGTTTTTCTTCAAGTACAGTGGTCTGGCATCCGGACTTCCGCTTGGAATCAGTTTTTACACGTTTCAGATTATGGCGTACGTGATTGATGTGTACCGCGGAAGAATACCGGCAGAACAGTCGCTGCTTCGGCTGGGAACGTATCTGACCATGTTTCCGCAGCTGATATCGGGACCGATCACAAATTATGCGGATGTGCGTGTAGCATTGGGAAGAGAGCGCACGATCAAGGCACGTCAGCTGGAAGAGGGAATGAAGCTCTTGATTATCGGACTTGCAGCAAAAGTCGTGATTGCGGACCGGATCGGCACACTCTGGAACAGCATCCGGATGATCGGGTTCGACAGCATCACAACAAAGCTTGCATGGATGGGAGCGTTCGCTTACTCACTGCAGCTGTATTTTGACTTCGCGGGATATTCGATGATGGCGAGAGGAATCGGAAAGATGCTGGGATTTGAGCTCCCGGTGAACTTCCGCTATCCCTACATTTCAAAATCAGTCACGGAATTCTGGCGCAGATGGCATATTACGCTCGGCAGATGGTTCAGGGAATATGTATACATTCCGCTGGGAGGCAACCGGAAGGGAAAGGCACGCACCTTTTTCAATCTGTTTGTGGTGTGGAGCCTTACCGCGTTGTGGCACGGGGCGAATTATAACTTCCTGATCTGGGGCGGGATTCTGCTCTGCTGCCTGTTGGTAGAAAAGCTCTTTCTGCTGCGCCTGCTGGATAAAAGCAGGGTGATCGGTCATCTTTATGTATTGTTTGTTGTTCCGCTCAGCTGGGTGGCGTTTGCGGTCACCGATCTGTCGGAGCTTGGCGTTTATATGACGCGGCTGTTCCCGTTTGCGGGGCATGCGGCAGGGGTCATCAATCATCTGGATTATTTAAAATATCTGAATGACTATGCACCGCTGTTTCTTTTAGGCGTGCTCTTTGCAACGCCGCTTCCGGAGACCTGCTATCGGCTGATCGAGCGCAAATGGATCGGCAGGGTGATACTGCTCGGCATTTTCGGGCTTTGCATGTACTATCTGGCGGTGTCGGCAAACAATCCGTTTTTGTACTTTAATTTTTAAATGTGTGGTGGATGGATTTGAGAAAGCTTTTGAAATGTCCGGTAACGGTCGCACTGCTTATCTTGTGGGCGGCGCTGTCGGTTGTCGGCTATCTGGGGAAAGATACAATATATAAGAATTATACGGTTGATATACGAACGACACCATACTTCGTCCTGGTGTTTGACGGACTGCATGACGGAATTTTTCCGTGGAGTCATGTGGGTGCGCCGGGCGGCATAGGAGAGAACGGAAAGCTGCCGTCCATCCTGCTGCCGGGGGAGAGTGTCTCTGATACTGAGCTTGCCGGCGGGACGGAGACGGTCGGAGAGACAGAGACGGAAGAGGCGCCGCACACGCGGGAATTCTGTATGGTGGATGACGACTGGTTCGACGACGCGGTCTTTATCGGGGATTCGAGAACTGTGGGGCTGCGCGATTACGGCGGGCTGGACAATGCGACCTTTTACGCGTCCACAGGGCTTGGAATCTACGATATGTGGACAGAAAAGTTCTGTGAGGTGGACGGGGAGAAGACCACGCTTGAGGATGCGCTTTCCAGACGGCAGTTTGGCAAAATTTATTTCCAGATCGGCATCAATGAGATGGGAAGAGGAACCCTGGACGGTTTTATGGAGCAGTACGCGCAGTCGGTTCAGAAATTTAGAGAACTCCAGCCCGATGCGATCATCTATGTGCAGGGCATCATGCGGGTTGCAAAGGCCAAGTCCGACTCGGATAAAATTTTTAACAATCAGGGAATCAATGAACGCAATATGAGAATTGCGGAACTTGCGGATAATCAGACTATTTTTTACATTGATGTGAATGATGTCGTATGTGATTCAGACGGAAACTTAAGAGCGGATCTCACGTTTGACAATCTGCATCTGTACGGCTCGAAATACGGAATCTGGGTGGATTTCCTCAAGACGAAGGGAATTGCACCGTGAAGTGGTTCTTCTGAAAAGAAATGAGACCCTCGTCTCTTAGATGACACAGCTCGTTCGACATGGCGCTCCGGTCTACGGAGAGATAGTCGGCGAGCTGTTGTCTGTTAAAGGGAATATCAAAAGACGAACTTCCGGATCTGCGCGCCTCGCTCGACAGATAGGAGAGAAGCTTTTCACGGGTGGTCCGCTTGGTCATGTGCTCTAATTTCTGTCCGAGCTGGAAATTGCGCTCGGCGAGAACGGAGAGCAGATTTCTTGTGAGCTGGTTGTGGAATTCGCATGCGCGGGAGCAGAGCGTCATCATTTTTGAGACGTTTAAGTAGAGCACAGTGGAATTCTGCTCGGCGTAGAGGCTGACTTCCAGCGCACAGTTTGTACGGATGGCATAAGATTCTCCGAAGATGTCTCCGGGGCGGCAGCGGGTCATCAGATTTGTGTTGCCCCAGAAATCCTCCTTCATGACATCCACACATCCTTCTAACACAAGACCGAGAGAATCCAGATGGTCGCCGTAGTGAAAGAGAAAGCTGCCCTTTGGATAGGAGAGGGTCTTTGCCGACAGACAGTCGAGCATGGCATGGATTTCTTCGGGTGCAATATCATAAAAAACGGGAGAGGCCTGCAAGAGGGCATCGTATCCTTGGAAAGTTTGCATTATTTTTCGTCCTTTCGACTTTTTGTTGTAAAAACAACAGAAATGTTGACGCTATTGTAGTATCCTGTGGAAGAAAAGTCAAGAGAGAATTTCCGGCATGCGTGCCGGAGTTAGAATGGAGGATATGATGTTACGAAGAGTCATTGAGATTGAGGAAGAAAAGTGCAACGGCTGCGGAGCATGTGCAAACGCCTGCCACGAGGGAGCCATCAGTATTGTAAACGGCAAGGCCAAGCTGATGCGGGACGATTACTGCGACGGACTTGGCGACTGTCTGCCGACCTGTCCGATGGATGCGATTCATTTTGTGGAGCGTGAGGCGGCGGCTTATGATGCTGCGGCAGTTGAGGAGAATAAGAGAAAGAAAGCAGCGCAGCAGGCGATAGCGTCACAGCCGCTTCCGTGCGGATGTCCGGGAACCCAGGCGAAGACGATCCGCCATGAGCAGCAGGCAGTCTGTCCGACCGCCGCAGAGGAGAGTGCGGCAGAACTTACGTCGGAGCTGACACAGTGGCCGGTGCAGATCAAGCTGGTTCCGGTGCGCGCCCCGTATTTTGACGGAGCAAAGCTTCTGGTGGCTGCAGACTGTACAGCGTATGCGTATGCGAATTTCCACAAAAAATATATCCGCAATCACATCACGCTGATCGGATGTCCGAAGTTAGACGATGTGGATTATTCGGAGAAGCTGACCCAGATCATTGCGCAGAACGATATTAAGAGCATTACCGTGGTCCGCATGGAAGTGCCGTGTTGCGGAGGAATCGAGCAGGCGGTGAAAAATGCACTCGCGGCAAGTGGTAAGATGATTCCGTGGCAGGTAGACATTATCTCTACGGACGGAAGAATTCTCGAGTAATACTTTCCCCTTTTACGGGACATACTACGATGCAGAAGTATGTTACGCGAAAGGGGATTTTTTATGGCACTTACTATGAAAATTACAGAGGTACACGCGCGGGAGATTCTGGATTCCCGCGGCAATCCGACCGTGGAGGTGGAGGTGACCGCCGAGACGGAGACAACGGGGAGAAAGACTACGGCGCGGGAGTCGGTTCCGTCGGGAGCGAGCACCGGAAGATTTGAGGCAGTGGAGCTTCGGGACGGCGACAGGGAGTATTTCGGACTGGGCACGAAGAAGGTGGTGGATCACGTCAACACAAAGATCCGGGAAGCGCTTCTTGGAATGAATGTTTTGGATCAGGCACTCATCGACCGCAGAATGGTCGAGCTGGATGGGACAGACAACAAAGGAAATCTTGGGGCGAATGCGATCTTAGGCGTGTCGCTCGCCTGCGCGAAGACGGCGGCAGCGGCGCTTGATATGCCGCTTTACCGCTACATTGGCGGAGGCAACGCCAAGCGGCTGCCGGTTCCTATGATGAATGTCATAAACGGCGGAGTTCATGCGAAGAATTCCCTTGATTTTCAGGAATTTATGATCCTACCCATTAGCGCCAAAAGCTATCAGGAAGCGCTGCGCATGGGCGCGGAGGTATATCATTTTCTACGCCAGATTTTAAACGAGGAGGGATATGCTACGGCGGTCGGCGATGAAGGCGGCTTTGCGCCGGATCTTGCGGATGCCGGTGAGGTGTTCCGGTATCTGGGGAAAGCGGTGGAAAAGGCGGGCTATACGGTTGGAAAAGATGTGGTCTACGCGATGGATGCCGCGGCGAGTGAATTATATAATGAAGAGACGGGAATGTACCATTTCCCGGGGGAGAATGGAATCTGCAGGGACGCGGAGGAGATGATCGCGCTCTACGAAGATCTGGCAAAGCGTTTTCCACTTGTGTCGATCGAGGACGGTCTGCAGGAAGACGACTGGGAGGGCTGGCAGAGTCTGACCGGGCGTCTGGGAGATGGCATGCAGCTTGTCGGCGATGACCTGTTTGTCACAAATCCCAAGCGGATCAAGTGCGGCATCAAATTAAATGCAGGAAATGCGGTGCTGATAAAGGTGAATCAGATCGGCACGCTGACGGAGGCGTTGGACGCCATCGAGATGGCACAGTGTGCCGGCTATCACACGGTGATCTCCCACCGTTCCGGGGAGACGGAGGATGCGTTTATCGCGGATCTTGCGGTCGCGGTGAATGCGGGGCAGATCAAAACCGGCGCGCCGTGCAGGGCGGAGCGCACTGCAAAGTATAACCGGCTTCTGCGGATTGAGGAGGAGCTTGGCGAGACGGCGCAGTTTTCTCCGGCGGAGCCTTTCGGGAGAGCGTAAAAAACAGTTGAAAACGCGGGGGGAGTATGCTATAATAGCTAAAGTTGTGAGTTGATTACCGTAGGAGGGAATTATTTTGGCAATTTTAAAGACGATTTTAACCGTTGTTTTCATACTGATTTGTTTGGCGTTGACAGTCATTATCTTATTACAGGAAGGAAAGTCCGCAGGACTCGGAGCGATCGCCGGAGCGGCAGATACGTACTGGGGAAGGAATAAGGGACGTTCCATGGAAGGCAGACTGGTGACGGGAACCAAGATTCTGGTTGCGTTGTTCATCATCATTGCCGCTGTATTGAATCTGGGAATCTTTTAGAAATGAGGCTGTCGCATCTGCGGCAGCTTTTTTGCTGCGGAGAGGAAGGATATGAGAGAAGAACTTTTACAGGAACGAAAAAAAGCAATTTACGGACTGATCTGCGATGAGCTTTATGTGCCGATGAAGGCAAAGGAGATCGCGGCAGTATTAAATGTGCCAAAGAGTGACAGAAGAGACCTTGCGGAAGTGCTGGATGCGCTTGTGGCGGAGGGAAAAGTGGAAGTGTCATCGAAAGGCAAGTACATGAAGTCGGAAGGAAAATTCCTGACAGGCGTTTTTGCCGCGCATCCGAGAGGATTTGGCTTTGTGACGGTCGAGGGGGAGGATGAGGATATTTTTATTCCGGAATCCCAGGTAAATGGTGCTTTTCACGGCGATACCGTGCAGGTGGCGCTGACACGCGCCGAGGGGCACGGACGGCGCAGAGAGGGGCAGATCACAAAGATTTTGACCCGCGGGGTCAGCCGGATCGTCTGTACCTATGAAAAAAGCAAGACATTCGGGTTCGCAGTGCCGGATAATCCGAGATTCGGACAGGATATTTTTATCCCGCAGGAGCGCTCGAAAGGGGCAGTAAGCGGACATAAGGTCGTGGTGGAACTGACGGATTTCGGCGGCAATGGAAAAAAGCCGGAGGGAAAGGTCGTAGAGATTCTGGGACATGTGAACGACCCGGGGACGGATATTCTCTCGATCGTGCGAGGTTACGATCTGCCGACCGAGTTTTCGGAGAAGATCATGAATCAGGTGGAGCGCGTGGCAGGTGAGGTCAGCACGGCCGATATGGCAGGCCGCATGGATCTGCGGGACTGGCAGACGGTGACGATCGACGGAGAGGATGCCAAGGATTTGGACGATGCCATCACCCTGACGAAGGAGGGGGATGTCTACCGCCTGGGCGTTCATATTGCGGATGTCACGAATTATGTGCAGGAGCGCAGCGCCCTTGACGTGGAGGCTCTAAAGCGCGGCACATCGGTCTATCTTGTCGACCGTGTGATTCCGATGCTTCCACATGCGCTTTCCAACGGCATCTGTTCGCTGAACGCCGGGGAGAACCGGTTGGCATTAAGCTGTATCATGACCGTGGATACGAAGGGAAATGTGATCGATCACGTGATTGCGGAGACAGTCATTAAGGTCGACCGCCGCATGAGTTACACCAGTGTCAAAAAGATCCTGGAGGATCACGATGAGGCGGAGATCCGCGAGTATGAGGAGCTTGTGCCAATGTTTGAGAGGATGCGGGATCTGGCGGCGATTCTCCGCAAAAAACGGATGAAGCGCGGATCGATTGATTTTGATTTCCCGGAGACGAAGATCATTTTGGACGCGCAGGGACGCCCTGTGGAGATCAAGCCGTACGAGCGCAATGTTGCGACCAAGATTATCGAAGATTTTATGCTGCTTGCCAACGAGACGGTGGCACAGGACTATTTCTGGCAGGAACTGCCGTTTGTGTACCGTACCCACGAGAACCCGGATACGGAGAAGATCCACAAGCTGGCAACGTTTATCAATAATTTTGGCTATTCGATTCATATCGGGCAGGATGAAGTACACCCGAAGGAACTTCAGAAGCTGCTGCTTCGGATTGACGGGACGCCGGAGGAGGCGTTAATCAGCCGGCTGACACTCCGCTCGATGAAGCAGGCAAAGTACAGCACCGTAAACACCGGGCATTTCGGACTGGCAACGTCCTATTACTGCCATTTCACCTCGCCGATCCGCCGTTATCCGGATCTGCAGATTCATCGGATCATCAAGGACAATCTGCGCGGAAGAATGAATGCGAAGCGCATCGAGCATTATGAGAAGATTCTGCCGGAGGTGGCAAAGCATTCCAGCGAGATGGAGCGCCGGGCGGATGAGGCAGAGCGCGAATGTGACAAGTTAAAGAAAGTACAGTACATGTCCGGACATCTGGGGGAAGAGTTCTGGGGTGTCATTTCGGGCGTGACCGAGTGGGGCTTCTATGTCGAACTGCCGAATACCGTGGAGGGACTTGTGCATGTGACGACGCTGACAGACGACTATTTCCACTACAGCGAGAGCACCTATGAGCTGATCGGGGAGACCACCGCAAAGCGCTACAAGCTTGGTCAGAAGGTAAAGATTGTCGTGGCAGCGACAGATCCGTTTATGCGAACGATCGACTTTCGTGTCGTTACCGGAACAGAAGACGAAGAAAATGAAAAATTAAACCAGAAGTTTATTGCAGAATAAAAATTTGTGGGGTATACTGTAACAGCAGTGCAGATGAAAAGCGGCAGTGCAGACAGTAAGCGAAGGAGGATAGTCGGGATGGCAAAGACCGAGAAGAAGTTAATCGCGAATAACAAAAAAGCCTACCATGACTATTTCCTGGAGGAGCGGTTTGAGGCGGGCATTGAACTGCACGGGACGGAAGTGAAGTCCATGCGCATGGGCAAGTGTTCGATCAAGGAAGCGTTTGTGCGCATCGAGAACGGTGAGGTCATCGTCTACGGCATGCACGTCAGCCCTTATGAGAAGGGCAACATTTTCAACAAAGATCCGCTCCGCCCCAAGAAGCTTCTGATGCACAAGTCAGAGATCCGGAAGCTGACGGGAAAGCTTGCAGAGCAGGGCTACACGCTGGTTCCGGTGGAGGTATATCTGAAGGGAAGCCTCGTGAAGGTGGAGATTGTACTTGCCAAAGGTAAGAAGCTTTACGACAAGCGGCAGGACATTGCGAAGAAAGACATGCGCCGCGAGGCAGAGCGTGATTTCAAGGTAAAGAATCTGTATTAGATTTTTTATAAATAACAGGGGCCAGTAAAGGTTTCGACGGGGAATATGAAGCTGGAGAAGCGAGCCGCACGGGATGCGTCAAATTCCACAATTAAATTTAAACGCTGAAGATAATTTAGCATACGCTGCCTAATGGCAGCAGTCTGACCTAGAGCACTCACACTTTAGGACCCAGGCTTCGACGATGTGAGAAACGACACAGGCAAAGCTTTGAGCCTGCGGGCGTATTATGAAGCTACCAAAACCGTAAGGGTGTCTGTTCCCGGACGGCAGAGGGAATGTCAAAGGACAGACTAAGCTCGTAGAAGGACAGGGGATTATTCTTCGGACACGGGTTCGATTCCCGTCTGGTCCATAAAAAAAAAGCGCCATGCAGGGCGCTTTTTTTATGGGAAAATGCGGAATCTTTACATCTCCCTGACTTGCAATTCACACTGCCATTTCCTATAATAAGAGCAAAATCACAGCAGAAACGGAAGAGATGAGGATCGAAGAATGTCTGTAGAAAAGAGACAAAAAGAACAGGAAAAGACCTCCATGGTCGTGGAGGGATTTTTATTTGCAAATGAGGCGGAAGCCGCGCAGGCGAGAAAAGAGGCGGAGGGCGTGAAATACGTCAAGGAGAAAGCCCAGATGGACGACCCTGAGATGGTACTCCGCATTTATAATAAAATGATACAGCAGCGGCTGTTTGACACGGCGGTCGGCTATTCTTATCTGAAGGATCTACAGGAGTATCTGCAGTCGATTCCGTTTATCCGGAAGGAAGATATTTTCCCGATTCCGGTGCAGCATCCGCAGGTGGAGGAGAGTCTCCGCAAGGCGAAGCGCGCGCCGGCACCAAAGCCGAAGACGCAGACCGTGGTAAAAAATGCGGACTACAGGAAACGCTACCGCATTGTGCGCTGGATCGCCTTTATTCTGGCAGTATGTGTTGTGGCGATGTTTGCAATTACGGCGACGACCAATAATACGACGGTGTTAAACTACGAGAATCAGCTGATCAACAAATACGAGGCGTGGGAGGAGCGGCTCGACCAGAGGCAGGAAGCGATCGAGGCGAAGGAAAAGGAACTCGGAATCATGCCGGAATAGAGCGGAAAATACACAGATTTTTCATAAGTAGCTGTTAGAATGACGATAAAAAGCGGAAAGGATACGGGAACATGGATAAGATCAGAATTCTGGTGGTGGATGATGAGAGCAGAATGCGCAAGCTGGTGCGGGATTTCCTTGTGAGAGAGGGATACGAGGTGCTTGAGGCGGGAGACGGCGAGGAAGCCCTCGATTTATTTTACCGGGAAAAAGACATTGCGCTGATTATTTTAGACGTCATGATGCCCAAGCGCAACGGATTTGAAGTGTGCCGGGAGATCCGGGAGACATCGAAAGTTCCGATTATTATGCTGACGGCGAAGGGCGAGGAGAGCGACGAGCTGAACGGATTTGAACTCGGTGTGGACGAATATATTTCCAAACCTTTTTCTCCGAAGATACTGGTCGCGCGTGTCGGAGCCATTCTGCGCCGGAGCGGAAAGACGCAGGATGAAGAAGCGGCGGTCTCCATGGGAGGAATCGTTCTGGACAAGGCAGCCCACATGGTGACGGTTGACGGAGAGCGGATCGACTTAAGCTACAAGGAGTTTGAACTGCTGGCATACTTTATGGAAAATGCGGGGATTGCGCTCTCGCGCGAGAAGATATTGAACAGCGTCTGGAATTACGATTACTTTGGCGATGCGAGAACGATTGATACGCATGTCAAGAAGCTGCGTGCCAAGATGGGAGATAAGGGAAGATATATCACGACGGTCTGGGGCATGGGCTACAAATTTGAAGTGACGGAAGAATAATGGAAGTGACGCGGAATGAAGGGACTTTTTGATAAAAAGAGACAGGGGCGCGGCAGACATCCGAAAGAGGGCGGACTGACCAGGGAAATCGCCGGAATTATCATCGGTCTGGTGGCGGGAACCGTGGCGCTCTGCTGGGTGCTCAATACGGTATTTCTGGAGCGCTACTATGTGATGAACAAAGAAAATGTACTGCTGTCCGGATTTACTACGATTGACGCGGCGAGCGAGGATGGGAGCCTTGACGACAGCTCGTTTGATGTGACATTTGACAATCTCTGTGCAAACGGCAATATCACGGTCATGGTGATCAGCCCGGACCGCACGATTGTCAGATCCTCCGTGAACGATACACAGCGTATGTTAATCGAGTTTACGGACATTATTTTCGGTGGTACGCAGAATGAGACCACGGTGCTGGCGCAGGCGGAGGACTATGTGATCCAGAGAAGAACGGACACCAGGCTGGATGCGGAATATCTGGTACTGTACGGAACCCTCTCAAACGGCAATCTGGTGCTGATGAGGTCGGCGTTAGAGAGCATCCGGGAGAGCGCCAAGACGTCGAACCAGTTCCTGCTGTACGTCGGGATCCTGGCGATTGCGGTGAGCACGGTTGTGTCGGTCTTCATCTCTAAGAGAATCACCGATCCGATCCTGGAACTGACCGAGATTTCCAAGCATATGACCCAGCTGGAATTTGAGGTCTGCTATACGCCGAAAGGAAAGCGGCGCAATGAGATCGATGAACTCGGCACGCACATGAACGAGATGTCGCAGGCGCTCGAGCATACGATCTCGGAATTGAAAAGCGCAAACAACCAGCTCCTTTTAGACATTGAGAAAAAGACGCAGATAGACCGCCAGCGCAAGGAATTTCTCTCGAATGTATCGCATGAATTAAAGACGCCGCTTGCCCTGATCCAGGGATATGCGGAGGGCTTGAAGGAATGTATCAACGATGACGCACAGAGCCGGGATTTTTACTGTGAGGTCATCATGGACGAGGCGGATAAGATGAATCAGATGGTGAAAAAGCTTCTGACATTAAACCAGCTGGAATCCGGAAACGAGACGATCACGATGGAGCGCTTCGACGTAACAGAGCTCATCCGGGGCGTGCTGCACTCGGTGGATATCCTCATCGGGCAGAGCGGCATTACGGTGACGGAATGTCCCGCAGAGCCCATTTATGTGTGGGCGGATGAATTTATGACGGAGGAGGTCGTGACGAACTACCTGAGCAATGCCATTCATTATGCGGGAGGAAAAAAGGAGATTTCCATCCGCTGCAGGGAGCAGGAGAAGAACGTCCGCATCAGCGTCTTCAATACCGGAGACCCGATTCCGGAGGAGGATATCGACAAAATCTGGTCCAAGTTCTACAAAGTCGATAAGGCACGCACGAGAGAGTACGGCGGCAGCGGAATCGGTCTTTCCATTGTGAAGGCGATCATGGACTCGTTCCATCAGCAGTGTGGCGTGATCAACCATGAGGATGGCGTGGAATTCTGGTTTGAACTGGAAAAAGGAAAACAGTCATGATGCAGCAAAAAATTTTTTTTGTTGCTATATTTCCTTTAAAATGCTAACATAATGTTAGTTTATACTTTGCGTGAGGAATGGAGTCCTATGAGAAGAACAAGAATCAAGATGATGGCAGCGGTGATGGCTGCAACGATGCTGTTGGGCGGGTGTGGTGATGCACTCTATGACCTGACAGACGACGAGGAGAACGTCATTGTCAATTATGCGGCGCATATCGTCACGAAGTACAACACATATCAGCGGGAAGGTCTGACGTATGTGAGTCCGGAAGAACCGGAGGAGACGCAGGAGGATGTCACGGTGCCGCAGACGCCGGAGACACAGGACGCGTCAGAGACGGGAACAGCCGCATCTGCGGAAGCTGCGGCACCTGCTGTGTCGGTGGCGGCAGCCGGATCGGCATCTCTGGATCAACTGTTCGGAGCCGACGGCATTCAGATGACCTATGCGGGCGCGCAGCTTGCACCGGGGTACATGGAAGGTGATTATTATGAGATGACCCCGGATGCCGGAAAACAGTATCTGGTGCTGTCCATAGATGTGACCAACACCGGGGCGGACGGAGTGGGTCTTGATGTTTTGAGTGTCAGCCCGAAGTTCACGGTTGTATTGAACCAGTCGGTCAAGAGCACGGCGGAGACCACATTGCTGGATACGGATTTTTCCACCTATCAGGGTACGATTCCTGCGGGAGGGAGCACCCGCTTGGTACTTGTATTCCAGGTGCCGGATGATGTGGCGTCGGCAGACAGTGTGGAACTGTATGTGCAAATGGATCAAATGATACAAATTATTCTGTAAAACGCATGAAAAACAATGCATTTCAGGTACCAATGTGCTATAATGCTGTCAGATAGATACGTTGCGGTATTACGCGAGAGGAGAGAGACGAATGGATACAAATATATTATTGGAATCGGGAACAAACGAACTGGAAGTTCTGGAATTTACCTTGGGAAACAATCATTACGGAATCAATGTTGCAAAGATCAGGGAGATTTTAACCTATCAGCCGGTTACGCCTGTCCCAAATTCACATCCGAGTATCGAAGGAATCTTCATGCCGCGTGATACGATGATCTCTGTGGTAAATCTGAAGCGCTGTCTGGGAATGCCGGATGATGCGAAGACAGAGGGACTTTTTATCATTACGAACTTTAACAAGTTAAACATTGCATTTCACGTAGATGCCGTGCTTGGTATCCACCGTGTTTCCTGGGAGGCGATCATCAAGCCGGATGCCACGATCAATACCGAGCAGAACAGCGCCTCGACCGGTGTCATCAAGATGGATGACAAGCTGATCATCATCCTTGACTTTGAGAAGATTGTGACGGACATCAGCCCGGAGACAGGACTGAAGATGTCCGATATGGACGACATGGGACAGCGTGAGCGCTGTGAATCTCCGATTTTGATCGCAGAGGATTCCCCGCTTCTTAGCAGACTGATCACAGACTGCCTGAAGAAGGCAGGCTACACGAACCTGATTGTGACAATGAACGGTCAGGAGGCATGGGATAAGCTGCAGGAGTTTGAAAAAGCAGGCAATGTGCGTGAGAAAGTACACTGCATTATCACAGATATTGAGATGCCGTTGATGGACGGACATCGCCTTACGAAGCTGGTTAAGACAAATGACAATATGAAGAAGATTCCATTGATTATTTTCTCATCTCTTGTAAATGAGGAGATGCGCATCAAGGGAGAACAGCTTGGAGCGGATGCCCAGCTGACAAAGCCGGAGATTGGCAGTCTTGTTTCGGCGATTGACGACTTGATTGACAAGAGCATGGACTGAGAATGAAATGAAGAGGGGATGTGATGGAGCAGGATCACATCCCCCGCTTAAGTTATAGGTCGATGGAGGTATCGTATGAGCGGAGCAGAGGAATATCTGGATGGGCTGCTGCACTCCGTAGAGGGAGGAAGTCCTGCCGACACAGCCCGTGAGACGGAGCCAGGCGATACGGCAGACGGGCTTTATGCAGAAAAAGAACAGGAGACAAAAAAAGCTGGTATGAGTGAGGAAGACGATTTTTTAAAGTCCTTTGAGGCGGATACAGATCTGGAAGGAGATGCGGACACATTTATCAGACAGTTCGAGGATGAGCTGGATCAGGCGCCTAGAGAGGAAAGAACACAGAAGACGACGGAGGAGAACAATCAGTTCTTCAAGGATCTGGATGGCATTTTAGACAGCGCAAGGGATGCGGATGAGAGCACCGGCGGTGCAGAAGCGGCGGAGACTGCCCATGCGTCGGAGGACGGAGATCTTATGGTCGATACCATCGGTGATTTCCAGGACGACGATTCAGATCTGATGGATCTGCTGCAGTCGGAGGGCGATTTCCCGGATATGAGCCAGATGGCGGATCCCACTGCTCCGGCCGCAGACACAGACGCAGAAATGCCGGACGTGACGGCAATGCCGGAGACTGCGGATGAGGTGCAGGACGAGGACGACGGGAAAAAGAAAAAGCGCCGCAAAAAGAAGAAAAAAGATGAGCCAGATGCCGGGGATGAGGCTCCTGCAAAGGAGAAAAAGAGCCTGATCAAGAGAATCGGCGACGCACTGTTTGGTGAGGAGGAAGAGACGGAGGAGGCACCAGCGGACACCGGGGAATTACAGCCGGAAGGTTTAGAACAGGCACCGGAGCTGGATGATCTTTCCGATGAGAATTTAAAGCTCTTACAGGAACTGGAAGGAACGGGGGCAGCCGAGCCGGAGGCAGAGGCGGAACCGGAGATTTCAGAAGAAGAGAAGAAAGCGCAGGCAAAGAAGGAAAAAGCAGAGAAGAAGGCGCAGGCGAAGAAAGAGAAAGCAGAGAAGAAGGCACAGGCGAAAAAGGCGAAGGCAGAGAAAAAAGCACAGAAAGCCAAGAAGCCGAAGAAGCCGAAGGAGCCGGACAATACACCGCCGCTTCCGAAGAAGCCGGTGGCGCTGATTATGGTCATGGCGGCGTCTTTCCTTGCACTTGTCTTGGTGGGAACGAATCTGTTCGGATATACCCTGAGCTTCAACAATGCCAAGCAGGCGTATGAACTGGGCGACTATCAGGCAGCGTTCGCGGATGTGAGCGGACTTACGGTCAAGGAGGCAGATCAGGAGACCTACCAGAAGTACAGCATCATGGCGAATGCAGCCGGAGAATATCAGGCATACCAGACCTTTATGGAAAACGGTATTTATGACATGGCACTGGATTCCCTCATCCGCGCGGTCGGAAGATGCGATAAGTACAGCGAGGAGGCTGCGGCTTACGGCTGCTCCACAGAACTCGCGAAGATCAGAGACCAGGCGGTGGCAGGACTGTCCGGATTTGGACTTACGCAGGAGCGCGCACAGGAACTGTACGCGGAGAGTGAGCGGGATACTTACTCGCAGGAACTGTATTCGATATTGGCGGCAGCAGGACTTGGATGACATCGACGGAGTGAGAGAATGATAGCAATTATAGACTATGACGCAGGCAATTTAAAAAGTGTGGAAAAGGCGTTCCTCGCGTTGGGTGAGGAATGTGTGGTCACGAGAGATCATGACAGCATACGCCGGGCAGACAGAGTGGTACTGCCGGGTGTCGGTTCTTTTGGAACGGCAATGCAGCAGCTGAAAAAATATGAGCTGGATCAGGTGATCCGCGAGGTTGTGCAGGAAGACAAGCCGTTTCTCGGCATCTGTCTGGGTCTGCAGCTGCTGTTTGAGGGCAGCGAGGAGAGTGACGGCGTGGAGGGACTTCATCTGCTGGACGGAGAGATCGTGAAGATTCCGGAGGCACCGGGGCTTAAGATCCCGCACATAGGCTGGAATTCACTGGATTTCCCGCATGAGGGAAGATTGTTTGCCGGATTGAAGGAACAGCCGTATGTCTATTTTGTGCATTCCTACTACCTGAAAGCGAAAGATCCGTCGATTGTGAAGGCGACCACAGAGTACGGCGTGACGATTCATGCTTCCGTGGAGAAGGGCAACCTGTTTGCGTGCCAGTTTCACCCGGAGAAGAGCAGCACAGTGGGACTTCAGATATTGAAGAATTTTGCGGAAATATAGCGGAGGCATGCGATGTTTACAAAGAGAGTGATTCCCTGTCTGGATGTGAATGGCGGGCGTGTGGTAAAGGGTGTTAATTTTGTGAATCTGAGGGATGCCGGAGATCCGGTGGAGATTGCGGCAGCTTACGATAAGGCAGGTGCGGACGAACTGGTATTTCTGGACATTACCGCTACCTCGGACGCCAGAAATACCGTGGTCGATATGGTGCGCCGCGTGGCGGAGAGAGTGTTCATTCCGTTTACGGTCGGAGGCGGCATAAGGACGGTGGATGATTTTAAGGCACTGCTCCGCGAGGGCGCAGACAAGATTGCGATCAATTCTTCCGCGATCAACCGGCCGGAACTGATCTCGGAGGCGGCAGACAAATTCGGCAGCCAGTGCGTGGTGGTTGCGATTGACGCAAGGAGACGCGCGGACGGCTCCGGGTGGAATATCTATAAGAACGGCGGACGGATTGATGTGGGTCTGGATGCCGTCGAGTGGGCGATGAAGGCAGACCGGCTTGGCGCAGGGGAGATTCTTCTGACAAGCATGGACTGCGATGGCACGAAAGCGGGATATGACATTGAACTGACCAGACAGGTAGCGGAAAATGTATCGATTCCTGTGATTGCTTCCGGCGGCGCCGGGACGAAGGATCATTTTTATGATGCCCTGACAAAGGGAAAAGCGGATGCGGTTCTTGCGGCATCCCTGTTTCACTATAAAGAACTTGAGATTATGGATCTGAAGAACGATCTGGCAGCGAGGGGCGTATCTGTGCGGCGATAGCACGGTGCGCCCACACTGCTGTCTGTGAAAAAAGGAGTAGTGGGATATGTCGATGATTGACAATGACTGGCTTCCGGCAATCCAGGGGGAATTCCGAAAGCCGTATTACCGGGAATTATACACATTTGTGCGGGAGGAATACAGCAGAACAGTGGTCTACCCGCCGGCGGAGGATATCTTTAATGCCTTTCATTTTACGCCGCTTAGCGAGGTAAAAGTGCTCCTGCTGGGACAGGACCCCTATCACAATGTAAATCAGGCACATGGTCTTTCGTTCTCCGTGCTGCCGGAGCAAAAGGAGATCCCGCCTTCCCTGCAGAACATTTATAAGGAACTGCATGATGATCTGGGCTGTTACATTCCGAATAACGGTTATCTGAAAAAATGGGCAGATCAGGGAGTGCTTCTGCTCAACACCGTCCTCACTGTGCGCGCGCACCAGGCGAATTCCCATCAGGGAAGAGGCTGGGAGCAGTTCACTGATGCGGTCATTCAGGCAGTAAATGCCCAGGATCGTCCGATTGTGTACCTCCTCTGGGGCAGACCGGCGCAGTCCAAAATACCGATGCTTACGAATCCGAAGCATCTGATCTTAACGGCACCGCATCCGAGTCCTCTCTCGGCATACCGGGGATTTTTCGGGTGCCGGCATTTCAGCAAGGCAAATGCGTTTCTTGAGGAGCATGGAATCGCACCGATAGACTGGCAAATTGAGAATATTTAGTGTATAATATACTTACAATAAAAGCAGACAGGAGGTATTGGTTATGCGTGTAAAAGCAATTATGATGCCTTTCAGTAAGCTGGCGTGTATCAGCGTGGAGAATACGGTAGAAGAGGCAATGAAGATTATCGACGAGCAGGGACTTCTCTCGCTTCCGGTAGTGGACGGACAGCAGTTTGTGGGTGTTTTGTCCAAACAGTTTTTGTTTGAGGAATTTTTCCGGAACTATACAGGGACCAGAGAAGAATTTGCACAGCGAAAAGTGATGGAGTTCATGAAGACAAGAATTGAGACCATCGGTGAGAATACACGGATTGAGGAAGCGGCAGCAATGTTTATCACCTCCAAAGTTCGTTTTATTCCGATCACGAACGAGCAGAACAAGCTGCTTGGAATCGTGACGCAGCAGGCGGTATTCAAGGAATATCAGAAGATCTTTGGTAACAAACACAATTCCATGGCAATCTACACGTATGATATCCGAGGTGTGCTCGGCAAGATCTGTGAGCTGATTGCTAAGGAGGGCGGAGACATCTGCAACATGATGGTGATTCCGACGGATGTTATGGATCTGGCAGAGATCTTCCTTCGGGTGGAAGCACCGGATTTTGAGCGTGTGGTACGCGCGTTAGAGCGCCACGGTTATGATGTGCGTGATGTGAAGTATAATGATCAGAAATAATACAGAACGGATGGATCTGGAATAGAAGAGAGGGGTGCCGCGCATGTGCGGCGCCCCTCTCTGTCTGCATAAAAGGGAGCTCCCTAAAATGAGGAGTGCCCAGACACTCGCGCGCCTGGGCTATTATGAAAAAATTATCAAATATATTGTAACGAATTGTCTTGTTTTTTGATAATTTTATTGTAGCAATAAGATATGAATAAACTATGAACAATAGTTAAACATTTTAATAAGGACAAGCACCAGAAAATGCTTGAAAAATCTAAGGTTTCGGGCTAAAATGACGATATAGAACATGAGGTAACAAGAAGGTATTGTGCACAAATGCAACAGCCGGATCAACATTCTGACACGGAGGGCAGATGCTTTTTTTCAAAGGAGTGATAGAGTATGGCAAGTATTTCAGGATATGATTCATCGTCACTGGGCGTGTTATTTTCCAGTCTGAACCGGAACAATACAACTTCCTCTCTGCTGGGAGGCGGAAGCGATCTGCTCGGAATCAATTATTCCGATTATGCGACGATCCGCAACGGAAGCTATTTCAAGCTTTTGAGTGCCTATTACAGCAAGTCGGATTCCACGGACAGCGCCACGAAGGTCAGCCCGTCGATCTCAACCGCGAAGGATGACGCGAAGACACTGACCCGGATTGAGAGTGCGGCGGAGAGTACGGAGAAGTCGCTTTCCAAGCTGACAGCAACCGGAAAGGATTCTGTGTTCAACAAAGTGGAGAAGACCGCGGAGGACGGCACGAAGACGCAGGAGTATGACCGTGATGCCATCTATAAGGCGGTGAAGTCGTATGTGGATGATTACAATTCACTGCTGGATCGGGCGGACGATTCTAAGACGAAGAGCATTCTGCGTGCGGCGAACTCTTTGAAGAGCAACGCCAGAGCGAATGAGAAGACGTTGGAGAAAGCGGGCATTACCGTGGATGCCGACGGCAGACTTTCCGTGGACGAGAAGAGCTTTGAGAAGGCGGATATGGACAAGCTGAAGTCACTGTTTACAACGCACGGATCTTATGCGACGCAGACGAATGTGGATCTCCTGAAGATCGCATCCAACGCGAAGAGTGAAGCGGCGAAGGCGAATACCTACAGCAAGAATGGTATGTATACTTATAATTACAGCACCGGAGATCTTTACAATTCCGGAATTTAACATTGGAAGACACGAAGAGATGAGGCTGCCATACCGTAAGGTGTGGCAACCTCATATGTTTGTTGGCAGGAGCGGGCATGGCAGGAAAAAAAGTAGTAGTCGGTATGTCGGGCGGAGTGGATTCTTCCGTGGCGGCATATTTGTTAAAACAGCAGGGATATGATGTGATCGGAGTCACAATGCAGATCTGGCAGGATGAGGATCAGTTTACACAGGCGGAGAGCGGCGGATGCTGTGGACTCTCGGCGGTGGATGACGCACGCAGGGTGGCGGATCGTCTGGAGATTCCGTATTATGTGATGAATTTCAAGCGCGAGTTCAAGAAGAATGTCATGGATTATTTTACAGCGGAGTATTTAAAAGGGCGCACGCCGAATCCGTGTATTGCATGCAACCGCTATGTGAAATGGGAATCCCTGCTTCAAAGGAGTTTGGAGATCGGAGCCGATTACATTGCGACCGGCCACTACGCGCGCGTGGAACAGCTTTCCAACGGAAGATATGCTATCCGCAACTCCGTGACGGCGGCAAAGGATCAGACCTACGCGCTGTTTAATCTCACGCAGAAGCAGCTCTCCCATACCCTCATGCCGGTAGGAGATTACACAAAGGATGAGATCCGTGCGATTGCGGAAGACATCGGACTGATGGTTGCACATAAAAAGGACAGCCAGGAGATCTGTTTTATACCGGACAATGATTATGCCGGATTTATAGACAGAGAGTGCGGGGAAATGGTTCCGCCGCCGGGCAACTTTGTGTCGGTGGACGGAGAGATTTTAGGGCGGCACAAGGGAATTACACATTATACGATCGGACAGCGCAAAGGACTCGGGATTGCGTTTGGATATCCGGTGTTTGTGACAGAGATACGCCCGGAGACAAATGAGGTAGTTCTCGGAAGTGATAAAGATGTGTATACAAACCGGCTGTATGCGAATCAGCTGAACTTTATGGCGCTCTCCGACATTGAGGAGCCGGTTCGCCTGAAGGCAAAGATCCGGTACTCGCATGCGGGAAGCTGCTGCACCGTGCGGCGCACCGGTGCGGATGAGATCTGCTGTGAATTTGAAGAGCCGGTGCGCGCCGTGACACCGGGACAGGCAGTGGTGCTGTACGACGGAGACTATGTCGCGGGAGGCGGCGTGATCACACACGCTTAAGCGCCTGCATCACAGGGCAAACGTGCGGATTGCATGCGCGACGCCGCTGTTTTCATTGGAGCGCGTCACAAAGTCTGCGATCTCCTTCACTTCCGGCAGGGCATTTTCCATGGCGACGCCGATCGCTGCGGTTTTTAAAATGTCGATGTCGTTCTGGGTGTCGCCGCAGGCAAGCGTCTCTTCGATATCGACGCCGAGGTGCGAACAGAGCAGGGTGAGACCGTTTCCTTTGGTGACGCCCGCTCTGGTGAATTCCAGATTGTGGTAGCCGCCGGAGAGAAAGGTGATCTCGGGGTGCTCTGACAGGATCTGCATCACTTCGTCGCGGTAGAGAAAAGTGCCGTCCTCCTGCGGATAAAAATTCAGCGTCATCTTCTGGACGTTCAGATTGTGGACGCGGATATAGGCAGCGAGATCATCGGTGAAGGTTCTGGTCCGGTGAATGTAGCGTTTGATTGATGTGGGCATGTCCAGGCAGTCGATCTTTCCCTCACAGGAACGCTGGCTGAAGCCGTCGCCATTGATAAAAGCATCCATATGGATGCTCTTTTTTTGCAGTTCTTCGATGATGGGGCATACAAGCGCAGGCTCCATCGCAGATTCATGAATGCAGAGGCGGTTCGGCAGATGATAGACGGCAGCACCGTTGGAGGTGATGGCATAGGAGACGCCGAGACCGGATAAAAGTGTGACGGGAAGCCCGGCGTAAGGGCGTCCGGTCGATATGGCAACGTGAATTCCGCGGGAGGAAGCTTCGCGAATGGCGTCCTGATCCTCCTTTGAGATCTCACTTTGTCCGTTAAAAAGAGTGCCGTCCATATCGAGGGCAATCAGACTGACAGGCTGTTTCATAGTCGAGTATCCTTTCTGTAAATGTATCTACAGAATGATACAATAAAATGGGAAAACAATCAAGAAACGGCGGTGCCGTGGCGCGGATTGCAGGAAACATTGGAAAATACTTGCACCCGGTATGGGGAAATGGTAAGATGTGGCTTGATAAGCAAGAACGGATGATAGAGAGGATACGGGAATGACCAGAGAGGAATTTGCGACACTTGTGGGAAGCAGACCGGTGATATTGGACGGCGCGACAGGAACGAATCTGCAGAAAGCAGGAATGCCGGTCGGGGTCTGCCCGGAGCAGTGGATTCTGGAGAACCCGGGGGTTCTGATAGAATTGCAGGAGCGCTATGTGGAGGCGGGCACCGATATTTTGTTCGCGCCCACCTTTACGGCAAGCCGGATCAAGCTGGAGGAGTACGGACTGGAGAATTCTCTGGTGCAGATGAATCGTGAGCTGGTGGCACTCTCAAAGCGCGCGGCAGGCGGCAGGGCATATGTGGCGGGCGATCTGACGATGACGGGACGGCAGCTTTATCCGCTCGGCGATCTGATGTTTGAAGATCTGGTGGAAGTGTATAAGGAGCAGGCGAAGGTGATCTGCGAGGCGGGAGCGGATCTTTTTGTCGTGGAGACCATGATGAGTCTTCAGGAATGCCGTGCTGCGGTGATTGCTATCCGCGAGGTGTGTGATCTCCCGATTATGGTGTCGCTGACCTACAATGAGGATGGGCGGACGCTTTACGGAACCGATCCGGCAACTGCGGTGATTGTGCTGCAGAGCCTCGGAGCGGATGCTGTGGGATTGAACTGTTCCACCGGACCGGAGGCGATGATTGATCCGGTACAGCAGATGGCGGAGTATGCGACGATTCCGCTTCTGGCAAAGCCGAATGCCGGTATGCCGGAGCTCTGTGACGGCGTGACCGTGTATCGTACCACGCCGGAGGAGTTTGCGTCAGTCGGCGCGAAGCTTGTGGAGGCGGGCGCGGCGATTATCGGTGGATGTTGTGGCACGACACCGGAGCATATCCGTGCATTAAAGCAGGCGGTGGGTTCCATGCCGGTGCATATGCCTCTCACAAAGAAAAGACGTATGCTCGCCTCGGAGCGGATGCATGTGGAGATTCAGCTTGACGGTAAGTTCATGGTGATCGGAGAGCGGATCAATCCGACAGGAAAGAAAAAGCTGCAGGCGGAGTTAAAAGAGGGAAGTCTTAGTATGGTGCGGACCATGGCGACAGAGCAGGAGGAGAACGGCGCACAGATTCTGGACATCAATATGGGAATGAACGGAATTGACGAGAAGCAGATGATGTTAGACGCCATCTATGAGGTGACTTCCACGGTAGATCTGCCGCTCTGCATCGATTCCAGCCATGTGGATATCATCGAGGCGGCGCTGCGCATCTATCCGGGACGTGCGCTTGTCAATTCCATTTCTCTGGAAAAAGAAAAGATCGAGTATCTGCTGCCGATCGCGAAGAAGTACGGTGCCATGTTTATCTTGCTGCCGCTCTCGGACGAGGGGCTGCCGAAGGATTCTGCAGAAAAGCACGGGATCATCCGCGAGATCTTAAGACGCGCGGAAGCGATCGGCATGGGAAAAGAGGACATTGTGGTGGACGGACTGGTGGCGACGATCGGTGCCAATCCGAAGGCGGCGCTGGAGTGTTTTGAGACATTTTCTTTCTGCAAAAATGAGATGGAACTGCCGACGGTCTGCGGACTGTCCAACATTTCGTTCGGACTTCCGGAGCGCTCCTATGTCAACACGGCATTTCTCACAATGGCGATCGGAAATGGCCTTACGATGGCGATTGCAAATCCTTCCCAGGAACTTCTGATGAATGCGGCATTTGCATCGGACATGCTTCTTAACAAGGAGGAGAGCGGCATCCGCTATATCGGGCGCATGAATTATCTGTCCGAGAAGCATGAGGGCATGGAACATGTGTGGGTACCTGTCGGGACGGCGAAGGGCGCTGCCGTGAAAGGTACTGCCGCGGGACAGGCGGGAAACGCAGGCGGCGCAAAAGATTCCGGGAACGCGAATGAGGCGCGCAGTGCGGTTTTTACGGCGGTCTTAAAGGGCAATAAGAATCATATTTTAGACGAGGTCAAACATGCGTTAGACACCGGGGAGAAGCCGGATGACATCATCAACGGACATCTGATCCCGGCGATCAACGAGGTCGGCGAGCTGTTCGACAAGCAGAAGTATTTTCTGCCGCAGCTGATTTCTTCTGCGAATACGATGAAGGTGGCGATCGAATATTTAGAGCCGATGTTAGCACGCTCGGACAAGGAGCCGAAGGCAACGCTCGTCGTGGCGACCGTGGAGGGTGATATCCATGACATCGGGAAGAATCTTGTGGTGCTGATGTTGAAAAATTACGGGTATCATGTGATTGATCTGGGAAAAGATGTCCCGGCAGATTTGATTGTAGATACTGCAATGAAAGAAAACGCAAGGGTGATAGGGCTCTCCGCGCTGATGACGACGACGATGATGCGCATGAAGGACGTGGTGGAGCTTGTCAAAGAGCGCGGATGTACGGCGAAGGTTGTCATCGGCGGTGCGGCGATCACGGAAAGCTTTGCGGAGGAGATCGGTGCGGACGGCTATTCCAAGGATGCGGCGGAATGTGTGAAACTGGTGGATCGTCTGTTGGAGGAAGAGTAGAAGGCGAAAAGCGGTCTTTTCCGCCTTCAAACTGCCCCGGGAAAATAGATGCAAAAAAATAGAAAAAAAGTGTTGACTTTTTGTGATGCGGATAGTATACTAATCAAGTCGGTTGCGGTAGCGACCGATGAATATGGGATCTTAGCTCAGCTGGGAGAGCATCTGCCTTACAAGCAGAGGGTCATAGGTTCGAGCCCTATAGGTCCCATAGATATCAATATAATATGGCGGAATAGCTCAGTTGGCTAGAGCACACGGTTCATACCCGTGGTGTCGAGAGTTCAAATCTCCCTTCCGCTACTAATTTTTTAAAATTGAAAACCTTGTGAAGCCTTGATTTTACTGGAAGAAAGGAGATTCTGAATGGTGTCTTTTCTGAAAGTAAAAATCAAAGGTAACACCAAAGGTAAAACGAACAAACGTACGGACGCTTAAGGCGTTTTTTTTATTGCAATTTTGGCGGCGATACGGCGGAAAGCAGTCGTTATTTAGGCGGTATTCTGGCGGTTTTGCCGTCTTTTTTTATGCCACAATATAAGCAAAGGGAGGGATACAAATGTTTTCGGATGAAGTACTTGAAAAAATTTTTGCCAGCTGTCGACACAATCGGCTATTAGGACTGTAAATTTACTCCGGACATCATCATAAGTGCAATTGTACGGGCATCGACTTTGTCGGTTTTAGTAAGACGTAAACTAAGACTTTTTCTAAACAAGTTTGTGTGAAGCGGATTGATAACAAAGGTAGGCAGACCTTTATCAATGAGAAAGCCCAAAAGATTGTAATTATAATGACCGGTAGCTTCCAGTCCTATTTTTACATTATCAGGATTTGTTTCAAGAGAAATAAAATTATTTAACAACTCATTAAAACCGTCTAAGTTGTTGGCAATAGTAAAGACATTAAAAAGGGCTTCGCCATCGGAGTTTGTGATGAAGCAATCATGCTTGTCTTTTGCGACATCGCTTCCTACGTAAATCATAAAAAATCTCCTTTGAAAGTATTTGATACTGTTTTAAAACCACAGGTGCTCTTCGCAGTTGTGAACTCGTTCTAAATAAACCGTCATGCGGTATCTAACTGATTAACAATCAAACAAAGAGACTGTGGCTGGACACTTTCTGGAACCATCAAGTGGTAGTGAGGCAGCACCAGTCCACAGCATCTTATGTATCATAACCATACCTGTAGAAAAGGTAAAGAATGGCTATGATGAAAATAGCATTAAGAACTTGGAGAGGGTCTATAAACACTACTACTTTATAATACGAGTGAGGTAACATAAAAAATGGTCTATCTAAAAAGTGGGAGGAATTTACTGGATGGTGGGAAAGCACCGGATTCTATAAGTGGTGGAATCAAGAGGTTGCTCCAAGGTTTACAATAGACAAGTGGACATTTAGTGGTATTTCAGATGGATTAAAAAATGCATGGAATAATGCTATAGCCGTTGTAAAACACATATGGAACGGATTTGCAAACTGGATGAACTCAAAGCTTTCTTTTTCGTGGGATGCGGTAAGTATTGCCGGAAAGAAGATTGTTGAAGCAGGAAGTATAAATCTTGGAAAGATTCCTACGTTTGCTGCCGGAGGATTTCCAAGCCAGTACAGCATGTTCATGGCAGGAGAAAATGGAAGGGCAGAAATGCTGGGAACCGTCGGAGGAAAAACAGCGGTTGCCAGTGGACAGGAAATTACCGGTATTCGCGATGCGGTGTACAGTACGGCGCAACAGGAAATGGAATTGCTAAGACAGCAAAATCAGTTGCTTCAAGGAATTTTGGAAAAAGAATTTGGGCTTACATCCGAACAGATCGGAAAAAGCGCTTGCAATTATGTAAAAGATTATTTTAACAGAACTGGAAGAGAAGCATATATTTTCTAATGACAAATACCGCCACTTGTGGTAGAATCACTTCATTACAAGCGGGAGGGAAAATTATGGCGTTGATTAAATGTCCTGAATGTGGAAAAGAAATTTCAGACAAAGCAGAAATGTGTATCAATTGCGGATTTCCGTTGAAACAATACGAAAACAATGAAATGTCTGCGGGGAAAAGTGAATTTTATAAATCATACGAACAAGAAAACGAAAATGATAGAGGGTGGGAACGCCCAAAAGAGCCAGAGATTACAGGTGTTGGAAAATTATTCTTAAGAAATTCTGTTGAAAGATCTCAAAACACGGGATTTAATGGTATATATAAATATACTTTATTCGGAGAAAAAAAAGAGGTTTACTGTCCAAGATGTGGGAGCGAAAATTGTTCTCATTATACGGAACAGAAATTCGTACCAGGCAAAACAAAGACAAGATACACTGCAAATCTAAATCCATTTAAACCGTTTACTTTAGTAAATAAAAAGGAAAAGATTTTGAGAAAAGATCAAACATATGAAATAAATAAAATTATATGTAATGATTGTGGCTACACTTTCAGATAAATTTGGATTTAATATATGGAGAATTACGATGGAGAATAGGGAACCTGAATCAGAACTAAATGAGTGCAAAAAGAACTTGCATAAAGCACATCAACCGACAGAAGAATTGAAAACCAAGATGACGCAAGATAAAAAGAATTACAAATGGGAAATAAGAGAATTAAATAAAGGGGAACAGTTTTCATGCAGTGTTTAAAGATGTTTATGATGCAGCCCCTACTATAAAAAGTAGATACTACAAAGATGGCTCTGACTGTCTTATCAGAACTCATATTGTGGGAAGGATAAATTCCTCGCAAGATGGAAAGATCATGAGTGTAAATGGGATTGCGGTAGCACATACGGCAGGGCATAGCAATGCACCTAAAATTCTTGAGAGAACCATTGTTGCAAGTCGTGGTAGAAATCCCAATAATCCATCAGACAGAACGACGGGCACAACTACAGAACAGCGTCTGGAGCCTAATATGCAGGGAATATGTAATTGCTTGACAAGTGTGCAGAAGGGCAACCTTGTTATGGAAGAACATATAATACAAAGGTCAAGCCAACAATATCGCATAAGAAAGCTTACTCCACGAGAATGCGGCCGGTTGATGGGAGTATCTGACGAAGATATATCTAAAATGGAAAAGGTAAACAGCAATATGCAACTGTATAAGTAGTTTGGTAACGGCATAGTCGTGGATGTTATGTTTGCGATGTTTAAATCCCTAAACATCAATCAATGATGTAATAAATTGGCTATACCGCAAGCAGTAATGCGGCGGGGCGGAAAGAGAGGATAAACATGCCTAGTAAAAAAGTTATGTACGAATGCAAATACTGTGGAAAAGAATACTATGATTCTGTAATAGCAAAAGGCTGGAAAGTGAGGGTGTCATGAGAGTAGGAATGGGTTACGACGTGCATAAACTGGTTGAGGGCAGAGATCTGATCATCGGCGGTGTCAAGATCCCGCATACGCTTGGTCTGCTCGGACATTCGGATGCGGATGTGCTGCTTCATGCGATTATGGATGCGCTTTTGGGCGCGGCGGGATTAGGCGACATTGGAAAGCATTTTCCGGACACTGATCCGCAGTATAAGGGAATTTCCAGTATGAAGCTGCTCTCCCATGTGGCGGAGCTGATCCGGGAGAGGGGTTACGTGGTGGAGAACATTGATGCGACGATCATTGCGCAGAAGCCGAAGATGCGCCCGCATATCCCGCAGATGGAGGAAAACATCGCGGGAGCGCTCGGCATCAGTACGGATCAGGTCAATGTCAAGGCGACCACGGAGGAGGGACTTGGCTTCACCGGAACGGAGGAAGGGATTTCCTCACAGGCGATCTGCGCGCTTTCCAGTTTTTATGAGGGAAGTTTTACTGTGGCGGACTCTGCGGCAGGCTGCGCGGGCTGCGGCGGCTGCGGACGAAGCGTACAATGAGCTAAGAAGAATTCAGGCGGCTGCAGACGAAACATGCAGTGAAAAAAGATTGACAAAAACACGGGAAGTGCATAAACTATAGTAGGCAGGAGAGGTATCTTCTGCCGATAAAAAGATGAATTGGAAAAGCGAAGATCGGAAAGAGTAAGGATTCGGACATTCGTCAGAGAGAGACTGTCACCGGCTGAAAGCAGTCTTGGAAGAGAGAGTCCCCAAGTGCCTCCGTGAGCTGATCCGGCGAGAGTCATCTGCACCGCAGGATGCAGGGATGCCGTAGCCGGGTACGTCTGGCATACGTTACATGCGTCAAGTGAAATCATATGATTTTAGTAGAGTGGAACCGCGGATCATTTCGTCTCTAGGAGACGGATGATCCTTTTTTGTAATAGGAAACTTTGTTCTGGTTTGTATGTGGAAAGGAATGGAAAGAGATGGGTATCCTAAGGTATATGAAGGAAGAGTTTCAGGTAATCAAGGAACGCGATCCGGCGATCAAAAGTCCGATGGAAGTTTTGCTTTATCCGACATTTCATGTTATGCTAAGCTACAGAAGGGCGCATAAGCTTTATCTTAAAGGGCATTATTTCTGGGCGCGGTTTATTTCGCAGCGCGCAGCCAGAAAAACAGGCATTGAGATCCATCCGGGAGCGACGATCGGCAAGGGATTTTTCATCGATCACGGAAGCGGCGTCATCATCGGCGAGACATCGATCATCGGAGATAACGTGACGCTGTATCAGGGCGTGACACTTGGCGGTACCGGCAAGGAGACCGGAAAGCGTCATCCGACGATCGGGAACAATGTCATGATCAGTGCCGGGGCGAAGATTATCGGTTCTTTTACGGTCGGGGATAATTCCAAGATCGGCGCCGGAAGCGTCGTCATCGAGGAAGTGCCGCCGAACTGCACCGTGGTCGGAGTGCCGGGACGCGTTGTAAAGCGCGACAATATCAGGACACCGCAGGATGACATGGATCAGGTGCATCTTCCGGACCCTGTGAAGGAGGATATTACCGTGCTGCAGCATGAGAATGCCGAACTGGTGAACCGTGTGCTGGATCTGGAAAAAGAAGTGCGTATTTTAAGCACGGGAGCCGGAGCGTCACAGGAATAATAAGAATAAAAAGAAACGGAGAATACCAAAGTGGAGAATAAGTTCAAATTTTACAATACACTGACAAGAAATATCGATACGGTGATTCCGCATGAGGATGGAAAGATTGCCATGTATACCTGCGGACCGACGGTATATCATTACGCGCATATCGGCAATCTGCGCAGCTACATCATGGAGGACGTGCTGGAAAAAGCACTGCGTTATGTGGGCTACGATGTAAAACGTGTCATGAATATCACGGACGTGGGACACCTTTCCTCCGATGCGGATACCGGTGAGGATAAGATGTTAAAAGGTGCGAAGCGCGAGCACAAGACGGTGATGGAGATTGCGAAGTTTTACACGGACGCGTTTTTCGATGACTGCAAAAAGTTAAATATCAAGCGTCCGGACGTTGTGGAGCCGGCAACCAACTGCATCCCGGAGTTTATTCACATGATCGAGGTGCTGCTGGAGAAGGGCTACGCTTATGTGGCAGGCGGAAATGTCTATTTTGACACTTCTAGGCTGGACGACTATTATGTTTTTTCTTCCCAGAGCGAGAAAGAGCTGTTAGTCGGTGTGCGCGACGATGTGGAGGAGGACGTCAATAAGCGGAACAAAAATGATTTCGTCCTGTGGTTTACAAAGTCCAAATTCGAGGATCAGGCGCTCAAATGGGATAGTCCGTGGGGCGTGGGATACCCGGGATGGCATATCGAGTGCTCCTGCATCAGCATCAAGCATCTGGGTGAATATATGGATATCCACTGCGGCGGCGTGGACAATATTTTTCCGCATCACACCAACGAGATCGCACAGTCTGAGAGCTATCTGGGACATAAGTGGTGCGGTTACTGGTTCCATGTGAACCACCTGAACGACAAGTCGGGCAAGATGAGCAAGTCGAAGGGGGATTTCCTTACGGTGTCGCTTCTGCAGGAAAAAGGATACGATCCGATCGTGTATCGTATGTTCTGTCTGCAGTCCCACTACAGAAAGCCGCTTGAGTTTTCCTACGAGGTGCTGGACAACATGAGCGTTGCCTACAAAAAGCTTGTGAAGAGGATCGCAGATCTGAAGGCGGACGGCACAGTAGATGAGGGTAAATTTGCAGAGTACAAGGAAAAATTCTGTGATGCCATTTCCAATGACCTGAACACTTCCATGGCGATTACAATCGTCTATGACCTGCTCAAGGATGATACCTTAAACGATGCAACCAAGCGCGCGCTGGCGGAGGATTTTGACCGCGTGCTCTCCTTGAACCTGACGACGGCGAAGGTGGAGAATCCGGCGGAAGACACAGAGGTGGATGCAGAGCTTGAGGCATATATTTTAGAGAAGATTAAGGAGCGCAAAGCTGCCAAGAAAGAGAAGGATTTTGCAAAGGCGGACGCGATCCGGGATGATCTTCTGGCAAAAGGAATTGTGTTAAAGGACACACGCGAGGGTGTGATCTGGCATAAAGCGTGAGTCGGAGAGGAAGCTGGTATGGGAAGAGGAATCGATTCTTATATTAAGGAACAGTTCGGGATTGCGGAAGTCGATATCCGCACCTACTCACCGCTGACACTGGCTTATATCGGTGACGGGATCTATGATCTCGTCATCCGTTCTGTTGTCGTGGGAAAAGGGAATACCAGAGCGGGAGAACTGCACAAACGGACCAGCCAGATTGTCAAGGCGCACACGCAGGCCGAGATGATGGAGGTGCTTCTGCCGCTTCTGACAGAGGAGGAAGCGGACATTTACCGGCGCGGCAGAAATGCCAAGTCGCCGACGATGGCAAAGAATGCGACGATGTCCGACTACCGCAAGGCTACCGGGTTTGAGGCGCTGATGGGATGGCTGTACTTGCAGGATGAGTTTGAGCGTCTGGTGGAACTGGTGAAGACCGGTGTGGACGGGCTGCATTTGAAGTTATAGAACGTCTGCCGCGGGAAGAGGAATCAGAGGGCGAAAGCATAGAGCGTCTGCCGGTGGCAGAGGATGCTGCAGGCAGCAGAAAGCGCCTGCCGGAAGCAGAAAGAAAAGGAGAATACATGGGATACGAGGAATTAAAAATAGAGGGACGCAATGCGGTGCTTGAGGCGTTTCGTTCCGGCAAGACAATCGACAAGCTTTTTGTGCTGGACGGATGTCAGGACGGACCGGTGCGCACGATCGTAAGAGAAGCAAAAAAGCACGATACCATTATCCATTTTGTGGAAAAAGAGCGTCTGGATCAGCTCTCGGAGACGAAGAAGCACCAGGGCGTGATCGCGGTGGCGGCAGCATATGAATATGCGGAAGTGGACGACATTCTGGAGATCGCAAGAGAAAAGGGAGAGCCGCCGTTCCTTTTTCTGCTGGATAATATTGAGGACCCGCACAATCTCGGGGCGATCATCCGTACCGCGAACCTCTGCGGAGCACACGGGGTCATTATTCCAAAGCGCAGGGCGGTGGGACTGACCGCGACTGTGGCAAAGACGTCCGCCGGCGCGCTAAACTATACGCCGGTTGCCAAGGTGACGAATCTCACGGCGACGATCAAGGAGTTAAAGGAGCAGGGCATCTGGTTTGTCTGCGCGGATATGGGCGGCACGCAGATGTATGACCTGGATCTGAAGGGACCGATCGGTCTTGTAATCGGAAGCGAGGGCGAGGGTGTCAGCAAGCTGGTGCGCGAAAACTGTGATTATGTGGCTTCCATTCCGATGAAGGGTGACATTGATTCTCTGAATGCTTCCGTGGCAGCCGGTGTGCTTGCCTATGAGATCGTCAGACAGCGGATGATGTAAGATGACAAAGCAGGCATAGGCGGACAGATTTTTAGGCTGCGGAAAATACAACCGGGCGCGGAACGTTTGGGCGGCATAGCAGGGCAGAGAGGGAAGACGGAGGAAGACGTGGACGAATATCAGAAGCTGGCGGATGAAGAACTCATCCAGAAACTGCGCGAAGGCGACGAGCGGATCATGGATTATATCCTGGAAAAGTACAAGCCGTTGGTGCTTCGCAAGGCAAATGCGATGTTTTTGATTGGCGGAGATACGGATGATCTGATTCAGGAGGGGATGATCGGACTGTTTAAGGCAATCCGGGATTACCGGTCCGACAGGGAGGCATCCTTTTTCCATTTTGCGGAATTGTGCATCAACAGACAGCTCTACAGTGCGGTGGAGGCATCCAACCGGAAAAAACATGTACCTCTGAATACTTACGTGTCCTTTTATTCCCAGACCACGGAGGAAGGGAAATCTCTGGCGGAGACGCTTCTCACCGACCAGATGGACGATCCGGAACAGCTGGTGATTGAGCAGGAGAATTTTACCGCTTTCTGGGAGCAGCTGCGGGAACAGTTAAGCGCGCTCGAGCGCCAGGTTTTAGACGCATATCTGGAAGGAAAAAATTACCGCCAGATAGCGGAGGAACTCGGAAAAAGTCCCAAGACAATCGACAATGCGCTCTCGCGTATCAAGGGAAAGATCCGGCAGAGATAGAGGGAAGGCAAAAAAGGGCATTTTGCAAAAAAGAGCGGGAAATGAACAACCGGTTGTGCAAAATTTTGCGGGAATAAAAATACTAGTCCTAAGGTACTGTACAAAATGTATAGAAATGGAACAGAAGTTTTGTGAAGTTTGTGCACACTTCTTTGCGCAGTCATGGTACTATAATAACCGTAAAAACCCCCCAATACATTATATATAGTTTTTGCTATACCCCATAGTAAAAATACCTTCTCCTAAAAGGGCAGCCAGTGATGGCTGTTCTTTTTTTTGTTATGGAAAAGAGCAGTTCTGAGGAAAGGGAGATTGACAGAAGCATAGAATTGAGATAAGGTGTTAGAGGAAAAAGAATATATCGCAGAGGGACTGTGCGCATGCGCAAACGGTTGAGAAGGTTAAAACCTGACTCTTGGAACCTGTCAGTTAATACTGTCGTAGGGAGCGAATGATGGATCAGATAGTTTGTGGAATCCGGCGTCACTGCGACGCCGGATTTTTTCGTACACCCTCTGCAGAAATGGAGCAGAAAAATATGGAACAGTATGCAACACAGATGGAGGCAGCCCGCAAGGGCATTGTGACAGAGGAGTTAAAGAAGGTTGCGGCGAAGGAGCGCATGACCACAGAGGAGCTGATGCCGCTCGTTGCGGAGGGAAAGGTGGTCATCTGCGCGAACAGGCATCACAAATGCATTGACCCGGAGGGTGTCGGCTCGATGCTGCGGACGAAGATCAATGTAAATCTCGGAATCTCCAGAGACTGTAAGGATTATGACGTGGAGATGGAAAAAGTGATGGCGGCAGTTGACATGGGAGCGCATGCGATCATGGATCTCTCCTCGCACGGGAACACCATTCCGTTCCGGAGAAAGCTGACGGCGGAATGTCCGGCTATGATCGGAACCGTGCCGGTATATGATTCTGTAATTCACTATCAGAGGGATCTTGCGACACTGACCGCAAAGGATTTTATTGATGTGGTACGCCTGCATGCCGAGGATGGCGTGGATTTTGTGACGCTGCACTGCGGAATCACGCGCAAGACGATCGAGCAGATCAGGAAGCACAAGAGAAAAATGAATATTGTATCCAGAGGCGGTTCACTGGTGTTTGCGTGGATGTGTATGACCGGAGAGGAGAATCCGTTTTACGAGTATTACGATGAGATTCTTGAGATCTGCCGGGAGCATGATGTGACGATCTCTCTGGGCGATGCCTGCAGACCCGGCTGTCTGGCGGATGCATCCGATGTGTGTCAGATTGAGGAACTGGTGCGGCTGGGAGAACTTACAAAGCGTGCCTGGGCAAGAGATGTGCAGGTCATGGTAGAGGGACCGGGGCACATGCCGATGGATCAGATTGCAGCGAATATGAAGATTCAGCAGACGATCTGCATGGGAGCACCGTTTTATGTACTGGGACCGTTGGTAACGGACATTGCCCCGGGGTACGACCATATCACTTCCGCGATCGGAGGAGCGATCGCCGCGCAGAATGGAGCTGCATTTTTGTGCTATGTGACACCGGCGGAGCATCTGGCGCTTCCGAATGTGGAGGATGTCAAGCAGGGCATCATTGCATCGAAAATTGCGGCGCATGCGGCAGACATTGCCAAGGGCGTGCGGGGCGCAAGAGAGATCGACGACAAGATGGCAGACGCACGCCGTGTGCTGGACTGGGATGCACAGTGGGAATGCGCGATTGATCCCGAGACCGCAAAACAGATCCGCGAGGACCGCAAACCGGAGCACGAGGACACCTGTTCCATGTGTGGAAAATTCTGTGCGGTGCGCAGCATGAACAAGGCGCTTGCGGGTGAGTACATCGATATTTTATAAAAACAGAACACGGGAAAGTGAAGAAGCGTCAGCGGAAAAACAACATTGCAGTATAAATGCGGAATGTGGTACAATAAAAAAGGATTCTGTCAGCAGGAGAATGAATGGGAAAAATTTATTTGGTTGACAGTGAGAATGTAGGAGATATATGGGTGCCGCTTCTGGTATCCTCGCAGGAAGATGACGAGGTTCTTGTATTTTATACGACAAAGAGCCCGCATATGAATTATGAAAATGTGAGGATGCTCAAGGAGACGGAAAAGGAAGCGGACTTTATTAAGTGTTTTGAGGGAAGCAATGCGCTGGATTTCCAGTTGGTATCGGAACTTGGCTATCGCCTGAGCCAGAACGCGGACAGGGAGTATGTCATTGTATCAAATGATACGGGATTTGACGCTGCGGTGCGCTACTGGTCAACGCGGAAAATGCCTGTGAGCCGTTTAAGCGGAAAGGAATGCCACAGAATGCTGACAGAGAAAAAGCAGCGCGTGGCAAAGGAATCCGGGGCAGCAGTAGAGCCGGAACAGGAACAGACCAGAGCGGCTGGCCCGGAAGTGGAAGCAGAGCAGGTTCGAAAGACCGGCTCGGAAGCGGAAGCAGAGCAGGTTCGGGAGAACGGACAGGAAGCGGAAGCAGAGCAGGTTCGGGAGATTGGTCCGGAAGCGGAAGCAGAGCGTGGCAGAGAGCAGTCAAAGAAGCCACGGTCATCCAAGAAGTCAGAACCGTCGAAAGCCGGCGGTAAGGCAGGAGAATCCGGGAATCCGGAAGCGTCCGGAAAGGCTGGAAATGCAGAGGAATCCGGGAAGGCTGAGCCGGCAGAAAACGCTGGGCTGGCAGAGGAATTCGGGAAGGCTGAACCGGCAGAAAACGCTGGGCTGGCAGAGGAATCCGGGAAGCCGGAAGTGACGGGGAAGGCTGAGGATGCAGAGACATCCGGGAAGCCGGAAGTGACCGGGAAGGCTGAGGATGCAGAGACATCCGGAAAGTCGGAATCGGCAGAAAACGCTGGGTTGGCAGAGGAATCCGGGAAGGCTGAGCCGGCAGAGAAGACTGGCAGGGCAAAACGGTCAAGAAAGTCAGCGAAAGCAGTCAAAGCAGAAAAGTCTGAGCGTATGTCAGAACCGGATCGTTCGGAAAAGTCACAGAAGAGTGACAAAGCAAAGACGCAGAACGCAGGGAATGAGAAGCCGGATCTGACGGAGGAACAATCCGGACAGATGACAGAAATGATGGATTTGAAAGAAGAAATGTCAGAGAATCCACAGAGTGTGTCAAATGCCACGGACCAGAGCGAAGCGCCAGTGAAGTTTGGACTGGATCTGAATGCAGAGAGAGCAATTTTAAAGACATTGTGTGCTTGCATCAGCAAGGAAAATCTGGTGGATTTTCACAATGCGCTGGTTGCGCTTCTCGGCGAGGAAGAAGGCAAGCGGCTGTATCAGGAACTGAAGACGAATGCAGAGTATGCGTCTTACTGGTCAGAACTTCCGGCTTATGGCTTAAAAGAAAAGTTTGACATGTACTGCAAAATGGTTTTTGACCACAGTGAATATGCAAAGGAACCGCCGGAAGATTTTTCGGGATTCCTCTATCAGGCAAACGGAAAGCGAAAGAATCTCAATTCTCTCCGCGCAGCATTGCAGGGGCACTATGGCAAAGACAAGGGAATGAAATATTATTCCCTGTTCAAGTCACACATTAAGATGATGAATCGCATGTAGTAAAGGAGAAGTTGACAGAATCTGGGTATTCAACAGGAATACGCAAAACGCCTCACCGGATGGTGAGGCGTTTTGTACGTTTATCATTTTATAAAAAGAAGGAGAAGTCGGTAAGATGTGGGGTACTTACCGGCCATATTATGAAAAAGAAATTGTGTCAATGGGGATTTCCTCTTGACAATGATTAAGATACCGGATAAATGTGAAAAAGGTATGAAGCAGTGTTGAAAAATGTGTGAAGAATCGTCAAACAAACTGGAATCCGGGGCTGATAGAAGGAAAAGGCGAAGTCCCAGAGCAGAAAAAGTGCGTGCCGGACCCACATAGAATGGAAAAATGTTGACATAATGCCAGAAGAGAAGAGAAGAGCACCCCGGGTCTGAGACGAGAAAAAGTGCGAACCAGACCCGTATAGAAGTAAAAATCGGGTCTCAGAACAGAAAAAGTGCGTGCCAGACCCGGAAAGAACAGAAAAAGGTTGACATAATGCCAGAAGGGAAGAGTAGCCCGGGTCTGAGACGAGAAAAAGTGCGAACCAGACCCGCATAGAAGCAAAAATCGGGTCCAAGAGTAGAAAAGTATCGTTGAGACCCGCAGGACAAGAAAAGTTTTTCTACTTCCCCCTTGGACATGAGATAGCATTAACGCCTCAACCGTATATTCCCCCTCATCCAGACTTCCATCACAATACATTCGCCATAATACCGTAACACTGTAACACCATAGCACAAAAAAGCGCAAACCCTTTCATTCAAGGATTTGCGCTTCTTCTCAATGAAGCTGCTGACGGGAATCGGACCCGTGACCTCCGCACTACCAATGCGACGCTCTACCGACTGAGCCACAGCAGCATCTGTGTGAGTTGCCTCAGCACTTGTACTACTATACACTACGAAGTGGCAGTTGTCAAGATAATAATTCTAAATAATTCTTTAGAAATTCTTCGGGTATTTCTGCGGGGAATTTTGCGGCGGATCAGGTAAAATGTAATCAATGCACGGGGAGGCGTGTGATTCTGCGGCGGATGTGTTATGATAGCAGAAAAGAGAACAAGAGCAGGAGCGGAAAAATGGAACAATATAACATTTTAATTGTTGAGGATGATAAAGAAATCAGGGACGGAATTGAAATCTTTTTAAAGAGTCAGAATTACAACGTATTCAAGGCGGCGGACGGCGTGGAAGGACTTGAGGTGATGGAGCGGGAGAAGATCTCGCTGGCGATCGTCGACATCATGATGCCGCGCATGGACGGCGTTACAATGACCATGAAGCTGCGGGAAAAATATGACTTTCCGGTCATTATGCTCTCGGCGAAGTCAGAGGAGACCGACAAGGTGATCGGGTTAAATATCGGGGCGGATGATTATGTGACCAAGCCGTTTACACCGTTGGAACTGATGGCGCGTGTCAATTCCCAGCTCCGCCGGTATACGCAGTTTGCAAACAGGAGTCCGAAGGAGGAAAAGAACGACCGGATTCATGTGATCGGAGGACTGGAACTGAATGAGGACACCGTGGAGGTGTTTGTGGATGGAAAACCGGTGAAGATGACGCCGATTGAGTTCAAGATACTTGCGCTCTTAATCCGGACACCGGGGCGTGTATATTCGGCGGACGAGATCTATGAGCGCGTGTGGAATGAAAAGGCGATCAATACCGATACGATTATGGTGCATGTGAGAAATATCCGGGACAAGATTGAGATCAACCCGAAAGATCCAAAATACTTAAAGGTGGTGTGGGGTGTTGGATATAAAATTGAAAAACAACAATAGAAACAACGGTGCCGGCAATAACAATGTCAGCGCAAATAACGATGCCAGCAGCAACAGTGGTGCCAGCAGAAATAATGGTGCCGGCAACAGCAGCAACAACAGCAATGCCGTAAACAGCAGCAAGCGGATTATCATAGCGATCGCGGGAATCATTTTCATCACGATCATTACCATGTGTTTTTTCCCGGTGGTGTACCGGACGGCTGAGAGACAGAAAGAGCAGCAGAAAGCGGAGATGATGCGCGAGTCCTCGGACAGCGTGGACAACGATACGGTACAGACACTCTATCAGGGCAGCTATGTCCTGTATGTAGAGCAGATGGAGCGGAGCGGGCAGGCAGATGCAGGCGGACTGTTTTTGAATCTGCCGACGGATGAGGAAGATTACCAGTATATAAAGGACACGGTAACCTCTACGTTGGATGAATGGAAAAGCCAGTTTGAGAGTGACAGCTGGAACATCGATTACTGTGTATACAAAAGCAGTGCCGACTGCGTGAAAAATACGGATCAGCTGCTCGAGACGTGCGCGGATGGAACCGTGACGGATGAGCTGCAGCAGTATTATACGGACATCGTATGCTTATCCTTTGACGAAAAGGGCGCGCTGGAAGTGACACCGCTGTACGACGAAAATATCAGCGGCAGCGTTCTGATCAAGGCGTTTCAGAATGTAGACCGGGAAAATCTTTTGGGACAGTCGCTGGGCGGATATGTGGAAGCGGGTCAGCTGCAGGGACCGAAGGACTTTAAAGTGATCTTTGGACTTCCGGTATCAACGAGTGATACGATTTCCTTGGGAGATCCGTATGAGAGTATGACAAATTACTGGGTGCAGGTGGTGTTAGTGTACCGTGCGTCTGGGGGAAGCATCCTGTTTCTGGTAAGCCTTGCTGCGGTGGCGGGATGGATGTTTCTTATGACGAGCAGGCGCATCTGGAACGAAGACATACCAATGCAACGCCCGGGGAAATGGTATCTCATGGAGGTGGCGGTGATTGCCGTCTGCTGCATGGCATGTATGGAGGAAAACTTCTACGATATCATAAGAAGCTATTCCTATTACAGCGAAGGAGTGGATGTTTTACTTGGAAACAATGCCTGGAGAGCCATCTTACAGCTTGGACAGATGATGGTTCCGCTCCTGTTTTTGTATGGCATCTGGTACGCGGCGCTTCGCATACTGCGTCCGGTATTTTTCCTGGGAGTCAGGGAATATATCAGACAGTACAGCCTGATTTATCAGATTTTTCCGTGGTTGAAAAAATTGTGGAACACGTTCCGCTATGAGGTGGCGCATGTGGATTTTTCAGAAAAATCCACAAAGACGATCTGGAAAATCGTGCTGGTCAACTTTGCGGTGCTGTCGCTCTGCTCGATGATGTGGTTTTTCGGCATCGGCGCGCTGATCGTGTACTCCATCTTTGTGTTCTGTTTTATCAAAAAATATTATGACAGGATCGGCAGAGACTATCAGGCGCTGCTGCGCAGTGTAAGCCGGATGGCGGACGGAGATCTGGACACGGAGATCACCGAGGATCTGGGAATATATGAGCCGATGAAGGTGGAGCTTTCCAGGGTGCGCGACGGATTTAAGAAGGCGGTGGATGAGGAAGTGAAGAGCCAGCGCATGAAAACGGATCTCATCACGAACGTTTCCCATGATTTAAAAACACCGCTCACGGCGATCACAACCTACGTGGAACTGTTAAAGAAGGAGGACATCACGGAGGAGGAGCGCAGGTCATACATTGAGACGCTCGATAAAAAGAGCCAGCGGTTAAAAATATTGATCGAGGATCTTTTTGAGGTCAGCAAGGCGACCAGCAACAATATTGTGCTACATCCGATGGAAGTCGATGTGGTGAATCTGTTAAAGCAGGTTGCGGTGGAGCATACGGAGCGCTTTGCGGCGATGGGACTTACGCTGCGCTGGGATGTGCCGGAGGAAAAAGTGATCGTAGTGCTCGACAATCAGAAGACATTCCGCATCTTTGAAAATCTGTTTGTCAATATTCAGAAATATGCGATGCCGCAGAGCCGCGTGTATGTGCAGGTGCACACATCCGGGGAGGCGCCGGAGGAGTTCGTGGAGATCACGATCAAAAATATGTCGGCGACGGAACTGAATTTTGATCCGGAGGAGATCACGGAGCGCTTCGTGCGCGGCGATACTTCGCGCGGCACGGAAGGCTCGGGTCTGGGACTTGCGATTGCCAGAAGTTTTACCGAGGCGCAGGGCGGAAAACTGACGATCGAGGTGGACGGTGATTTATTCAAGGTTGTAATCAGACTGAAATGTGGTACACTACAGGTAGAAAAAGAGATGGAGGTTTAAGACACATGGAATCAATGGATGATTACAAGGAGGAGTTAGAAGCTTCTTTCCGCAGAATCAGAGAGGGAGATATTTTAACCGGCACGGTGATCGACGTCAACGAGGAGGGCGTTACGCTTGACCTGAAATATTATGCACCGGGATTTATCAGTGCGGAGGAGATGAGCAGCGATCCGGATTTCTCACTGGCGGAGGCTGTGCATGTGGGGGATACGATCGAGGCGACCGTGATCCGGGTAGACGATGGCGCAGGCAACATTCTTCTCTCCCGCAGGGAAGCCAATGAAGAGCAGGCATGGGAGAAGCTCAAAGAGATGATGGAGGAGGGTACAACGGTAACCGTCCGCATCAAGGAGAGCGTGAAGGCAGGCGTTGTGGCATATCTTGAGGGGATCCGCGCGTTCATTCCGGCATCCCAGATCACATCCGCTTATGTGGAGGATACGGAGAGCTGGGTTGGAAAAGAGATTCCGGTCCGGGTCATTACGGTGGATGAGGAGCGTGAAAAGCTCGTGCTTTCCGGAAAGGTGGTCGCACTCGAGGCAGAGGCGGAGGAGCGTAATCACAAGATCTCTATGATCGTGCCGGGAACCGTGCTTGAGGGAACTGTCGAGAGCCTGATGCCGTACGGCGCATTTATTGATCTGGGCAACGGACTGAGCGGACTGGTGCACATCTCACAGATCTGTGAGCGCAGAATCGGAAAGCCGTCCGAAGTACTTAAGGTCGGAGAGAAGGTTAAGGCAAAGGTATTGAATACCAACGACAATAAGATCAGCCTGTCCATGAAGGCGCTGGCAGAGGAGATGGTAGATACCGAAGGCGTGGAAGATCTGGAGGCATACACAGACCACACATCCACAGGAACCAGCCTTGGCTCGCTTCTGGCAGGATTGAAGTTAGACTGATCGAACTATTTGAGAATCTTTCTCTGATAGAAAACTGATTCTGTTGCTTTTGCAACCGAAACGGCTCTTGCAATGTGATACATTTAGTTAGAATATTCTAACTATGCGTAAGAAGTAATTTCGGAGGAAAGCAATGAGAAAAGCAGGACTTGGAATCGACATCGGAAATGGAAGTATTTCCATCGCTGTTGTCGAAGGCGAAAACATCATATATAAAGATTACAGACTGCATCGCGGAGAACTGTATCAGAATCTTGTGGACATGCTTGGGCAGGTGGAGACATCGTGCGGCGACAGGATTTTGTATGCAGCGGTCAATTCCGGTGCAGTCTGTTTGTATCCGGGGATCCAAAAGGAAGTGCAGATCAACCGCATCAGCAGCCTTCTGGAAGGACAGAGAATGCTCTATCCGGACGCGGGAAGCATCGTAGAGATGGGAGCACAGAATTCCTGCTTCCTTACCGGAATCCGTGAGGGAGAGACGCTCTCCTACGCCATGAACGGGGAATGTGCCGCCGGAACGGGAGCATTTTTCGAGGATCAGATGTACCGGCTCGGACTTCCGCTGTCCGCCTACTCGGAGTATGTCAGACGGGCGAAAAGTGTGCCGCGGCTTGCGGGACGGTGCAGCGTGTTCGCTAAGACAGACCTGATCCACAGACAGCAGGAAGGTGTGCCGGTGGAAGATATTCTGCTCGGACTTTCCTATGCCGTGATCCGCAATTTTAAATCTGCGGTCGTGCGGAAGCTTCCGGTGCAGTCGCCGGTGCTTGTGACGGGAGGCGTTGTCTATAATGAAGGCGTGCGCCTCGCCATCTGTGATATCTTCGGATTAAAAGAGGAAGAACTGCTTTGCGGGGAAGAGGGAGCTGTGGTGTCTGCTGCCGGAATCGCAGCCTGTGCATGTCACGGGAAGCTGGCCTTCGACTGGAAACACCCGGTCCGCAGGGAGGTGGCGGATGAGGAGCAAAAAAGAAAGGCGCTGCCGCGATATGACTACGAGAAGGAGGCACTTCACCGGACCAGACCGTTACGTGGCGGGGAAAAGCTCTGGCTCGGGATTGACGTGGGATCCACGAGCACAAACCTTGTGCTGACGGGGGAGGACGGAGCCGTCATTGACGATCTGTATCTTAGAACGCGCGGCAATCCTCTCGGCGCGGTGCAGCAGGGAATGGCACAGTTAAAGCAGAAATACGGGGAAGCACTCACGTGGGAAGGCATTGGTGTCACGGGATCGGGGCGGTACTATATCGCGGAGAAGACCGGTGCAGGCACGGTGTTGGATGAGATCACGGCGCAGGCGCGCGCGGCTGCCCATCTGTGCCCGGAGGTGGATACCGTGTTTGAGATCGGCGGTCAGGACTCCAAATACATCAGTATCCGGGACGGTCAGGTCGTCAATTTCGAGATGAACAAAGTGTGTGCGGCGGGTACGGGCTCCTTCGTCGAGGAACAGGCGAACCGCATGGAAGTATCGCTGGAGGAGATCGGAAACAGTGCCTTGAAAGCAAATGTGCCGATCGATCTGGGAGAGCGCTGCACCGTGTTGATGGAATCCAAGATTGCAGCGGAGCTTGCGGCAGGCACGGACAAGGAGGATATCTGTGCAGGGCTATGCCGCTCGATTGTCAGAAACTATTTAAACAGGGTAGTCGGCAATAAGCGCAAGGGAGAACATATCTGCCTTCAGGGCGGAGTCGTGCATAACGAGGGAATCGTTGCGGCTTTCTATGAAGTGTTTGGAGAACGGATTCACATCACGCCGTTTTACGATGTGACCGGGGCATACGGAGCGGCGCTCGCGGCAAAAGAGCAGGGCGGTACATCCCAAAAGGAGAGCATCCGGAATGAGGAGAATTACCGGAAGAGCCAGAAATGGTTCCTGGCAGGCTATGACGGAACGCTGCTGCCGGGGAAAAAGACTGTGGGAATCCCGCGTGCGCTCATGATTTATAAATTTTTCCCGATGGCGTACCAGTATTTTAAGACTCTCGGCTTTAATGTCTTGCTGTCGCCGGAGACGGACGATAAGATCATTGCGCTCGGACAGGAGATGGCGGCGGAGGAGACCTGTTATCCGGTAAAATTACTGCACGGGCACATGGAATGGCTTGCGAGAAAAAAGGTGGACTACATTTTTATCCCGTGTATCCATACGATCCGGCATGAGACTTCCGGCGTTGCGCACAATTACGGCTGTGTCTATATGCAGACAGCGCCGCGGATTGTCGCAAGTGTGCTGGGGCTTTCGGAACGCGGCGTGGAGCTGATCTGCCCGGTTCTGGATCTGGATATGGGAAAACCGCAGCTTGCGGGAGCGATGATCAAAGCGGGTCAGGAACTGGGATGCGACAAGGCACGGTGTGCGGCGGCGCTCGCGAAGGGCGCGGCGGCGATGGTGCGCTGTGAGAAGAATTCTGAAAAACTGGGCGCGCAGATTCTGGACGAGTTGAAACCGGAGGACAAGGTGCTCGTTCTGATTACAAGAAACTACGGCGTGTCAGACCCGATTTTAAATATGGGAATTCCCGGGGAACTGTTAAAGAGAGGGTGCAGAGTGTTGACACTTTCCCATCTGAAAGGACATGATGTGGATTTGTCCGGTCATTATCCAAATTTGTACTGGCCATTTGCGCAGCACATTCTGTCGGGAGCGAAGATCATTAAGGAGCATCCGAATCTGTATGCCGTCTATCTGACGAACCACGGCTGCGGACCGGACGGCATGATCTCCCACCTTTTTGCGGAAATTATGGGGGACAAGCCGTACCTGAAAATAGAGGTGGACGAGCATCAGTCCAAGGTGGGAGTGATAACGAGAATCGAGGCGTTTTTAAACAGCTTATCCCATGTAGAGAACTGCACGGAGCGCGCCATACTGCCGGAGGCAGCCGTATTGTCCGGGCGGCTTCGGGACGTGAAGAAAGGCATGAAAGAGACGAAAGAACCGCAGCAGGAGACGGTGTATCTGCCGCCGCTGTCCGTGTATACAGAGTGGATGGCACTTTACCTGAATCAGAAAGGAAAACGCACGGCAGTACTGCCGGATTACACGGCGCAGGATCTTCATGCGGGAAAAGCGTACAGCACCGCAAAAGAATACTGTACATTCTCGGCTGCGGCAGGACAGATTGCAAACCGGCTGCAGGAGACGGACGGGGAGGAAAAACATTTTCTGGTATTCCAGACCGAGGGTGCGGAGGCGGACGGAATGGTTCCGGAAATCCTGCGTGCGGTCTTAGATGCGGACGGAAAGAGGGCGCATCTTGTGACACCGTTTCTGGAACAGCTGCTTTTTGCGGAAGAAGCGGATATCTTGTGGCAGGTGCTCTTACTCGGGGATGCATGGCACTGCCTGGATGAGGAGTGGCGGGAAAAGGTGCGTGCCTCTTTCCGGGAGAAGACCGCCGCGCCGGATGCCTGGAGCAGGGAGTGGACCAAAAGCCTTTTACAGGAGTGGGCGGTATATGTGACGGAGGACAGACAGCTGCTGCTGGCCGGCGATCCGATTGTGCTGCATAGCGCTTATCTGAATCAGAATATGGAGGAAGCGGTGAGGAAACATGCTTTTGTTCCGGTGTATATGCCGCTCTCGGAATATCTGTGGTTCCTTGCTGCAGAGTCGGGACGAAAGATTCCGGAGCATTTTACAGAACAGCTGCATGAATTTATGCAGATTTACCGCGGCGTCTACGGCAGCTGGAAGCAGCCGGACGAACGCTTACAGGAGATCCGGGAAAAGTTTCCGCTGGTTCACGGAGCAAACCTCCGCTATCTGTGCAGCTTGATGGAGCAGGAACTGCCGCGTGGAAAAGGAATGATTCTGGTGTCGCCGGAATATGCCAACTATGCGTCGGTGATGGAGATGCTGCGCACGGGGTCAAAATATCCGCTGCTGCACGCCAGGGCGGACGGAAATGAGGAAGCGGAAGAAGTGGAGCGGAGAGAAATCTTTCTGGGGCTGCTGAAATAATAAAGGAGACAAAAAGGAATTGCCGCAATAAGAATATTGTTCTTTGGATTGGTAAGTAATATTATCAGAAAACCACACCGTGGGATTTCAGATGAAAATGCAGATGGAAATTCGGTTCAAAAAATGTGGCATTTCTAACCAGCCGAATGTTTGCATCTTCGATG
>OGIR01000200.1_pt1 | contig 58375 bp, 63 predicted proteins | sample 1571831 | NCBI WGS metagenome assembly OGIR01 (sample SAMEA2582124, study PRJEB24529) | metagenome | biome: Human gut stool | place: China | collected 2011 | reverse complement strand
CCCTGAAATCGAAATACTGCGGTTCAGACAAGCACTCCACATGATTTTCGATAAGGGCTTTGTAGACAGAATCAATGTCATCCGTATAAAAGCATACTTCCGAGATAGATGTCGTAAACAAGTCTGATTGTTCTTTGTGGATTTTGCTGTCTACAAATTGAATCAATTCAACAGGCGGTGTTTCAATATTCTCAGAACCATTCAAATAAGCAACCCTTGCCTTACAATTTTTCTTTTGAAACATTTTATCTGTCTCTTCGCCAACCATCATGATTTCTCCTTGATATTTAAGTCCAAGTATATCTCTATAAAATGCAATTGATTTATCTAAATCTGAAACCGTCAATCCTACATGATATATTCTTCCAACCATTTACTATTCCTCCTTAACAAATGATAAATACCGATTTGCAAAACACATTCTTTTTTACATAGGCGCAGTATACCACATTTCCTGTGCCTATGCGATATCATTTAATGCTTATTCCGATATGAACTCATCTTCTCCACAGTGACCTCCGGATAAAAGTAAGTAAGAATCGTTGCTTTCGGAACTCCTGCGGCAAGTGCTTTTTTCACCTCTTCCTTCTGCTCCGGCGTATATGACCAGTGCAGCATTCGGTTAGTGATGTTCTTTCTTTGGTTATGAAGCTTAATGAACAATCTTCATTGAAAATATCTGCTGATAAGGATAACAGATTGCTTTTATTTAATGAATGTATTAAAAAAATCCGCTAAATTGCGGATTTTTTCTTTAATCTCTTGACCTATGTTTAAATTATACAGGAAGCTTTTCTGTATTTAAGAGGTGATACCCCATACATTTTCTTGAAGCTGCGTATAAAGTAGCTCACATTCTGATATCCACTGCACATTGCAACCTCTGTAACGGAAGTTGCTGATTCCTCCAATAGCTGTCTAGCATGCTCCAGCCTGAGATGATTGATATACTGCGACAGAGTAATATGAAAATGCTCTTTAAAGTAGCGTGATATGTATTTTTCTGACAAATGAAACTGTGCACCAAATTCCTTCAGTGAAATTTCCCTTTTATAGTTTTGCCGGATATACGTTATCATTTCTTTTTCTATTGTGTTGGTGCCATTTGTGCCATTTTCCAGTATCAGATTATTGCTCCACATTTTCTGGATGAATTTGATGAGAGTTATTTTGGTTTCAAATTGCGCCTCTATATTTGCAGCATCTGTGTTTTCTGCGTTTTTCCCTGATATCTGTGCATTTATCTCTATCAGCCGCTCGCATATATCTGCTGCTGTATCATTTATCTGAGGACTAATCATAAGTCTGCCTCGTTTGAGAGGGGATAGGATTGATTTTTCCATGAGATCATCCGTCTGAAATGATATATATTCAAGAGGAAACAAAAATGTGTAATAATCTGCATCTCCTGTCGGCGAGCCCATGAAATGCAGACTGCCCGGAGATACCACAAATGTATCCTTTGGGCTTCCTATATAGTTTTCACCTGATATGGTCACATGCAGCTTGCCCTGCTTTACATATATAATTTCCAGCTCATCATGCCAGTGTACCGGAATCTGGAATGCACGCTTTACATCACTGATATGATATTGACTGAACGGATTTTCCGGTGTGCCGTGTGGCCGGTTTTCTTTTAATTCAAAATACATTTTTCTACATATTCCTTAGTCTCTTTTAATTCCCATCCGGTTTGTTTGCTGTAATAATTACATATCAACTGTTCTATATTTTAACATATTGCATGCATAAGGTGTGCATTTTTTTATTTGTTCTCTAGGATTTAGTAATAGATAAAGTAGAAATAGTACAATTTTTCCTTGAAATAATACAAGAATTATTTGTGATAATGTAATATATTGATACATGCAAGCTTCTCTTCTTTATATCTTCCTCTCCCAAATGAAGCTTATAACGAGAAGTTTGCTTTCATTCTGTTAATATCACAAGGTATACATACATTATAAATGAGGTAAAATCTATATGCAGGTTCAAAGAAAAACACTTACACAGCTTTCCATTCCAATATGCTTCGAAACACTTTTTTACATGCTGGCAGGCATGGTTGACACTCTTATGCTGTCATCCGTGAGCGACCAGGCGGTTGGTGCTGTCGGCACGGCAAATACATACATCTCCGTTTTCATCATCATGTTTGGTGTCATCTCAAGCGGTATGGTTGCTGTCATGACGCAGAATATCGGTGCCGGAAAACCGGGTATAGCATATCAGGCAAGGCAGCTTGGGCTTATATTTAACGCTGTAATAGGTGTGCTCATGGCTGTTTTTCTGGCTGTTTTTTCCGAAAATATTCTCAAAATGGTCAGCATTGCACCGGCGCTTTTTGATTCGGCAAATACTTATCTGCGCATTGTTGGAGGTGCCTGCTTTTTAAATGCTCTCATACCGATTTATTCAAGCTACCTGAGAGTTTTCGGCTACACAAAGCAGTCACTTTGGGCATCAATTATTGGAAATGTCATTAACTTTATACTTAACGCTGTTTTTCTCTTTGTAATGCACTGGGGCGTTATGGGTGTTGCCACTGCAACGGTTATCTCACGTATTGTCAATCTGATTATTGTTGCCACAATGGGCGCTGTGCTCATCAAGGCAAAGAACAGTCCTGAGCGCATAGCTCCCGGAAAAATTCTCGGACAGATTATAAAGATTGGCTTTCCGTCTGCCTGTGAAACCGCACTTTACAATATCGCCATGACTCTTGTAGTGCGTTTCATGAACCAGATGGATGCTGACGGAATAAACGTCACAGCGCGTTCCTATGCCTCACAGATTGCTAACTTTTCGTACTGTATCGGTGCTGCCTTAGCTCAGGCAAATGCCATTCTGACCGGCTGGCATATCGGTGCAAAGGAGTATGACGAATGCGATAAGGGCACTCGCAAGGCCGCTATCTATGGTGTGATTACGGCATCCTGCCTTTCTATCACATTTGCGCTTTTGGGTAACTACATTGTGCGAATCTTCACGAATGATGTACAGATGATAAACCTAGTCACAAAGCTTCTCGCCATTGATGTTGTGCTGGAGCTTGGAAGAGTCACCAATCTGGTCTATGGTCAGGCACTGAAGACAAGCGGTGATGCCGTTTTCCCGGTTGTCATTGGTGCCGTTTTCATGTACCTTGCGGCGGTCGGCGGAACATACTTCTTCGGACTGCATCTGGGGCTTCTCGCAGTCGGTGCTTACATCGGACTCGCAAGTGACGAGTGCATCAGGGCTGTCGGCATGGTGCTGCGCTGGAAGAGCGGAAAGTGGAAGAACAAGGGACTGGTTGATTAGAATATTCGGTGCTTTGTGCCGTGTTTCGATTTTTAAACCGATTCAAAAGTCAAGTTCCTCTTAAAAATTAAATGTTTCTGGGTCAGAACCGTGTTTTTCGTTCTTGTTAAGCTCATTTATGGCATTCATATCACCCTCAGACAATTCAAAATCAAACACGTCAAAATTAGAAATAATTCTTTCCTGATGCGTTGACTTTGGAAGTACAATTATTCCTCTCTGAAGCTCCCATCTTAAAACAATCTGTGCAGGTGTCTTACCATACTTGTCAGCCAGTGCAATAATCACCTCATTTTCAAGTGTTCCTGCTCCGTTGCCTCCAAGTGGGCTGTAGGCTTCTATTGCAATACCATTCTTCTTAGCATATTCAACATTTTCAATATTAGCGTAATAAGGATGAATCTCAATCTGGTTAACCGCTGGTACAACTGTCCAGTTTTCACTGAGAGTCTCAAGATGGTGAACATTGAAGTTACTTACACCGATTGCCTTGATTTTGCCAGCCTTGTACAGGTCCTCCATATCTGCCCACGCCTTCTCATAACCGTTAGCTGGCCAGTGAATAAGATACAAGTCTATGTAATCAAGTCCCATGTCTTCCAAGCTCTGTAAAAATGCTTCTTTAGTTCTTCCCTGTCTAATATCCTCATTCCAAAGCTTAGTTGTAACAAATATATCCCTTCTGTCAATGCCACTCATACGTATGCCTTCGCCTACGCTTTTTTCATTGCCGTAAACCTTAGCTGTATCAATATGTCTGTATCCAGCCTCAATCGCCCATTTTACTGCATTAGCTGTATCAGCTCCGTCTGGTGTTCTAAAAACACCAAGACCTATCTGTGGAATTTTAACTCCATTATTTAATGTAATATAATTCATATAATTCAAATCTCCTTTATCTGTTTTCTTTCATTTTACACCATGTAAACGTTCAATTTCAATTATAGTATTGAGTCCTCTTACCTCAAAATTGATATGAAAAAATAGGACTTAAATCATTCAAGCCCTTGTTTTATAAGGTTTCTCTTGATTTAGTCCTATTTTAACGTATGCCCCTTTTATAATTAACCTCCATATATTTTATGGTTATATTATACACCGTTTTACACTTTTATGAGGAAATCCATAATTATACTCTCAGCATTCTGTATCCTATACCAATATGCGTCTGTATATACTGCGGGGAATTGACATCTTTTTCAATTTTCTTTCTTAATGTTGCCATAAATACTCTAAGTGATGCCAGATCATTTTCCCATGAACTGCCCCATATATTCTTAGTAATATAAGTGTAAGTCAGCACTCTTCCGACATTTCTTGATAATAATATGAGAAGCTTATATTCAATAGGTGTAAGATGCAGCTCATCTCCATTCAGATATGCACAGCCAGCCGCGTAATCAATTTTTAAATCTCCATTCTCGAATACACTTTTATTCTGAGTCATATCCGTCTGCATAAGCGACAGTCTTCTTACTGTTACACGTAATCTTGCAAGAAGCTCATCTACTGAAAACGGCTTTGTAAGATAATCGTCTGCCCCTGCATCAAGTGCTTCTATCTTATCCGCATCTTCAGTTCTTGCGCTTATAACAATTATTGGTGTATTAGTCCATGTTCTTATCTTTTTTATAACTTCCACCCCATCTATATCAGGAAGCCCTAAGTCTAGCAGAATTATATCAGGATTATGTGATGCAGTCTGTGAAATAGCACTCTCTCCATTCACAGCAGTTAAATACCTGTAATTATTAGTTTTTAATGTTGTTGTTATGAGATTTCTTATTGGTGAATCATCCTCAACTACAAGAACCTGTGTTTTATTCATTTAAATGTACCTCACTTAACTGCAGTTTGAATTCGAAAATGCATCCATGTGGCGTATTATCCCTTAATTCGAGTTCACTTCCATGTGCATTTATAATAGTTTTACATAAAGATAACCCAAGTCCGAGACTTCTTCTGTTATCTGCAATTTCATTGTTACAGGTAAAAAATGTATCAAATACATTTTCTTTCATGTCATCAGGTATTCCCGCGCCATTATCTTCAATGGATATAATTACATATCTGCCTTCTTTTCTTGCTTTAATATATATATCAGAGCCTTCCTGTGTATACTTTATGGCATTATCAACTATATTAATAATAACCTGTATTATCAGTCTGGCATCCATTCTCACAAGAAGCAGTTCTTTGCCGCAATCCACATGTATTTTATGTTCACAGCTTTTTCTGTTAATATGTTTTAACGCTTCAGCAATAACTTCATCTATAAGCTGATCAGACATATTAAGAGTTACTGTTCCATCCTCAAATCTTGTTACAAACAATATATTCTCTACAAGACTGATTAACCATTCTGAATCATCATATATATCTGTAAATATCTGCTCTCTCGTATCATTATCAAGCTTATCATAATTGTACATAAGATTATTGGCATTACCTGATATTGATGTGAGTGGTGTTCTTAAATCGTGTGAAATCGTCCTTAAAAGATTAGCCCTTAACTGTAATGTCTTTTCCCTGTAAGCAGCCTGTTCTGACATACGAACATGTTTTTTCAGTTTAGATGCCAGAGTTCCTGTAAGCATTGACGCAGCAAGCATAATAACACATGTGAGCGGATATCCTGTGTCATATGTATGTAAAGTAAATCTTGGTTCTGTCAGGAAGAAATTCATCAGAACAACACTTACAAGCGAACCCGCCACACTCCAGATATATCCATTAGTGAATATCGAAATCAAAAGCACGCACAGAAGATATACCATAATAACATTTGATTCTGTAAATCCAATATATATAAGCAGCATTCCTATTACTGTTGCAATGCTTAAAAGGCCTATTGTTATTAAGAATTCTTTTACAAGTTTTTTTAATGTCTTTTCCGTTATAATTACCACCTTATTTTATTTTGTATATAATAACACATTTTCAATTTAATATCTCTTTTTTTCGTTATCATCACTTTCATTCAATACAGCATTCATTGTATCTTTGTCATTGGTTCTTCTTGTTCTGTTCATAAATCCGTCTATTTTATTCATAACATACCATCCTGCTGCCATAAATAATAATATCACAACTATCAGTATTATTATAATTAATCCCGTCCTCATGCTCATGCCCCCTAATCTTAAACCTTAAAGCATTTTTTCAGATTTTTATAATCTCCTAACACAAGTAATGTAATATCTTCTGTAAGTACAATATCTGGTTCAACATTTACATTTATTGAGTCATTATGCTTTATAGCCATTATGTTTACTCCATATTTTTTTCTTATATCAAGTTCAATAATACTTTTTCCTAACCACGACTCAGGAACTTCCACTTCAAGAATTGCATGAGTATTATCCAGTTGTATTAAATCAAGAATATGGTCCGCAGTGTAGCGTACTGCAGCCCACTTTGCTTCGTGTTTTTCAGGATATACAACCGCATCTGCACCATTACGCAGCAGGAATTTTTCCTGTACATCCCGCTCAGCTCTTGATACCACATATCTGGCGCCAAGTTCCTTTAACAGCGATGTTGTTTCCAGCGAATTCTGAAAACTGTTACCAATTGTCACCATACACACATCAAAATTACCAACGCCTAATGATTTTAAAAATTCAGCATTCGTGCTGTCTCCAATCTGTGCATTTGTGACTATATTCATAACGTCGTTAATTCTGTTCTCATCAGTATCAACTGCCATCACCTGATGTCCTAGCTGATTAAGCTGCATAGCCATATGCTTTCCAAATCTTCCGGCTCCTATAAGTAATACATTCTTTTTCATATTGTGCTCCTATCCTATATTAATCTTTTCTTCAGGAAATTTTGAATAGCTATTTCCATTTCCAGAAAAAGCAGCATATATTAAAGTAAGACCGCCAACTCTGCCCATAAACATGAGAATAATAAGAACAATTCTTGACAATATTCCAAGCTGTGGAGTAATACCTAATGTCAATCCGACCGTACCTACTGCTGATGCTGTTTCAAAAAGACATTTTCCTATTGAAATTCCATCTGTGACATTTATAATAAATGCGCCTGTAACAAATAATGTAATGTACATCATAGCTATCGTAGCTGCATTTTTAACTGTATCGTTATCTATTCTTCTTTCAAAAAAATGAATATTCTTATTCCTCTTAAATGTTGCAACCATGTTTCCCATAAGAACTGCAAATGTAGTTGTTTTCATACCACCTGCTGTTGAACCTGGTGAACCACCTATAAGCATAAGAACTATCATAATCATTACAGATGCCTGTTTCATTGCATTAAGATCAACCGTGTTAAATCCTGCAGTCCTTAATGTAACTGATTGAAAAAGTGCCTTAAATACAGGCATTTTCTCGTTTCCAGTCATCATATCATTTATCATAAATATAATTGCAGGTACTGTTATAAGAACGGCTGTTGTAACAATTATTAATTTGCTCTGCATCTTATATCTTTTAAAATGATACTTATTATTCTTAATATCTTCCCACGTAACAAATCCAATTCCACCTATCACAATAAGAAGCATCAATGTAATATTAATAACAGGATTACAGGCATATGTCGTCATTGAAGCAAATTGATTATCCGCTGTTCCTAGCACATCAAATCCTGCATTACAGAATGCTGATATTGAATGAAATATTGCAAACCAGATTCCTTTCAATCCATAATCCCGGCAGAATACCGGCATCATAAGCAATGCTCCTGATAATTCTATGATGAATGTTCCTTTTAATATAAATCCGGTAAGTCTGACTACTCCTCCAACCACCGGTGCTGACACAGATTCCTGCATAAAGCTTCTCTGCATTAAAGACACTTTCTTTCCTGACAATAAAGAAAATGCAATGGCAACAGTAATTACGCCAAGTCCTCCTATCTGTATAAGCGTAATTATTACAAGCTGCCCAAATGAAGACCAGTAACTTCCTGTATCCAGTACTACTAATCCGGTTACGCATACCGCTGATGTAGATGTAAATAATGCATCACTAAACGGTGTTACACAGCCACTGGCTGATGAAACCGGCAGCATAAGAAGCAATGCTCCTAATATGATTAATCCACCAAATCCAATTGTTATAACCCGGAATGATGACAAATGTTTTCTTATCCTGTTGTCAAACATAAAAAATTCCCCTTTTCTAACATAATTGAAATCTACCAGAATTATGTTAAAAAAGGGGTTAAGTATTTTCATATGATATTAAGATTATATTAAGATTATTATCTCTCCCGAATCATGATAATCAGAAGATAAGCTGCTCCGAATACAACTATACTCCCAGCCATGATTAAATACATCTGTGACACGCCAACAACATGTCCCCTGAATACAGGATTACAGTCGAGAGTGTTCCTTATGACTGTGACCGCTTCTGACGGAAGCCCTATGTCCGCCATCTCTTTATACACTCCGTTTAGCATGTGGTTCTTAACCAGGGAAGTTCCATATGTACCCGGAAGGTAGGACAATGCTTTCTGCAGCCCTGAACTAAAATTAGATATCGGCATGTATGCACCACACACAAATCCATACCCTGCACTTACGATAGTTCCAACCGCCGACAACTGCCCCTGCGTCTTTAGCGGATAGCTTACAATGCTTGAAAGCGTGCTTCCAAATAACACCAGCAGAATCATATCCAATATAACAAATATTACATCTGACGCACTCATATACCAGCCCATCTTCAATATGTAAAGCAGGCATAATGCAAGTGCTGTGCCATTAACCATAAGCGAATTAAGTACTGTTGATAAGAAATATCCTATATAAATCTTTGTTTTACTTACAGGCGAAACATCAAAATCTTTTCTTGCTCCGCTGGCTCTGTCCTGAACCATCGTAAGATTGACGCAGAATGTAACAGTTACACAGCTTACTGCAATAAGTGCTGCAGCTAACTGTGCTGCCACTGTGCCGTTAATTATTTTGTCTGATAAATCAATCATGTCCTTAGTTGCAGAAACGAAGGAGTCCTTGTATACATTTGCTAAAAATGTTGCATACAAAACAATAAGAATTACCGGAGTTATCATTGATGAGAATAACATTCCTTTGTCCTTAAAAAAGAGTTTTCTGTTTCTGCTTACAAGTGCGGTTATCTCTTTCATCACTGACCACCTCCCAATATTTTCCCAGTCACAGCAAGAAATACATCGTCCATACCACCTTTTACGACTTCATAATCACGGAATATCTCCTGATGTTTCACAATCATTTTCGTAGCTTCAAGTGTGTTCTTAACCTGAATCCTGTAACCATCACGGATTTCCTTGTACTCTGTTTTCAAAGCTTTAATCTCATCCTCTGTAACTCCATACAAAGATATCGTATCATGAACATATTCATTCTTTAATTCCAAAGGTGTTCCCTCTGCCACGATGCTTCCCTTATCAAGAATCACAACATATCCGGCACTTGCCGCCTCCTCCATGTAATGAGTTGTAAGGAATACCGTCATGTTCTCCTCTGTACGAAGTCTCTCAATAACATTCCATATAAGAAGCCTTGTCTGCGGGTCAAGTCCCGTCGTCGGCTCATCAAGAATCAGTATCTCCGGTCTGTGAATCAGCGCCCTTGCAATATCAATTCTTCTTCTCTGTCCGCCTGACAGCTTACCAACCGGTCTGTTAATGTAATCCCCGAAATCAAGTATCTCCACCAGTTCTGCCAGTCTTTTTTCAAATGTATTTCCCGTAATTCCATACAACGCCGCCCTGCTTTTGAGATTCTCCTTAACTGTAAGAGGTTTATCAAGAACACTGTCCTGAAACACAACTCCCAGCAGCCTCTTTGTTTCACTACCTGCCCTGTCTGCTTCTTTATCCTTAATCCACACATTTCCGCTGTCCTTGCGTAACTGCCCGCATATAATAGAAATCGTTGTGCTTTTTCCAGCACCATTTACACCTAAAAATGCGAACAATTCTCCCTTCTTTACGCGGAAACTTAAGTCATTAACTGCCTTCACATCGCCAAAACATTTATTCAGTTGTTCTATCTTAATAATATCCGACATACGCCCCTCCTTATTGAGAATTACTTCATGTATTTATTAATCCATTTTACCACATCCAGCTTGCCATTACCGCAATATTCATATATATACTTTTTCCATCCCCATGTCTATACGCTTACTACTAAGTTGCATTATAAGCACGCCAAGTTGCATTATGATAATAAAAAAAGACATTGTATTCCAAATAATCCATATCCGGATATACAATGCCCTTTTGTTCTTTAAAATCTTTGTTATTCGTTCATACAGTATTTTAATATTCTGTATTAATTCCTGAAATCAATATTTCCATATATTACTTTTTTCAAATATTTTCCCACATTCAGGACTAATCTCATAATAAATAGCTTGATAACCATTCTCATCTTTTTGACCTAAATCACTGTTAAACACAATCACCCACTTTGAATCTATCTTAGCTATACCATAGATAGAATTATCCGTACCCACAGGGCAATCTTCATACCCAAGTACAAAATGTTTCCATCTTTTCTGCTCCTCTTTGTTATTAGAAATATAATAATATGTTCCATCATTATATTTCGTTGTCAAAATTTCATTAAACGCCTCAAGTATTTCTTTATCTTCTATTCTTTGTCCATCTACATAAACACAATTGACTTTTCCCCCAGTTGGTATTTGATAATTTTCTTTAACTATATATTGTTCCCCTGTAAATGATTTTAATAATAAAAAAGTATGACTCTTATCCTCATCTATCTCATATACATCCCAGTTATCAATCTCTGCAATTTTCTTTTTCTTTCCAGTCGTCATAAATGCTTGATATACATATTTCTGATCTGCTATCCTGACCATCCCTGCCAATACTTCTCCATCTTTAATTATTGATTGTGCTTTAAAATACTTATATCCAATAAATAATAGTGCAAAGAATACCAGCATACATACAAAATATTTTATTCTTTTATTTAACATAACATTCCCCATCAAATTTTTCATCATCCCCTTCAACTCTCTTCTCCATTTTTCAGAATAAATCCAGCATATTATCCAGATATATATCTTCTCTCACATGTATCTGATACTCCGGCTTCGTCATATAATACAACAGAAATTCCAGAACCAGTGCGCTTCCAAGCCCGCGTCCTTCAATCTTAAAATTGGAAAATCCCATCGGCATATATGTATTCCTTATATCATCAACACTGATAAATTCCGGATTCTCCATTGCCTTAGAAAACCGGTATCCACTCTGTGAATCCGGTGCAACGCATACATGATCTGGACAGTCCTCACCAAGATTCTGACGGCTCACAATCTCATAACAGTTCTTTCTGTCGTAACATCCGAACCAGCAGCACTCATTACACAGGAATTCCACCTTATCTTTTTCTTTATCTGTAAGCTTCACCAGCTTGTCAAATACTTTATTCAGCCTGAAATCCGGCACTACATACTGGAAATCTTCTCTTTTTACTTCATTCAGAAAATCATTAAAATCCGTCAACACCTTAGTTGTCGATGAGACAAGATAAAGATTCGGATAATGCTTCTTGATATACCTGGCAAGAATGTCATAATGTACAATCACGCCATTGCTAATTCCCTCGCTGTCATTAAGTGCCTTACATAAGGCATTACATTTTTCATCAGCTAAATGTTCTTCGCGAAGCAGTGAATTGCTGAATGTCAGCCTTGCCGATATCCCATATTCACTCATCAGATTCATAACTTCCTGCACACCATGTTCACCGGAACCGATTCGTCCGCCGCCCCAGATACAGTCTGCAGGCGCACCATATATTGAGCCAATCCCGCACCAGTCATAGAAATACTCCCTGTGCTTGCGATATACCGGCAAAAATGCTTCATACAACTCATAGAATTCAAACAGCCCCGGAAGATGGTAATATGCAATAGTCTTTCTCATTAAAATAATCCGTCTCTTTCATACATGATTATGATTACTATTGTTATACCATATTCCTGGGGAGTTCTCTACTAGCTTATTGGAAATATTGACCCATCCCGGTTTTCAAATGTTTCGTAGCCCCTTGAAACTATACTCGAAGCAATTCCAAGCTCTGTCGCCTGCAAAATCATATTTTCCATTATGCAGAATGCATCTGCTGTCTTGAACAAAATTAACATTTAACATCAAAATATTTATCTCTGAATACATTATAGGGAATATACACATATTACCGCCATGTCATTACATAATCTTTTTCGCCCGTAGCTTCGTCCAATCCTTCATTCTGAATTTCAAATCCTTCTCTCTGATAAAAATGTATCGCTCTAGTGTTTTTCTGATACACATTTAAACTTAATTGCGTTCTGCTTTCCTTTACAAAATCCAGCAAAAGTTTTCCTATGCCCTGCGACTGCAATCTATCACAAACAAAAATCCCTTCAATATAATCACCGTTTAAGCCTATAAATCCCTGTATTTCCCCATTACTCTCACACACATAGGCCTCCGCCTGTAACAGCATTTCTTTTACCAGCTCATAATTACTTTCCCAGTATTTAGCAGATATAAAATTATGTGCCTTTATATTAGTATCCAGCCATATGTCTGCTACTTTAGTTATATCTGTTTTTTGTACTACTCTTATCATAATAACTTCCCCTATCTGAACTAAGCTTGCAGATAGTTTTCCATAATTAGTCAGCTGATAACTTTCATAATTTCTTTTTCATGATCTCTGGTAAATTCGCTTAATTCATAAGATCGGATTCTCTTGTTGACCAATATAGGAACCACAAATCCATTTTTCACCAATACCGCCAGTCTGTTAATAATCGTCTTATTTGTTACTGACAATTCCCTGCTGACTTCAATTGGAGTAAATTCTCCTCGATAACTTTTAATCAAAAATTGTAACAGTTCCTTTTCCTTCCCTTTCAGAAACGATAGACCTCCAGCAATATCTTCCTCTTCGGAAGCTAACTGTAAATCACAAACTTTGCTGGAATAAAGTTTAACCATACGCAAAAAGTAATTAATCCAAATCTCTGGATGCGGCGGATTCGCCCTTCCAGAATAATACAATGCAGGAAGTCCCATTTGGATGGATTCATAATATTCATCAATATCGTATGCAAAATACTCCTCTAATGATCCGATTCCATTAAATCCGTACCCATTCAAATCCATAATGTAACCTGATAACAATCTGGCTGTCCTGCCATTGCCATCTTCAAACGGATGTATGGTCACTAATTGGTAATGTACAACTGCTGCCACAATCAAAGGATGATCATCTGTAGTATTTACATACTCAATCAACTCATCCAATAGCCCTTGGATGTCACAATATTCTGGTGGAATATAGTCAGGATTTCCTGTCTTAGAATCATACACAGCAAACAGGACTCCTGGTGGCATAGGTCCTCTGAGTCCGATTTTTTCTTTGGAAGCCCCCTTTTCCACCAGTTTCTGCACATCTAAAATTAGCTTCTTTGAAAATTTTTCATTTTTATTTACCTTTTCCTCGAGATAATTTAACGCCAGAAAGTAATTACGGATTTCCTGTTCTGGCTTCAGATAATGCATTCTTTCATCACTTTCTATCACTTCATCTACCTGTTTTTCAGACAAAGGATTCCCTTCGATTTTATTCGAGGCATAAGAACTTTTTTTCTTTGAATTTTTACGAAGCCTGTTCATAACTGTTGAGGACAGTTTCACTGACGATACTTTATATCTGTTCTGCTCAATTTCTGTAATATATCTTAAAATCTCGTTCGTTAATGTTACTTTAATCATAAAAACCTTCCTTCCAAATATTATTATATCCAAAAGAAAAGCTTTTTTCCATTAATTTTTCACTATTTTTTCACTATTTTTCATTAATCCTGAATTATTCATGATAAAATCACATGCAATCCAGAATTATCTTCTCACACCTGTCATATCCAAGCTGTGAACTGTTCAGGCACAACGTATAATTACTGGCTTTTCCCCATCTCTGCTCCGTGTAAAAGTTATAATTTGTCATACGTCTTTTATCTGTGTCCGCAATTATTTTGACGGCTTCCTTCTCTTCAACATTATATAAGCCCATGATACGCTGTGTTTTTTCCGGCATATCCCCATGAATAAACACATTTAACACATCATCCCTGTCTTTAAGAATGTAATCAGCATTTCTTCCAACGATTACACAAGGCTCCTTTCCAGCCAACTCCAAAATAACTTTTCTCTGTGCTTCATATACGATATCTTCTATGGACTTTCCTGTAATGTCACGTCCAGCAAATGCATATGCAAATAAGCCTTTCTTTGGAGATAACTCAGCATTTTCCTTAATATACTCCGGTGATAAGCCTGACTGTTCTGCAATCTGTCCAATAATATCCTTGTCATAATATGCAATGCCAAGTTTCTTTGCCACTTCTTCACCGATAAAACGTCCACCGCTTCCAAACTCTCTGCTGATTGTAATAATTCTTTTTGCTATTTTATAATCCTCCTTGTTTTGCGAAGCAAAATCCGAACCCTTTGGTGAGGAGAGGATTCTGCCTCCTTTTTCTGCATAAAAAAAGTGTGCACTTACCTCGTAAGCTGGACTTACGCTGATAAGCTACACACTTTAAAATGCAATATATATTTTCATAATGTACGACAGCAGGAGCACAAAAAAACGAGCAGCAAAACTGGATTTACGCTAGTCTGCTACTCGTTTAGAAGTTATTATATTTTTCTTTTTAAAAAATGTCAAACAAAAATTATCTTAACCCTGCCAGATATGTACGATCAAAATGTGCCATATTCTGTTTGCCAATAAATGCTCGCAATGCGATTGCTTTTTCAAATTATAACTGTTATAATTTATGTGGTGCTACCCTACACGGTAGGCGGTTATCCTCCATCAGAGAGTTATAGCTCTGTTTACATAGAAATCCGACTTGGAAATCTATCAAGGAGGTTTGTGCTTATGCTTACAACGGAGCTTTTTATAGCCATCATCAGCTTATGTATTACTTGCTTTGCTCTTGGTTATACTATTGGTTCTAAGAGCAAAAAATAAACACAAAACAACCGCCACGGTCTGCTAAACTTGGCGGTTGTTTTAACCAAAAAATATATCAGGCTAACCGTCTATCGGTAGCGCCTCTTTAATTATATTATCATTCAACGGGTTTTATGTCAAACATGTTATCTTTATTTCAGGTTCAAAATCTTTTGAACATCATTAGCCGTCATGCCAATTAAGCACGCTCACGAACTCATCAATCAACTTTTTCAACCGGCCATGACTTTCTGAGTGCCACATAAGAAATCAGAAAATTTGCAAACCAGCCGGCTGGTACAGCAAGCCAGACAAACTCTATACCAAAACGCGGTGCACAAATCAGAGCAACTGACAGACGGATTGCAAGGTTAACCATATTAGCTATAAGAAATGGCCGCATGATTCCCAGACCACGAAGAACTCCATCCGTTGCCATCTTGATACCCATGAAAATGAAAAAGTAACCTAACCATTTCATGTAATCCCCTGACACCTGATATGCCAAAGCTGTTCCATCTTTACCAAGGAACAGCGAAGAAATGTGTGTATGCAGTGTCTCAATGACTATGAAAGCAAGGACCGCAAAACATATATCTAACACGAGTGCAGCATGATATCCTTTTTTGATACGCCCAATTTTCTTCGCGCCAAGATTCTGGGAAACATAAGGTGACACTGCGTTTCCAATGGATACAAATATAAGTGAAAATACATTTTCTACTCTCATTGTCGCTGCATAACCTGCGAGTGCCTGTGTACCAAACGGATTTACAACTGCCTGTACTATCATCATGCCAATCGATACTGTAGACTGCTGAAGAATTGATGGTATGGCAATCTGAAGCATTGAACGTAACTCCTTCCTGTCAAACCAGTCAAAATGACTTTTATACCGACGCATCCGGCAAAAGAAAATTACAAATGAAAATACCGCTGAGATACCCTGTGCAATCAAGGTTGCAAGAGCTGCACCAAACACGCCAAGTCGTAAGCCAGCAACCATCCAAAGATCCATCAGAATATTTAAGACAGAAGAAAATATCAGAAGCACTAACGGAATCTTTGATTCACCGATTGAAGTAAACATCGTTGAAAGAATATTGTACATAAACAGAAACGGAAATCCCACAAAATAAACACGAAGATACAGTACTGCCTCATCCAGTATATCAGCTGGTGTCTGTAATAAACTCATCATTGGGTGTGATAACCCGAAGCCAAAGATTCCCAATAATACACTTAAAACCAGAAAACTGATTAATGATGTTGATACAATGGTCTTCATTTTACTATAATTTCTTGCACCAAAATAACGGCTCACAAGCACTCCGGCACCTACCCCGGCACCAAGTGCCACACAAATAAATACATTTGTGAGAGCAGCGCATGCTCCGACAGCCGCAAGTGCAGATGAACCGACAAACTGACCGACAATAATTGAGTCAGCCATATTATATACTTGTTGGAAAAAACTCCCCAGAATCATAGGCATGGCAAAAACAGTCAGAGCTTTAAGGGGCACATCTGTAATTAAATATTCATCCTTTGATTCATCTTTTGACATTCTCTTATTTCTCCTTGAATTTCTCGTTTTTATTCTCTGCCCATATACCCCCTGATATAATTCACAGCATCACTTATTTCATCAATAATCTTATCTGGAATCTGCAGATTATACTGTCTTAAATCCACATCCTGTAATAACTGTCCAAGGCTTGTACCCTGATTGTATTGAACAATAAACAGGCTGTATAGAGGTATTTTATCCCCGAATACATCCATATAATTATTAACAAGTGAGAAGTTGATAGTTCCTAGCATTGTGTGACATTCAACAAGATACAATTTATCGGGAATATAGTCATACACATGCATTTTATCATTCTTAATCTCTTCTAACAATAATTCCTGCCCATTTTCTGATTCAGCATCCATATCTTCTTCATAAAAATCTGATTCTGACGCAGCTGCTGTATCCTCATTTGAAGGAATTTCTTCTGCTGTCTCCGGGAATTTTGATATATCAATTCCTTCAAACAAAGTACTCATATCCCCTAGATTATTATCTTTTTCTCTCTCTCCAGCCTTGAGATCCCAGTCATCAACAAACTGCTTATAATTGCCATAATTGTTCTTAAGAAATTCCATGTTATCATATATTTCCTGTTCATTGACTCTCATCTTTACAATGGTAAGAATTGCATTGCCAAGCTGATCAATCGTTCCCACATATTTGCCGGTAAATACATCGTCCTTTAACACAAGCGACAGAAATAATGGTTCTCCTGACATATTTTTATAACCGGTATCAACAAATACATTGGTTGCATCGTAACTTGTTACCATCTTAAGCTTAACATCCATATATATAATATGTTCATATGGATCAGCCAGAACATAATCTATTATCTTGGATATAGTCGGTGTTTCCACTGTTTCATCCACATTTTTTCTAATATTATATAAAACTTCTTCTTCTCTTCTCAAATAAATATTCTTGTATATATTGGTCATTGTCCCTGCCTCCCCTCTCACTGTATAAGCTTCATAAGTTCAGGAACAACCGCCTTCAATTGTTTCTGTACCTCATAAGGAATCTCTCCATAATCAATATTATCTGCCATATGGATTATTGCAGTATACTGATATTGCGGAATTGTTAATGTATATGCGCTTCCGACAAATAAAGAATTAATAATACTTACATTAATCTTTCCAAATAATGTCGTTATCTCCGCTATTACATATGTACCCTTCTTAACCTCATAGACAACCGGCAAATTATTAATATTCATGCTCTGGATAATTGTCTGCTCCATCTCCATGTCGTAATTACTATCATCACCGGTATACATCATCTGCTGCTTTTCTTTTATCTTGTTACTAATAAAATCGACAGTTTTAGGGATCAGTGGCTTTAGTTCTCTTTTAGCACGCTGCCATCCAATCAGATAGCTATAATAAACAATATCATTCTTGTGTGCCTTATTAAATGGCAGTATGGACAATGAAGCTGCTATCTTGTTAAGCGTCCCACAGTAGCTTCCTACAAATGCGTCGCCTCTTTTAGTAAGATTAATATAAATAAGTTCTTTAGTATCAGGTTTTATGTATCCTGTTTCAACCAGGGCATTAGTCGCTTTATGAACACTTTGTGGAGCCATTGAAGCATCCATATGATAAATCCTGTTTTCTATATCTTCATTGACATATGCAACAATATCTTCAATACTAATCTGACCAGCATACACATGAAGCAGATAGGCTATATTATTCTTAAGACTCTCGATCCCCATAATTGTATAGCCTTCTGCAATGGTAACATTCCTTGATTCCACACTGACCCCTTTACTTTGATTACTAAAAACTCTCTTATTTCCTGATGGACAATAAAATGTGAGGTATTTGGCATCAATTTGTGCAAAATAATTCTCAATATCAGCATTTGCTTTTTCTAAAGTCCTGATACACTGCCTTTTTCTGCTCTTCTCAAGTCTTCTGTTATCAAGAATCATTGCCAGCTCATTTGTCGGAATCCTTGTATCATCAAATGACCACTTGATAAGCGGTAATCCAGCATCTTTTAATCTTTTATTAAGGTTATTCGGATTCTGTGAATAATATGTATCACTTATAAATGCTTTAATTTCCTTATGCTTAGGTGCATTAACATCATATAATGCCTCACTGTTCTTATGCATTACATGCCTCATGTCAGAGGCCCATTCAAGTACATCACACTGCTGTTCTGTCAGGCTGTCAGCCAGATTCGCAGATGTAGCTATTTCCTTGTTGCGCTCCATTCGCATTTTTACATATTCTTTTGATAAACTTATAAATATCCCTTCCTTCTATATTATTTTTAAACTTGACAAATGCTGTTTATATTATAATCTTTTTCACATGTAATTCCAATTAATTTATGACAAATCTGGTCATTTCAAAAAAAACATTTTTCTCAGCCGGAATATGAAAAAAGCGTCCAGAAACTGCCCCGCAGCCTATCCGCTGCTTCAGTCTCTGAACGCTGTTATTCTCTTATAGATTTCTTCAATATTATTATTCGTTAAAATATGCATTTCTTCGAAGTTTTATCCTGGCTTTTGTAACTTTCTTCTGGATTATGGCAAAACACCATTGTATTCCGGCTTCCTCCCGTCCTGCTCTATCCTTACACCTAAAGTCTCATGTGCCAGATACCCGCTTCCTATAAATTCATAATACATCTCACTTTTATAGGTAAAATTCCTCTGTTTTCTTCTGTAAGTCCTGTGTAAATCACTTTCTTTTAATGATTTTTCCTATAAATGTCTCATGTTCCGTAACTTTATAGGCAAATGTCGCAACTATTTCTATAGTCATTATCATTTCTGTCCCATAAAACTTTCAAAAATGCGACTACCTATAGGTATCATGTTATTCATACTGTTCTCTAGGGTGACAAAATAGTCATGGTTATCCCTATCGGACTTCTGTATCATATTATACATTCTTCTCCCCAGACACTCATCGCACTAACTGAACAAATCCTGAAAATACATAATAATCAACCCCGACCCCAGCAATAGTACAAAGATTGATACAGCCGCAAATGACAACACAATCAATCTTATAATTGTATTTCTTTTATCATCAGGATTCTTTTTCTTCCGGATAAAATACACCGGCAGCATCAAAATCTTTCGTGGTAAGCCAGTAGATTCTATCCATAAATACAATAAACTTACCCCATTGTTTTCCGATAAAACATATATGAATAAACTACTGGCAGAATGCATGGTACAATGACTAGAGCAAGAAATATCCACACATTTTGAAATGGTGAGGTTACAATCATTGCAATTCCCCCAATTACCATACATTTTCCGCCAAATCTATGTGTATGATACCAGTTGTCAGAATCATTCAATGCCCATGGAATGCGAAAACCAATGCTATAGTTTGGTTTTACCTTTGGAATAAAATTGCCTAAAATAAGATACAAAATTCCAACGAACAATCCGCAGACAAATCCACATAACAACATGGAATACCTTTTTGCTTATATTTTTTCTCTTGGGGTCAATATTAGTCGCAACTATACATATAAGATGAAAAAACAGCATCATTACCGGAAGTCCAAAGACTGCAAATGCTTTAGAACAATACCCATCTGGTTGATTGTCAACTCCAAAATGTGTTGCGACAGAAGCTGGCAGCTGTCTCCATAAAAGTAAACCTATAAAGATTGGAAGTAATGTTATGACAGATGTTAATATTAACATTTTTTTATGTTGTTTAATCATGGTCTTTTTCTCCTTTTAATTCACTAATCCATAATAAAATCTCCTCAAGCACAGTAGCGTTAAGCTCATAATAAATGTATTTTCCCTCCCGCTCGTCTCGAATTAAATCAGCTTCCTTCAAAACAGACAGGTGTCTGGAAACTGCCGCACCCGAAATTGAAAAATGATTGCTAATCTCTCCAGCAGACATTCGGGACTGCTTAAGCAGATTAAGTATCTCGCGTCTTGTAGGATCAGCAAGCGCCTGAAGCGTATCCTGCATGCTCACATTTATCCCTCCTTCATTTAACATTTAACTTAAATGTTAAATGAATTATAACACACCACCTTTATTTGTCAAGAACACAATTCCTTTTATCAATGCTGAGTATCTTTCCGTCTTATTTTTAATATTGTCTTCATTAACACCATAATATCCATAGTTACTATATCTGATGGTTTCATATTCTTCATCTTTGCAAGCCTTACTGACTGTCTTCCTGCTTCTCTTGCATATGCTAACGGGTCAGGACTTGTAGCTGGCATAAGAGCACTTCCAGGCAGTGCTAATCCAAGTGCCTCTGCCATTATCTGCAATGTTGAAGCTGTTCCGATAAATGAACATTTACAGCCAGGTGACAAGCTTCCTAATGAAGCACATCTTGCTAAAGAACTCAATATTGGAAGAAGTTCTCTTCGTGAAGCCATGAAATTACTTGCTTCACGTAACATTGTGACAATCAGACAGGGATCTGGAACATATGTAGCATCATCACCCGGTGTAGTTGATGACCCACTCGGATTTACATTCATACCTGACAAAAAAGCTTGTCCGGGATCTGCTTGAAGTCCGTTTTTTACTGGAACCAGCTATCGCAGCTATGTCTGCAACATATGCAGATAATAATGATATTAAGAAAATTGTTTCTTTGTGCGATGAAGTTGAAGAGCTTCTAAAGCAGAAAAAGGATCATACCCAGAAAGATATAGAATTCCACACCGCAATAGCAATGGGAAGCAAGAATCTTATTATCCCAAGACTCATTCCGATTATCAACAGCTCAATTCCTCTTTTTGTTGAGACAACCGGTAATGTCCTTAAAGTAGAAACTATTGAAACTCACCGTGAAATAGCTACTGCCATTGCACAGCATAATGCAATCAAGGCACAGGATGCCATGACCATGCACCTGATGTACAACAGAAGATGCATTAATTCTAAACAGAATTTATAATATATTGTAAACAGCCTTCATATAATGCTTTACATTTATATGAATATGTGCTTTAATAGTGCCTGTACAAATCAATTATATAAGCAGAGTAGGAATATGTGCGTTAAGTGCCATATGGACAGGGAGTTGCCATACGGACGAAAAGATTTCTTGCGATACATAATCCGCATCCCGCTGCTACATATACTGGTCAACAGCCTCTTATGTAGTGCGAATACTACTGCAAAGGAGGTTATTTTTATGTCAATTCTATTAAAGAATTTTGCATTTTCAGCAAAAGAGTTCAAATGTCTCAAGTCAATTGTTGCTGCGGCACTCCTCGTCGCACTTCACACTGTTTTAGCAGTTTTTGTATCTATCAATGTAACCCCGACACTCAGAATTTCAGTATCTTTCCTCGCCAATTGTGCAATTGGATACATGTTCGGTCCTGTTATGGGATTCATGTGCGGAGGACTTGGCGATATAATCCAGTATATTATTAAGCCAACCGGTCCTTATTTTCCGGGCTGGACATTAAGTGCTGCTTTAGCTGGGCTTATCTATGGTTTATTTTTCTATGACTGCAACATCAAAATTTCCAAGAAAAAAGTAACAGGTGAGAAGCGTAGTCTTTTAGAAATTATTGATTTCAAGTTTCTTTTAAGAGTTGTGCTTGCCCTTACTATTGATACACTTCTTGTAAATGTTCTTCTTGGAACATACTGGTGCAGCATAATGTACGGCAAAGGATTTATGTTTTATCTTACAATGAGATTTACCAAAAATCTTATCCAGCTGCCTATCAACATTTTCTTAACTTACAATGTTATAGGAATCGTTAAAGTAATTAATAATAAAATATATAAAAACGAATAAACAAAACGCAGGATATAGTGACTAACTCCCATATATCCTGCGTTTTTCTTATTTATCATTGCTTACTGCGTATTTAAGCCGCTCTCCTGCTAATCTTTGCATGGCTTCAATTATTGGTATTGAACTCTTATGAAACAATATATCCTAAAAAAGTGAGATTTTTCCTGTTTATATCCTCTTATAAATAATTGGTTCATCATATCCAAAAGTTCTTTTTCCGTTAACTTCCATGCTTTCAGATACTTCCAGGCAGCTATCAGAAAACTTTTCCCAAAGCTTAAATGTCATTACCGGTGAAAACTGGCTTATGCTGCCTCCCTCCCAGATTCCATTCTTTTCATGATAAAGTGCCGGTGTAAACTTTTCAGATTTTTTCAGTTCAGCATAATCAACATTCTTCATAGAATTATATGAAAATGTATTCTTGTCTTCTCCTGCTGGAATTTCATATGAAGAAAGAACAATTCCGTCCTCAGTTTCCATAATAAGGAAAATGTGGGGTGATGCATGGCATTTTCCATTGGTTTCATAATAACTTTCTTCAACAACAAATTTTCCGTTAAAATCCTTAGGAATGTTTTTTATTTTATCATTACATATAGTATTGATGTGTTCTGCATAAGGATATATTTTTCCTGCCTTCTGCATAATATCAAATTGTTCTTTGTTATCAAAATGTCCTGTCATCATTCCTATAAATTTATCAAGTTTCATCTTATTTTTGCCTCCATCTTTAAATTTTATATAATTAATATCATATATACTCAAAAATTCCTTGTATTGCATCAGATATATTAATCAATTCAGATATAGGCATGCTATCTATTATTTTATATCCACGCACAGATAAATCCAACAACGCTATTTTTTCACACTGAACATATCCCTCAACTTCTTTTGTTGATGTCCATATGTGAAGTGGTCCTTCATTAGAATCACCAATAATAGGACAGCCTATTATTTCTCCACTTTCGTTAAAAAAATCTTTACTTACAACTAATACTGGCGGTTTTATTTTTTCTACTTTAATAATGTCACCCTGATGTGCAATCCCCATCACCATACCTCTCTTCCAACAGGTTCTCCCCAATCATATTCACCATCAAGCATTAACCTGCCATTATATTCTGCCGCTCTTTCTTCTAAAGTTTTATGTCTGAAAGTTTTTGCTAATGTAATCACTCCATCTGATACTGTAACTTCTAACATTTCGTTTAATGCTATTCCAGCACTTTTTAATATATCCTTAGATAATCTGATTCCCTGACTATTTCCCCATTCTCTTACTTGTGCCTGCATACAATCACCTCTCTTCTTTGTATATACTTAGTATATACAAATGTTGGAAATTTATCAATATATTTCAAATCAAAATCCCATCTTCTTAAGTCCCGCAACAAGCTGCACATAAAATTCCCGAACATCAAATCCTTTAATGTTCTCCCTGTTAAGGTCTATCATATCACCATGCGATATGCCTCTTTTACCGCTGACAGTAAGAAACTGATAGTTCTGTCCCCATCGAAAGGATTCTTCTCCAACAAGTCCGTCATTTGGTCCGTCAAAATATTTCACCAGTGGATATGTAAAATTAAGCGGAAATCTTCCAGAAGCCGGATGGTTTAGTTTAGAACCAACTGACTGATAATAAATGTCTGGATTATCCTTTATTTCATTGTTGAATTCACTGCATTTTTCTGATGTAAGGTCATATACTGCAGCAAGAAAATCAGGGTTAATGTCTCCGAGTTTAGCCGCTCCAGCGTTATATGTATTAGCAACCATCTGTTGCTGTTTTTCAGGAATTTTGCAAAGAAGGTAATCAGCAAACTGACAGCCCCTGTGTGGTGTATTTATCGTTGTAAGAGAAGCCACATAAGGTGCAATATCTGTAAGCGCTAACGCTGCCCTCATGTCAAGTCCTCCTTTTGAATGAGCAATTACATTTACTTTCTCACAACCTGTCTCTCTTATAATCTGATGAATCCTTTCTGCCAGCTCTTTAGCACTGTCTCGCACAGCCGCGGCACTGTTATGATTTCCATAGTAAATCACTGCACCATTAGCCTCAAGCTCTGCCGGTATTCTTCCCCAGTAATTAAGATGTTCAAAATCCCTGAAAAATACGCCATGCACCATAAGAACAGGATATTTCGTACTGCATATCCGCTGTTCTTTGCGCTGCAGATTTCTCTTAGCACGCATTTTCTCCATGCGGACTTCCTCACCAACTGTCTTTATAATAATATGAAGCATGACAAGATGTGCAACAGGTATCCATCCGCACACGATTCCAAGCACTCTCCATCTGATTCCAAGCTGCTCAGATGTCGCATACACCATAATAATTCCTATCCAGAATATTATGCTTTCCACAAGAATTCCTATCCCTGCCCGGATAAGCCAGTAAACTGGCGCTTTTACTATTCCTGCCGAACCACCAAACCATTTTTCATAACAGCCTGTAAACCCTAATATCAGATATATTGATAATATTACTGTCGTCCAGCAGAATATTTTCAGCATAATTCTGCCAAAGTTACATACTTTAATTCTCCCCATAATTAATCTCCCCTATTGTTTTTCTCAACTTTCTTGCCGCCGAACTCACCGGGTGTCTGCTGTCATAGACAAGACATATATTTCTCTTCGGAATATTATCCTTAAGAGATATCTTCACAATCTCTTTCTTATCAATCGATTCCTGCGCCATCGTCTCTGGTAAGAATGCAAGTCCTAATTCACATTTTACAAGAGGAAGTATCTGGTCTGTTGTCGCAGCCTCCGTATCAGGCTCTAATTCAACCCCATGTGACATAAATAAATCTTTATAGAATCTGAATGTCATAGTCTCTCTGCCAAGGCATATCAGTGGATAATCCGTCAATTCTCTTATTGATAATTCCTGACTTCCCAATGCTGTAAATGTAGTTCCTCCGACAAGTATTTCCTGAAAAGAATGCAGCACCACCGTCTTTAGTGATGAATCTGCGTACACAGGTGATGATACCACTGCAAAGTCTACCAGTCCATTTTTTACTGCATCAACCGCCTCCGGCGTTGAATGATTATATATCTTAAGCCGGATTCCGGGATTGACCATGTGAAATGCTTTTAACTTATCAAGAAGAAATATATTAAGCGCAGTCTCACTTGCCCCTATGGAAATACTGCCATGTGAAAGACTTGCACTGTCCGCAAGCTCTTCTTCTGCTGCCATAAGCTGTGTCATAGCCGCTGTAACCCTTATATACAGTTTTTCCCCCTCTGGTGTAAGCTGTATTCCCCGGTTATTTCTTACAAACAGTGTTGAATTAATCTGCTGTTCCAGACAGTTCATTGCCCTTGTAACATTAGGCTGGCTGCTTCCTAATGCCTGTGCGGCTTTCGTAAAATTCTTATATCTTGCCACATAATAAAATATCTTGTAATACTCAAAATTAACATCCATAACTTATCGCTCCGTAACATCTGACATATCATATTGTTATAGCATTTATATCAATTATAGTTTTTACTTATCTCTATGCCAATAGTATAATCTAGCCGAAATTGAAAAACAAGAAGGAGCTGACGATTATGAAAGAAAAAACTATCTTTCCAAGAGAAGAAAAATCTGAGGTTTTATTTGATAAAATTCTAAATGACCCTTGGGCTTACAACAAACTTTTCCAGACATTCTGTAACAATCTGTTTTACAATGATGATTCTGAAGCAATACTTTCTCCGCTTCAATTCACGGAAGCATTATTCAACTGCTATTCTAATAAAGACTTATCTGCATTTCTTATGGCTATCACGCAAAATACCATGTTTGATTTACTGAGAAATTCATTTCTTATCCCCTACCGCTTCAACGCTGACGGCAAACCAAATCCTATAATTATGACAGATGATAAAGGCATGCTGCTTCCTGAATTTGCTGACTCTGTTCATGAAAAAGACTATCAGCATTTTTATAATATTTATAAGAATCTTGATAATAATAAAAATATGTTTCTTGCTGAGGCTTACAGATACAGTCACACATATGGTGATGACCCGTCTGTAGTGGAGCAGCAGGTTCTTGAGAGAAGCACTGGTATACTGCTTATCCGCGAACTGCCTGACACTGTCAGAATGAAGGAAACCGAGGCAGAGGCCTATAGTGCTGTATGGGATCTTATGCTTGAGCTTGAGAAGAATCTTCCAATGGCATACATATTCTATGGTCAGGATTCATTCGTTGAACACAATGAACATTTTGATGAACTTGGAATTTTCCTTCCTAATTCTATATTCTTACGAAACCTTGAACACCATGTTAAGAAAGCAGAGGCGATTATATATGCCAAGGACTAATTACATTGACATTATGGAAAAAAATCATATGGAAATTCCGTGGCACGACTATACGAATGCCGACAGCAATGCATTAATTGCTAATGCAGACCTTATAGAAAAAGCCTCCGTTATCGGTCGTGTAGGTCTGATTATGCTATCATGCGGCACTGGTGCATGGCGTGTCCGTACATCTATGAATAAGCTATCCAAGGAACTTGGAGTAACCTGTACCGTGGATGTTGGCCTTATGTCTATTGAATTTAACTGCTTTGATGGTAATGACTGCGTATCACAGTCGTTAAGCATTGCCAATACCGGTGTTAATACCTCCAAGCTTTACAGAATGGAACAGTTTGTTGACAATTTTCCTAATGAAGAAGCCCACCTTACAGGTGAAATGATTCATAAAAGGCTTGATGAAATTGAGCAGATACATACCCTGTATTCACCGGTCAAGCTTGGACTTGCCGCCGCTCTAGCATGTTGCGGATTCACATTTCTGCTTGGCGGCGGTCCTATAGAGATGCTTTTCGCATTCATTGCAGCCGGAACAGGTAATCTTATAAGGACAAAGCTTATTAAACATCATTTTACACTATTCATGAATATAGCAGTTTCTATATCTGCATCATGCCTTATATATGCAATTCTGCTTAAACTTGCTATTCTGATGTTTAATATCCCTTCTGTACATGAAGCCGGATACATATGTTCCATGCTTTTCATAATACCGGGATTTCCTTTCATCACCAGCGGCATTGACCTTGCAAAGCTCGACCTACGGTCAGGTATTGAAAGGCTGACTTATTCAATAATTATTGTACTGGTTGCTACCGTATTTGCATGGATTATGGCTTTGTTACTGCATTTGCAGCCAGAAGAATTTACTACATTACATATTGGAAAAATGTTACATTTGATATTAAGACTTATTGCAAGCTTCTGCGGTGTATTCGGATTCTCTATCATGTTTAACAGTTCTGTTCCGATGGCGGCTATGGCTGCTCTTATTGGTTGTATCGCCAATACGCTGCGTCTTGAACTTGTTGATTTTACAGGCATGCCTGCCGCTGCTGCCGCATTTATTGGTGCTGCTACTGCCGGATTACTTGCCTCATTTATTAAAAATTATAATGGATATCCTAGAATATCACTTACAGTTCCTTCCATAGTTATTATGGTACCCGGACTTTACTTATACCGCGCAATATACAATTTCGGCATAATGTCCCTGACAGAAGCGGTCTCATGGTTTACATCTGCAATTATGATAATTGTTGCACTTCCGCTCGGACTTATATTTGCCAGAATTATTACGGACCGCACATTCCGTTATTGCACTTAGTATTAACTATACATTTATATAAGGAGGAATTATTATTATGCTTACTTCTGTAACAGGTATTAACTGGGGCGACGAGGGCAAAGGCCGTGTAATTGACCTTCTTGCTGAAAATGCAGATATAGTCGTCAGGTATCAGGGCGGCAATAACGCCGGTCACACTGTTGTGACTAATCAGGGAAAATTTGTTCTTAATCTTCTGCCATCAGGAATACTTCACTCCAATGTTATATGTATTCTTGGAGACGGCATGGTTGTTGACCTTGAACACCTTGCCAACGAAATAAAGCAGATTGAAGACAGAGGAATACAGATTAATCCAAAACATTTGAAATTATCTAAAAAAGCTACAATATCTATGCCATGGCACAGGGTACAGGATGAACTTGAAGAAAACAGACTAGAACGAACCGGCTCTGCTTTCGGTTCTACAAGACGAGGCATAGCATATGCCTACAGTGACAAATACAGAAAAAAGACTCTGCGTCTTGGTGACCTGCTTCATTTGGATGATACAGCTGTACAGGCAAGACTTACAACTATTCTTGAGTCCAAGAACCTTGAGCTTGCCGGCTGCTATCATCAGGAGCCAATGTCTTATCCGGCACTTCTTGACTGGTGCAGGGAACAGGCTGAAAAGTTCAGCAAATACATATGCGATACAGGCACATTTATAGACAAAGCATTATCCTGTGGTAAAAAAGTTATTCTTGAGGCTCAGCTTGGTGCATTAAGAGATATTGATTACGGTATCTTCCCTTACACTTCAAGTTCATCAACTATATCTGCCTATGGTCCTATCGGTGCAGGAATTCCTGGCAGACACGCTGACCATGTCGTTGGCGTGCTTAAAGCCTATTCTACCTGTGTCGGTGCAGGACCTTTTGTTGCTGAAAATGCTGTTTCAGAAAAATGGCAGCAAGACTTAAGAGAAGCCGGTGGTGAATTCGGTGCTGCAACAGGCCGTCCTCGCCGTGTTGGTCCTTTTGATGCAGTTGCAAGCAGATACGGACTCAGATGCCAGCATGCAGACAAAATCGCACTAACCAAGCTTGATGTATTAAGCTCTATGAAAGAAATTCCTATAATTACAGGCTACAATGACCCAAACGGCTCTCTGGTTGAATTTGACCCAACTGATAACCTTGATTCATGCACTCCTGTTATATACAAAGTTCCCGGCTGGGAAGAAGATATATCACATTGCAGGACATTTGACGAGCTTCCTGCTAATGCAAAAAATTACATTAAAACAATTGAGGATATGCTTCATGCAGAAATCAACTTTATATCTGTCGGTGCTAAGAGAGATGAATATTTATTAAAAGGAGAGTGGCTATGAGACATCTGATAACCCCTATGGATCTTTCCGTTGAAGAAACTATGAATATATTAGATCTTGCGGAGCGGATATCCATTGGACCACAATTATATAAGCATGTTGCCGATGGCAGACAGCTTGCTACACTTTTTTACGAACCAAGTACCAGAACCCGTTTATCTTTCGAGTCTGCTATGTTAAGCCTTGGAGGACAGACGCTAGGCTTTTCAAGTGCAGCTCAGTCTAGTGCTTCCAAAGGTGAAACCGTTGCTGATACTGCAAGAGTTGTAAGCTGCTATGCAGATATAATTGCGATGAGACATCCAAAAGAAGGTGCTCCACTGCAGGCATCAATATATTCACGCATTCCTATAATAAACGCAGGAGACGGCGGTCATGCGCACCCTACACAGACACTTATTGATATGATGACTATAAGACAGCGTAAAGGAAAGCTTAATAACCTGACTATCGGTTTCTGTGGCGACCTGAAATTCGGACGGACGGTACACTCCCTTGTCAGCAGCCTTACTCGTTTCTCTGATAATAAATTCTACTTCATATCTCCCGAAGAATTACGGATTCCGGATTATCTGAGAGACGATGTATTAAATCCATCTAATTCAACTTATGAGGAAGTGTCAAGCCTTGAAGATACTCTTCCTAAACTTGATGTTCTGTACATGACAAGAGTACAGAAAGAAAGATTTTTCAATGAAGAAGAATATCTCCGTTTAAAAGATGTCTACATTCTTGACGAAGAAAAGTTAAAGCTGGCTGATAAAGATATGCCTGTTCTTCATCCTCTGCCACGAGTCGATGAGATTTCCCTTGATGTCGATGACGATCCAAGAGCTGCATATTTTGACCAGGTCCAGAATGGTAAATATATAAGAATGGCACTAATCATGGCATTGCTTGGTATTACTGATCCGGTAACCGGCAGAACAGTTCTTGATACACACAGCCTATAACTAAACATTCCATATAAAAACTGCCATCCGCTAAACTTAATGTTAAACGGACGGCAGTTTTATGTTTTTATATATTTATCCCCAGACTTCTTTCGGTTCTGCGTTATGCTCCCCAATCATCTTCTCCATCCACACCATATCGAACCACTGGTTAAACTTATACCCACTGTAATGGAAACGACCAATCTCTGAAAATCCCAATCTGCTGTGGAAGCGGATACTGTCATCATTAAGATACTTGCTTTCCTGTACAGGGCATGCAATACATGCATTCATATTAAGTATTCCCATACTCTTAAGTTCATGTTCAAGTCTGTCATATAAAAGTCTTCCAATTCCCATTCTCTTGCAGTCCTGTCGCACATAAATAGTTGTCTCAACAGACCAGTCATATGCTCTCCTGTCCTTAAAACATCCAGCATATGCATAACCGACAATCTGTCCATTGTCAACTGCCTTGATATATGGATATCTGTTTGAAATATTCACAATTCTTTGTCTGAATTCTTCTACAGAAGGCACATCATATTCAAATGTTATCGCTGTATACTTAACATATGGTGCATATATATCAAGAAGTTCCTCTGCATCCTCAATTGTTACATTCTGAATTTCCATAATTTTCTCTCACAGCTTCCATATTAGTTATCAATGCATATATTACTCTTCCATATCGTCCATTCTCAACAATTCTTCCATGGTCAAACACCTGTATATGACCGCCATCTGCTTTCTGCATATAAAAATGCGTATAACCATTAGTATGTCCTTCATCTATCTGCTTCCATATATCCGCTATAACAGCTTCCCGTTCATCCACTCTAATGATATTACGGAAACTTCTTTTTGTATATTCAAGCAGTTCATCCATGTTCTTACAGCCTGCAAATCTGATAAACTCACGGTTTGCAAAAAGAATTTCATCATCATTCTTATCTGCTTTGTATATGATAAATGCTCCTGGAAGATTTTCAGAAACATCTTTAAGTGCAAAACCAAGCTGTGTACGAATCTCCATTCTAAGTCCGTTCTTATATGCCATGCAGCCATTCTTTCCACGAAGTTTTACCTCATAAAGTGCAGTATCTGCACAACGCATGAGCTTTGATGGTTTGTCAGCATGAACCGGATATTCAGCATATCCAACTGATATAGTGAACTGATGCTCTTCACCTTCATATTTGAATGACCGTTTTAATTTTGTGAATTCCTCCAGTTTTTCCTTAACATCTGCACATGTACAATCTGGCAGGAAAATACAGAATTCATCACCACCATTTCGTCCTAAAAGCACATTTTTATCAAAAAACTTCTGCATTCCCTCGGACAATACCTTAAGTGCCACATCGCCATAAACATGACCATACATATCATTGATAGTCTTAAAATCATCAATATCAAATTCTACTCCTACACAGTGATTATCTGGATTCTGCTTAAGATACCTTGTTACTCTTTCATCATATCCATGACGGTTATTTATTCCTGTCAAAGCATCTGTTATAGCCAGTTTCTTAAACTTCTTTCTATGTTCGTCAAGCACAAGCAGCGCACATGTAAACCCTGTAAGAAGCAGTACAATAATAATTCCGCCTATTCCAGCCGCATACAGATATATTCTTTCAGACTGGGTCTCATATGGCATTATATCAAGCTTCCACTTGCTGTCTCCTATATCAAATATATATGAAACAGGATTCTTTAACCCTTCTTCCGAGCCATACACTTCTTCAAATTCAGACCCCCACGGAAAAGCAGTTTTATATAATGTATAATTATAACCAAAATCAGAAAGTGCCTTCATTGAATCAGCAAAAATCTCAGGAACACGAATTATAGCTATTGCAAATCCCCAGAAATCTTCATGTCCGTTTTCTTCAATGTATACAGGATTTCTTACAGCTACACCATATCCCCCCTGCTTTAATTGAAATGGTCCCTGCATTGTAACAACTTTATTATCTCTTCCATAACGGCATATTTCACCACGGTCTTTATCATTTAACAGATCTATCTTTCCCGCATCATTACCTTCCTGAGGATAAATATCTGTCACAACACCATCTGGTGCAATCTGGATGCTCTGAACAGAATCTTCCATCATCTCCTCTGCTATCTCATAGAATTTATTAATCTGTCCATCATCACTTATAATTATCTGTCTTAATGTGTCCGAAACGGCTATGCCTTTCATAATATCCGTCTTAATACGCTCTGCATAAGTCATTGCGTTAAGATTCGCCATTATCCTGTTCTGCTTATTCTGCTCGTTATTTATGCTGCATACAATACCTGCCACAGCACTCATTCCGATTATAAATACAACAAGTGGAATAATAATATTTTTCTTTATAAAATGCATTTCATTCACTCCAAACTGCTGATTTGTAAATATTTATTTATTATATCACTTTAAATGTTATTCCGCATTAAAAAAGTTACCCAGATTCCCGTAAAGCTCACCAGTCTGTTACAATCGAACATGAAGCGCTCAACACACTTGATGATTCTGATTATATTGACTAATTATACAATTCATTAATAAGCCAAATATTATCTTCTCATACCCATACCGCATCGAATTCTCCATTAGTATATGTTGATGGATTATCGTAATAGTATTTTCCAATTCTTTCAAATACCGGTTTCATCTTTCCGGCTCTATTCATTCTGATTAAATACTGCCTGCATATTGTTTCGAACAACTTAGGCACATTCGGATGAAACCGAGTCGGTTGTGCCCGAGTAAACTTATTATCTACTCTCCCGTCAGTTTTTTCCTCAGCTTTCTTGCCGCCAGACTCACTGTATGTCTGCTGTCATATACAAGGCAGCTGTAAATGTAGTTCCGCCTACAAGTATTTCCTGAAAAGAATGTAGCAGAACTATCTTCAAGTATGTATCCACATAAACTGGTGAAGATACAACTGCAAAATCTATTAATCCATTCTTTACGGTCTCAACTGCTATTCCAATAAAGACTTATCTGCCTTTCTTATGTTCAAAAATATCCTGGTTATTAACATAATCTGCTGTTAATAACCAGGATTATTATTTTTATCCCCAGACTTCTTCTGCTATCTCCTTAACTAATGCAAGCTTTGCCCACTGCTGTTCTTCGGTGAGTTTATTACCTATCTCACATGAAGCAAATCCACACTGTGGAGATAAGCATAATCTCTCAAGTGGAATATATCTTGATGCATCATGAATTCTTGCAATAACGTCTTCCTTATTCTCAAGTTCCGGCTTCTTAGTTGTGATAAGTCCAAGAACTACCTTCTTATCCGGTGAAACCTTTGCAAGAGGAAGGAAACCTCCTGATCTTGCATCATCATATTCAAGAAGCAGAGCATCTACATTTTCCTGTGCAAATACATAATCAGCAACTGAATCATATGGTCCGCTTGTAAAATATGTTGAATGATAATTACCTCGGCAGATATGTGAAGTAATTGTCATATCTTCTAGTCTGCCCTCTAATGCAAGATTATTAACCTTAAGAAGCTGAGCCTTTACATCTTCTATATCAAGACCAAGTGACTTGTATCTCTGCTTTGCAGCATCTCCTACAATTGCTCCCCATGTACAGTCATCTAACTGCAGATTACGACAGCCTGCATCATAAAACTGTCTGATTACATCCTGATATGCAAGCCCGATATCATGAATTAACTCATCATCAGATTCATAGAATTTTCTTGTCTGTTCAATGTTCTGAGGAACAATCATCTGCTGATACATCTGGGCTGGTGCCGGAATTGTATATTTTGCAACAGTGTTCTCATCCTCAAACTGCTTTAGGAACTTAAAATACTCTACAAATGGATGCGGCTTAGCCTTAACCTTTCCAACAAGATAAGTTGCTTCAAGATCTGCAACCTCCCCATTAAACTGCACTCCACCGCCATCTTTCTCATGTTCAACTCCCTCGAATCCCCACATGAAATCAAGATGCCAGAACTTTCTTCTGAATTCTCCATCTGTTATAGCATGAAATCCTGCCGCCTTCTGCTTTGCAACTACCTCACTGACACACTCATCAGTAATCTTGTCAAGTTCATCCTGCGTAATCTTTCCTTCTTCAAAGTTCTTCTTAGCTTCCTTTAACTTCTCTGGTCTTAAAAAACTTCCTACAAAATCATATCTGAATGGTGTTTTTAATGTACTCATTATATGATAACCTCCCTGATAATTTCTATATGCAGCAAATGCTGTTACAGATATCCTATCATTAAGTTATTCGTGTGTATAATACATATAAATATGAGTTTGCCATAGTTTTAAGCTATGGTATTCAAAGTGGTGGAAAGCCGCCAAACCTAGATATGATTAGTTACCTGCCCTGCCTACTCACTATAGAACAACTGCTTTGTACTTTTGGGCTTGTCAGGATTAGTCATTTTAATTTTTCCACTTTCTACCAGTGGCATAACATATGTCTGGATAGCATAAGTAATAGATGACAATCCCAGATATTCACATATTTCTTTTCTTGTCCGCGGCGTCCTACAGAACACTAAAAGATCATTTGTCTCTTCCAGTCCTGGTTTCGTTTTACTGATATTATCTGCCTTGTAAAATGTCACAATAAAGCTGCCTCTCTCATCTTCAAACTTAGGTTCCCTTAGATTGTACTTTTCCATTTCTCTACGAATTGTCGGTATGCCGGAATATCTATTTTCTGTAACATGCAATGTTTCTAACGCAAAAGCCAATACAGGATTTCTTGTATCCGGCTGCATTTTACCTAACTGATCAACTTTTATTCTCCCATATATACCACCTGGATTTTTTACCTCCATTCTGTCTTCATACATAATAATTTGTATTGGCATTCCTTCTGTGTGAATACTATAATCGCGATGTACCAATGCATTAATAACAGCTTCTCTTATTGCAGTAATGGGATAATCCGTTCTATCCTCACGTATTCCTGTTTTCGGATTAATAATAGTCTTATTCTTCATATTTCTTTTCACAAAGCTGATTGCTTCTTCAAGCATTTCTGGAATACTGCCCTCAATCCGCTGATTGTCTAAAAAGCGTTCTCCCGAACCCCCAAGACATCCAATCTCTGTTCCGGGTACGGCAATTGCAGTAATGCATAATTGTGGAAAATATGCCTGTGGATATGGACTAAAAATCATAGCTGCGCTCAATGTTACTTCATTATTTCTGGTAACACTCATTAACTCATAAATACTTGCAGTATCCATGTTAGATAAATTAGGTTTACCTCTTTTTAGCAAGTCAATGTATAGAGCTAACTTCTCTTGATTTAAAGACAGCAATGTTGCCCGCTGCACTCCGCGTATATCATCCTGATACTTCTTTCGATACGCCTCATAACTATAAACCTCATATTCTGTCATCGGTTCATCACTATCTCCTACGCGCGTATATGAACCCTTAAGACGTCCTTTACCTTTATAAAATACTGGTCTGTCAGCCAGATCAACACTCGGAATCTCGGCTGAAACAAAAAACTTACCATCTTTTTCCACGACTGTTAACAATGCTCGCACTATTGGCTCCATCTGCAAGCATTGTTCATTTATCTTTTTTTGTATATCCTGTGGGTCATAAACTCCCACTTCTTTATAATCCTGCTTCTCATCAATTCCAAAAATGATGATTCCACCTTCATCCTGATTTGAAAAACTTGACAAAGAATCATACAAATGCTGTGGGCATCCATTTTCCGCACTTTTTAATTCAAGAGTATTTGATTCTGATTTCATCTTTTGGACTGCTTTGAGTTTTCCTATTAATTCATCCTCTGTCATTTAAGTTCCTCCATTTTTATTTTCAATTTTATCATTTATTTTATTTATATGCAAGAATCTCAAATAATATGCAGTAACTCAAAAGCAACTTAAAAAGAACTTAAATTACATTTATGCAATTTAAGTTCTTTTTAAGTTATTAATGCCATATCTAAAAATGAAGTCCAAATTTAAGTATTATTTTTCAGTTGTTCTTTTATTCCACTCCCTTAAGCACCTCAACCATATCAAGCTTCTTAATCCGCTTAGAGAACATAAAGCTTACCAATACCGATACAACAAGTACAAATATTCCGGCTTCCAGATATGCAATTGGTCTTATCGACAGGTTATAATCAAAATTCTCACCATTACTGTTCATCATCATGTTAAATGAAGCCCTTCCAAATGGTGCTCCAAGTATGATTCCTATGACTGAAAACCACACATTCTGCTGCGACATCATTTTACGGATTGCTCCGCTCTGGAATCCAAGAACCTTGAGCGTTGCAAGCTCCTTAATACGCTCGTTAAATGAAAGTGAACCTGAATTGTAAAGAACAACAACCACACATGTTGCAGAAAAAATCATCATCATATACACAAGCATATTGACAACTTCCATGCTGTTTTCATACGCTTCCCTCATCTGGTCTTTAGTATTTACTGAGGTTACGTATGCATCTGACTTAAGATTATCCCGTGTCTTATCTGACATAAGCATTGTTGGCTGATAGGTTTCATGGGTGTTCTTATAATCATCATACAGCATAGTCATTCCCTGTGTTTCAGAACTGCGGTAGATTACGCCTATCTTTGCCTCATGCCATTCATTTCTTGTATACAGATGCCAGTAAACAGTGTCACCGACCTTCAGATTCAGCTCATCAGCAAATTTTCTTGAAAGTGCAACCGTTCCGGGCTCTATATCCGTTACTTCATTGTCCATGTCCAGAATATTATACAGCTTCTTTCCTTCCGTAACCGTCAGCACGCCTTTCTGCTTCTCACTGGATGCTGCATTCTTAACCGCTGATACTTCCAATGCACTTGTCATAATAAGTTCACCATCAAGCGAACTGGCAAGTTTCTTAACTTCATCAGCATCTGCATCCTCGGCAAGTTTAATCTGGTACTGTGCTGGTGTTGTCTTGTCGAATACAATAGCCTCCATCTCTGCGAGAAGTCCGTTGCAGCCTGCTCCATACACTATAAGAAGCATCCCAAATGCAGTTCCTGCGATACTCATAAATGCCCTCATTTTGCCTCTTGAGATGTCACGCAGATTGTACCGTGCTGAAAATGATAATTTTTCCCAGAATGGCAGTCTCTCGGCAAGACATTTCTTTCCCGCTCTTGGTGCTGCCGGACGCAGTGCTTCCGCCGGCTTTATCTTCAACAGCTTCCTGCAGCTTACATATGCTGCAAATGCACATATCACAACGATTGCTGACAGGATTGCAAAATATATCATATTAAATTCGCTTTTTCTTCCCGGCACAATATAGTATGCTCCAAATAAATCAAGCATGTACGGCGCTCCTAAAAATACACCCAAAAGCATACCTGCAGCTGCTCCAAGTCCCGATGTGATAAGGCTGAAGCTTATATAATGAAATAATATTTTTGAACGCTTCATTCCAAGAGCATTCATGGTTCCAATCTGTGTACGCTGCTTTTCAACCATTCTGCTCATCGATGTAGCTATTACTAATACAGCAATACCTATAAATATAAGTGCAAATACATACGAAAAACTCTCATGCTGTTTAAGCTCACTGTCAAAACGCGCCAGTCCCTGTACTGATTTACGGTCTATGATTGCAGAATATTTATGGTTCAGTGCTTCTGCAACTGCATCCTCATGTGCAAGCGCACCACCATCTTTCGTCACAATATCCATCTCTGTGTGTGGAACTGGTATATCTATCGCATCATACGACATATATACAAATGCAATATTTTCTATGTAAACATCGGCATCGCCATCAGCCTGACGGTACTCATATTCACACGATTCGATAAGACCTTTTACCTTTTTGGTAAATGTCCCGCCTGCATATTTAACCGTAAAATCATCTCCGACTTTGATGCCTCGTTTCTGTGCAAATGCGTCTGTAAGCCATACACTATCCTTATCAGACGGATTGAATTCCTCCCCTGAAATCCTGTATGCTTTATTGACAGTATTCTCATCAGCCAGATAGATATCCACCTGTGCATCACCACAATCCGGAGCACTTCCGCTCAACTTCGTACGAAGCTGTGCATCTTCTACAAATGATAAATTTCTTATGTCTTCTAACTGTTCTTTACTGAAACTTTCGCCATACACCCACAGATCTGCGGTATTACATTCTTTATGGAATACTTTTCTTGCATTCTCCTCACTTAACACATGTCCTTCAAATGTTACATACATTGCCATTGCAAGCATTGCGAGAATGAATACCGAAAAGAACTGTCCAAAGTTATGCTTCATGTCACGAAACATTTTTCTTGCAAGCATTACCACTCCACCTCCTTAACAGAAAGTGGATTCTCGTTCCTGTAAATCTCACGAATCTTACCGTTTTTCATCCGGATTACTTTGTCAGCGCATTTTGCTATATCAGCATTATGCGTTACCAGAATAACTGTGCGTTTTTCTTCTTTACAGAGCTTCTGCAGCAGCTCTAGAACAATTACACCTGTCTCTGAATCAAGTGCGCCTGTTGGCTCGTCACCGAGAAGAATCTTTGGATTCTTTGCAAGTGCCCGCGCAATTGAGACACGCTGCTGTTCTCCGCCTGACATCTGGGCTGGAAATTTATTTCTGCACTCACTAAGTCCCACCAGCTTCAAAAGCTCGTCCGCATCCCTCGCGCCCTTCACAATACTTTTAACCAGCGCGATATTCTCATAAGAAGTAAGACTTGGAATCAGGTTGTAAAACTGGAAAATAAAGCCGATTTTCTCTGCACGGTAATTACCAAGCTGCTTGTCATTCATGCCAGATATGTCTGCTCCGTCTACAATTACACTTCCGCTTGTTGGCACATCCATCCCTCCAAGCATATTAAGTACAGTCGATTTTCCCGCTCCTGACTGACCGAGAATCACGACAAACTCCCCTTCTTCTATTCCAAAACTCACATTATCGACAGCCTTAAAAACTGCCTCTTTGCTTCCATATTCCTTTACAACATTCTTAAACTCTACAATCATATCCTGTTCCTTTCGCCAAAAGCAATTTCATGTATCTATCATATGTTAGTTCTTTCTAACTATATTACATCTTTTTCTGGCGAAAATAAATACTAACTTAAAAAATTGTAAAAAGTTCTTGGCCGATTGTAACAACTATAAAACAAGAAAAAATGTGGATAATCAATTTAAAAAAAGCATATACAGAATACAATAAACAATGCATCTGTATATGCGATTTAGTTATCCACATTTTCCGTTAGAGATTGTAAATACAGTCTTATACTTTTCAGAAATAATCAAGTCATCTGCTCTGTTATTTCTTCTTAAAGTCTGCAACCTTAAATCTTCGTATCGTTTCACGCAGATTCTCTGCTTCGCTGCTCATCTGCTGACTAGCTGCTGCACATTCCTGTGATGTTGCTGAATTCGTCTGTACAACATCATTAATCTGCTCAATTCCTTCATTAATCTGCTGGATTTCTACCGTCTGCTGCTCTAATGTACCAGCAATATCAGCAACTTCCTCTGTAATCATCTTAGAATTACCAGCAACCTCTTCTAACTGTGTTGCAGTCTCATCTGCAATCGTCATACCCTTCTTAACAGCCCTTACCGATGTTTCAATAAGTACAGCAGATTCCTTTGCTGCCTTAGCACTCTGGTCTGCTAAAAGATTTACCTGATTGGCTACAACTGCAAAGCCTTTTCCGGCCTCTCCTGCCCTTGCTGCTTCTATAGATGCATTCAAGGCAAGCAGATTAGTCTGTGAGGCAATTTCATTAATTGTTGAAATAATCTTGTCAATCTCTTCTGATGCCTCATTAATATCTTTCATAGAGGCAACCATTTCCTGCATCTTACTGTTGCTCTCAGAAATAGCTTCTCCAAGGTTTCCAACTCTGTTGCTGATTTGCTTTGCAGACTGTGAATTTCTTTCTACCTGCTCCGCAACACCTTCAACAGTTGCTGTAAGCTCCTCTACAACAGACGCCTGATTCGTTGCTCCATCTGCCAATTCATTAGAGCTTGAAGCAACCTGCTCTGCTGCACTTGATACTTCATCTGAAACTCTCTGGATTCCTTTAATAGTTTCTGCCATGCTTTCCTCAAACAACATGAAAGAATTCAGTATTCCGACAAAATCACCCTTCCACTCTACTTCCGGTTTGACATCGAAATTGCCTTCTGCAAACAATTTCATTGAACGGTCTATATCATCTACATAGCTTCCAAGAATAGCAATAGAGTTACGCAGGCTGTGTGCCAGTCTGCCAAGCTCATCATCAGACTTATAGTCTAATGTGCTGTGTAGATTTCCCTTCATCAGTTCATCTGCAGTATTTTCTACTGACTTTAATGGTGCAATAATCGTTGCCAGCACTTTCTTACTTATCCTCTTTGCCAGTACCCACGCAGTCGATAGACAGACAATAATACATACAACTCCTGCAACCGCAAATATAAATGTAACTATAGCTACCTTACGGCTCACCTTATCTGCAATATCATCTAAGCTTATTGCTTTTTCAACAACCTTATTCAATGCAGGAGTACATTTATTAAGAATTTCTTCAGTTGCTTTATCCTTGTTTCCTTTTTTAATATTTTCTATAATCGAATAACCTATGTTTCCCCACTGAGAAAGATAAGATGAATATTCATTATAATCTGCCTCCGAAACAACCCCGCTTTTCTTTATAATCTGAAGCTGGGAATCAACATCCGTAAGCAATTTTTCTACTGTAAGTTCATAGTCATTATAAGAAGATGTATCATTATTTAATGCCATTTCTCTTATATTTCTTGCAGCAGCATTAACATTTATTCTGCACATTTTAACCGCCTTATCTGCAGCCGAAACATTTTCTGCATAGTTAAACATATTAGCAAATAACACACCTATAACTATTATAGAAAACAGCCCGGAAACCAGCATCATAATGATAACTTTTCTGTAGCCATAATTTATCCTTTCCTGCAAATGCATATCTTCCAACTTCTTTTTCATCATATTTATATGTGGTGTCATAGATTGTTATTTCCTTTCTTTAATTGTTATATTAATTTCAAATGTTTTATAACAGAATATATTTTTTTAGTCAACAGTTTTCAGGCACTATTTTTATATTCTATTTTTTTTACAAAAGTTTCACCCTCCCCATAAGTTTTTTAGTACTTTTTTCATATTTTTCTATATTCAAACCACTTTTGGTAGTATGTATTGCATACAAAAATAATATCGTTATTAAGCACGCTGCTAAGCCTGATGGGTGGTATCTTCTTTGAATTTGTAATCTTCAAGTTTTAAAATGCCTGATATCAGCGTGGATTTAAGCAATAAAAAAGCACCGGATATCAATCAAGGGTTGAAATTGCAGCTATATACTGGCTATATAAGCTGCTCTCCCTGAAACATGACAGTACGCAGATACATGCTGTAATTAATAGCCCAAAAGAATTATCTGCCTCTAACATAAGTGCCTATCTTGAAGCTAACTACACAAAAGAGCTCGCCCTTGATACTATCTCAGACGAGCTCTTTATGAGCAAATATTACATGTGCCGTATATTTAAAGAATACACTGGCTTTACTATCACCGAATATGTTAACACTCTCCGCATTAAAAAAGCCACCCAGATTCTCGAAACCTCTAATCTTAGTATATCAGATGTTGCTGCTGAGCTTGGTTTTGAAAGTGCGTCATATTTCGAAAGAATATTTAAAAAAATAATGAATGTAACCCCTTTAAAATACCGTAAAACTCACCAGTCTGTTACAATTGAACATGAAGAGCTCAACACACTTGATGATTCTGATTATCTTGACTAATTTTACAATTCATTAATAAGCCAAATACTATCTTCTCATACCCATACCACAGCTCATTGATGAGTCATTGTCTGGTATTTCTGAGACATATCTTGCATTAAAGGCTGCATTGACTTCTGAAATCTCTTTCACCCCGTCAATGTAGTCTTTAAAATATGTCATCAGATCTATTCCGCTGCTCTCACAACCTTCTGTTTCTTCCCATTCCTTTATTAACTGGATTCTTTCTGATTTAGTTGTGTCTTTTATTAATGTGCTTTTCATTGTGTGTCTCCTTATCTTAAAATCTATCCTTTATAACTCAAATTATTATATACAGATGCATCTGGCATTGTTCTCATACTTGGTCCTACTACAACAAATGTGCCATGACTATTGTAATAGCTGTATCCTGATACCTGATATACAGGTGGATTGTCATATACAAAATCAGGTCCGGTTCCGCCATATGGATTACCACCACCATTTACATTATTAACTGCAGTTTTCGCTGTATATCCTATATATGCCATTGCTCCCGTTAACGCAAATGGTAATAGTGTAAGTAATATTACAATCGGATACATAGCTATATTTCTCATAGCAAGATAAAACTGACTCTTATGTGTTGTCCTGATTATAACATATGTTATTACTGAAATTAATAATACTGGAACAAGCAATATAATTATTGGAATCTGTATATCAAAATAAAATTTGACTCCCATTGGTATCGCTTCTGTCATAGCTAATGCAACGTAGTATATTACATTCATCACTCCTGATTTCCAGTTATGGATTAGCCATTTAATCTTAGATGATGACTTCGCAACAAGCATAAAAATTATAAATATAACTAATAATGGTGGACACACTATCATTAAAATAAACATTAAAATTTTTATTATAAATCTTGAATTATCAGCAAACTCTTTATCCTTAATTTTCTTGTTTTCAAATTTTTCTTTTTCTTCAGCCGTTAAATGATTATATATATACTCATCAGCTTTTTTCTTGTTCTTCTTTATTTTTCTTATACTTGCAATTCCAATTACCAACAAAAAAGTAAATGCAACAGCAGCACCAAAAGCTTCTCCTCCATTTGGAATATAGGGTCCGATTGCCGCAAATAAAAAAGTCATAAAAAATATAATATGATATTTTATATCAGATTTTTTCTTTCCTTCTGCTATAATAGGGATAATTACTCTATCCTGACCTTTTTCTTCCTGCTTATATCTTACTTTTTGTTCTGGTACTGGTTTTTGTACATGTATTTCATTTTCATTCTTTGACACTCTTTTTAACTTATTAATAAATGCTTTTCCAACTGATGACTTAAACACATCTCCTTTTTATTCACGGCATCCAAAACATTTTTGGCATCCTCTGGATTATTAATATCATATTTTTGTTTAATCTTAAGAATAACCTGCAATTCAACTTTTGCCCGCTCATATTCCTGCTGCGTATCAAATGTAAACTCACCCAGTGAATATTTTTTATCTTCCATATAGGTTCTCCTGTAATTAGTTCCGCTTAATGTATTCTATCATCTTTATTCTCAACATCTCCCCAGCTCTGCCTTCTTATCAAGAATCGTGAATGTCTTGGGAAATGTCAGCCTGTGAATCTCCTCTTTAAGAAACATGTTACAATATCCGTGAAATGTTCCCATAAAACAGTTGGCGTTATCACCAAGCGTCAAGGAGTGGTCCTGTTCACAGATATTGTTAAATGTGTAGATTGGAAGATTTTTACCAAAGACATCTTTCAGACATATAAATATAACATACGTCTTCTTAATATGAGTTATTATCATTACTAGATAATACTAATATAATTACACTATTATATTACCATATTTATATGGATATTGATACCAATAATCTTATATAGTATATGAATAGTTTGTTATCTAATTTGTCTCTGGTATGACAATGTAACATGTAATTACATAATTTTATTAATATGAATTAATTGAATGAAATGCATTAAAAAGTCAACTGCTCTTTTCATGTCAGATACAGACATGCATGCAGGAATTTTTAAATTTCCCCAGCAAATTCGGCCATCCTCATATACATTAGTTAATGGGTAATGATACAAGACACCATCTTTTTCTGAATATACAAATGATCTCTTGGGAATAAGAACCTCATCAATTACTGTAAAATCAATGCATTCTTTAGGAATTTTTCCTACAGGAGGATAGAAACATTGAACTTCATCAGTATCAAATGAAATACTTGCAATTTAATCATTTAAGGATATAAAGTGTGTATTTTCAATGCAATATGGTAGATTATAATTAATAGATAAGAACTTATGTGTTAAATCCAGATAGGATTTAATAATATAGAAGTGATTAACTTGAAATTTCCAGTGCAGTTTTATCTATAAAATTTCATAAAAATGCAATTTTATGAAATTTCTATCACAATATATTTTCATTATAATTTGAACAAGTGAAAATTCTATGCTAAAATAACATTAGAAATTTCATTTTCCGTTTTTCGGAGGAAAGGAAACAATCATGACAAATAGAGCTGGAACATTTGTAAGTAATCTATCAGGCGAAATGGCTTATGAATCTTTTCGCCCGGCTCCTCTTCCACCCAATCCTCCTATTGAGGTATCTGGCGAGCTTCTTACGAAACTTATTGATGCTAATAAGAAAATAGCAACACTTGAAGGATTATCATCTCGTATACCTAACATGGGGCTTTTCGTTTCCATGTATGTTAGAAAAGAAGCACTTCTTTCTTCGCAGATTGAAGGCACACAGTGTACTCTTGAGGATATCTTGAATCCTCTTATTGAAAATAACACTAATAGAGATGTTTCTGATGTTGTCAACTATATTCGTGCAACTGAATTTGCACTTGAGCGACTAAAAACATTGCCTCTGTGCAACCGTTTAATTAAAGAGACTCACGCAGTTCTTTTGGAAAGTGCGCGAGGACAGGAAAAAAATCCTGGGGAATTCCGATATTCGCAAAACTGGATTGGCGGACAGGGAAGTACTCTTAAGAATGCCAGATATATTCCACCAAACCCGGAAGATATGTTAACTGCCATGTCTGATCTTGAAAAGTATATAAATAGTGATGATACCCTCGATCCATTGATTCAGGCAGCCTTAATTCACTACCAGTTTGAAACCACACACCCATTTCTTGATGGCAATGGACGTGTAGGACGACTACTCATTACACTTTTCTTGATGGAAAAAGGTATTTTGTCAACTCCGGCACTTTATATTTCATATTACCTAAAGATGAATCGTATAGAATATTATGATCGTATGACTCAGGTACGACGTACTGGTGATTATGAGCAATGGATTTCTTTTTTCCTTCAGGCATTTGCAGATTCTGCGGAGGATGCAATCCATACAATTGACCGACTTACTGAATTACATGATAAAAACTTAAAGTTATTTGATGCTTTAACAAAGAGACAGCGTACCAGCGTCCTTAAAGTATTTGCCTATTTGGAATCTAATCCTATTATTGATATTCAAAAAACTGCTACAGCACTTGAAATGTCGTATAATACTGTAGCAAAGGTAGTTTCCATCCTGATTGATGATGGAATATTGGAGCAAACAGATAAATCTGGAAAGGCTAAGATTTATTCATATATAGAATATCTTAATATCCTTCGTAAGGACACCTAAAAGGTAAGCATCAAACAGATGACATTTAATTAGAATTTTTTATAATGCGAAAAATGCCCACCAGCATACTATGTATCTTAGCATAGTGTGCCAGTGGGCAAAGTACATAATTTAATGACACGTTAATTTAAAGCAATTCTAAGCAATAAAAATATATCATATTTACCTTTGAAGCATGTTCAGTAAATCATCAAATTTTTGTATTCTTCATATGAAAGAGTAACAGTATCTTTTCTTCCATTAACTGTAATAATAACTGCTTCCTTATTATCCTTACATTGTTTTGATATTTCATTGTAATGATTTCTTAAATCGGCTGATGGTCTTATTGATTCCTGTACTGATAACATAGGAACACCTCCATATTTTATATATGAAAACTATATCACCGTATGTTTATTGATTCCATGCAATTAATTGAAAATTTATATTACTATTGATGGATACAAAAAATTCCTAAATAAAATCTTTCTCACATATTATGTGATAGATATATCCTTTTGGGATTTTCCCTGAATAGTTTTGTCCATAGACAACCTCCTTTTCTAGCCTTTGGCTTAATATTTTTCTATATAATGGATTTAAGCAATAAAAAGCACGGAAAATCCGTGCTAATACATGCTGAATAATAGTTCCTGATTTGTATGTCACAAGTCCATACAAATGACAAATTCTCAACAAGAGAATAAATAGGAATTACTGATATAATATGAAGTTATCATGGGTATAAACTAAACGCAAGAATATAATGATATTTTAGTATGATACATAATAAATGTATTAATTGATGTTTCTCATATACATAGTTTTGCGTCCGACTCCGGTTTTAATAATAGCTCCTTCTTCTACAAGTTTTTTTAGTGCAGATTTAACAGAGGAACTGCTAAGGCTAGGACATGAAAGTAAGGCATCCTGTTTTGAAAACTTTCCAAGCGTATTTTCTGTGAATGACTTTACAATGTCGTAAGCACTGGTCTTCTTTCCAGTTTTTGTTGCGTGTTTCTCCCAAACGTTACATTTTTCTACCAATTATAATATATTTTGGGAGAAAAACAAAAGAAACGGAAGTAACATTTTACTATCTTATATATTTTCCACTTAAATTTGATTTATTTATTGTCTTCATTATTCTGTTCATGCAATTTCTTATATTTTGTTGAACGATACACCATTTTTGGAGGGGCATTCAACTATCACACCTCTTTTAGATAGTTCTTCTACTGCCTTATTAGGTATTGTTATATTTACATCAAAATTTGAATACATATAATACTCCTCCTTTATTTTAAATAAATTAATTTTAAATATTATTAAATTGTTGTAGAATATTTACATTTGCATGTTCAGAATAACGAATGCAAATATTATCTTCTTCTAAGTATATTTCTAATGGAATATTACATTTATCGATAATCGTTAATAATAAATCATTAAATTTAAAATTATCTTTATCCTGTATTTTACATAATATACAAGGTTTAATATAATTTAGTGGAATCCAATGTATACCGTTGTCACTACGAGCTATAAAATCTAATACATAACGGAAACTATTTTAAATTATTGATTGTATTATTTAGTGTTGCTTCATTATTTTGTATAGTCACCATTTAAAAGTCATTATAAATAGTTATCTATAAAATCTTTTTATTTTTTATTTAAATAAATTTTAATATTCCACACTTTGATATTATATATGAATTATATATTTGTTTTAGTTTTATTAATAATTTCATCAATTTTATCTAATATTTTAGGATTAAATAAAATATCTTTTATTTTATCATTTTCATTATTTATTTCTGATATTATAAAATTATATATTCTATCATTTTTAATTGTAAATCCAGGAAATTTTTTTATATTTGTTTTAATATCAAAAGAATTTAAAGTAAATTCTAAAGGACATGTAGCAAACCCTTCATATAAACAATCATATTTTTCCTTTAAAAATAAAGCATTATTTTTAAAAGATTTATCATTTACATATTGTGCACATAAACATAATTTAATGTAAAAATATAGTTTAGACCTTTGTATATTATTTGAAAGTAATAATTCTGTTTCAATATTAGAAATTTTCATTTTTATTCCTCCTTTTATAAAATTCTAAAGCTGTATTTGTCATTAAACTTTTATCTAAAAGTTCTGATTTTGCAATATATAAAGCGTCAAAAGCTTTGTTTCTTATTGCTACTTGTTGAAAATTTTTATGTTGAACGATACACCATTTTTGGAGGGGCATTCAACAAAAGGAACTCAGCTTGAAACCCCTGTCTATAAGAATACTTCTACTAATAGTAAGACTCTTCAAAGTCCTACTTATTCGCCATCAGAAGTAAATAATAACTATTCTGATGCTACTGTAAAAGCTGCTATTACTCAAGCAACTCAAACAGCTAAATCTTCATCTGATAATGTTGAACGATACACCATTTTTGGAGGGGCATTCAACCACTATATTTAGTGCAATTTTTTATTTATTTTCTAAACATAGATAAGTGCTCTGTTACAGAGCATATTATAGCATAATATGACTGTTTGTTCCAACTATTTTTTCCTGATAATCCGGTTCACCCGTCACCAAATATATATTATTATATTGCTTCTCTGTTAAGCGTAAAAGTCTCACCGTTCCGGTTTTAGGTGCATATTCTTCTATTCGTCTGAAATGTTTTTCGGATGCTTTCCGGTTTTGCACTATCCGCATATACACTTCCGGTGCAATTCGCAAATAGCCATCTTTATGTAAAAACTTTCTAAGCTTTGTATACTCTGTTTTGGTTCCCCATTTCTCTGTCGGACTAAGAATAACAAGTAATCTCATTCCGTAATCCCCTCCATACTTTCAAAATGTACTTGTCCATATAATAAATCCTCCAGTATAATATATTCGCACATACGTCACAGTTCTCCGATTGCCACATTCTGTTATATCTTGTTATCAGATTTTCTTGCCCTTGTGTTTACCCTTATCAGCTTCCAAGGGAAGAATAAAACAGTGTGAAATCGTATAATAAGTTAAGGTGAGCATTTTGCGATAAATCCTTTATTTTCAAGGCTTTTGGAGGATTTTATTAAAACCCTGTGGGGGTTAATAACCATTTATAAAATTGTGGTTTTCAAATTCAAATTTTGGGGAGAAAGCATAAAATAGGGCTTATTATATTCATAAATGTATATATTATGTAATTTTAAATAAACGACACTGTCTCTGTTAATGCTTTTCTGCTGTTATGATTAGGGAGAGGAGTAGTTGTTTTGTCAGCAACTCCAAGATCAAGAAGCATTAATATTTCCTCATCTTCTGGTAAATTCAAAGCTTTTGCCAGTTCATCAGGATTAAAGAAGTTAATCCAGCAGCTGTCAACACCTTCATTGTATGCAGCTAACATAAGATGGGTTGCAACGATAGTTGCCTCTTCTATTCCAGAGTTTCTTTTTTCTCCCGGATAAGTGAACACATTATTTTTATTAAAAGCAACAATTAGGACTGTGGGTGCGTTATATCGGCAAAGCGTTAACTTATCAATAGTCTCTAATGCACTTTCAGACTGTACAACATATATATGCTGTTCCTGAAGATTCTTTGCTGTAGGAGCTACTCTTCCGGCTTCCAAGATAGCATCTAATTTATCTTTTCCTATTTGTTCGCTGCTAAATTTTTTACATGAATATCTGTTTTTAATTACATCTGAAAATTCCATAAATAACCCTTCCCTTCAAACGCAATATTATAATCAATTACCTGCTTAAGCAGATAATTGCTAATATTTAAGACTTTCATATTAAAATCACTTTCATTAAACAGCAGCGATACAGCAAAAAGATTAGCCTCATATTCAACATTTTTAAATGCATTTTTACTTGTTACTGCGAAATTATTAATATCATCTGAATGAAGAAGTGCATGTCCTAATTCATGTGCACACAAAACCAGCTGGCTTTTATGCTCATATCTTCCATTAATAATTATAATTGTTGGATAATTATCCGACCTTATCGTATATGCTTTCCTGTCTATCGGAATCATTTTACTTACAACTACTCTTATTCCTACTTTTCTGCAGTCAAGAATGAAAAAATAGGGGGATTCCCCTATTTTTCCATTCTCTAACCTGCTTTAATTTTCAACATCTCCCCAGCTCTGCCCGAAACATCAGTCTTCTTGTTCCCCTGATATTCTCAAACTGGATTTCATATGTCTGTGTAACCTTATCTACCTTAACAATCTCGCCAATTCCAAATACTTTATGTCTGACTTTATCTCCAACCTCAAATACGGCCTTTGGCAGCATCTGCTCAGTCACACCTCTGATTAATACTCTGCTGTTGTTGATACAGTCAAGAAGATTAGTATCAATGTCACTTAAAAATGCTGATGGTCTTGCGCCAAAACGCCCGTCTTTCTTTCTATAAGTGCTGAGATAAAGCATATTCTTCGCCCTTGTCATCGCAACATACAACAATCTTCTTTCCTCTTCATATTCGTCTTCATTACGAAGCCTGCTGCTTGGAAACTGTCCTTCAACGAGTCCTGGTACAAATACTGTATCAAACTCAAGTCCTTTTGCTGTATGAATTGTCATTACTTTTACAACATTATACTCTCCGTCCTCATCTTGCGCTGAAAATAATGCAAAATGGCTTAAAAGATCAGCCAGCTCAACCTTTTCCTGATTATCTTCCTCCAATGCCGTAATAGTCCTGATAAGCTCTGACACATTATCAAGTCTGGTCTGGTCGATATCCTGCTCCAATGCCTGACGATATCCCATGTCAAGACATTTGTTTACTATATCAGTACAGGTATAAGCAACATATGTATCATGCAATTCACTGATTGCATTGTAATATTCTATAACATTTTTCTGTGTTATATCGCCATTTTCAATCTGCTTTCCAAGTGCCTTGAAAAGACTGCAGTTGTTCTGTGCCGCTGCATTTTTAAGCTTCTCAACAGACTTCTTACCAAAGCCCCTTCTAGGTCTGGATATAGTATACATCAAATCCATGTCCGTAAGACTGTACACCATTCTCATGTATGAAAGCACCGTTCTTATCTCTTCGCTTTCATAGAATTTCGCACCGCTTAGTATCTTGTATGGAACTTTTCTTTTTATAAATGCTTCCTCTAACGACCTTGTCTGTGAAGCAGCCCGCACCAATATAGTATGGTCGCTATACTTCATATTCTTAGCGACATTATCAAGAATAGTATCAGCTATCCACAAAGACTCATTATCCTCAGTATCAGGTGCATTAAATACCGGCTTATGGCCATCTGGTCTGTTAGAAACCATCTGCTTTTCAAGCCTGTTCTGATTAACAGATATAAGTGACTTAGCCACATTTACAATTTGAGGAGTACTCCTGAAATTCTCAGTAAGTGAATAATCCTGCACATTTTTATGTGTTTTGTCAAAATTAATCATGTATTCAGGGTCAGAACCACGCCATGTATATATATTCTGGTCGTCGTCACCTACCACGAACAGATTCTGATACAAACCGCTTAGAATGTGAAGCAGCATATCCTGTTTCATATTGACATCCTGATACTCGTCGCACAGTACATACTGGCACTTTTCCTGCCAGCGAATCCGCACATCTTCATTCCTGTTTAAAATATATAAAGTGAAATTAATAAGGTCTTCAAAGTCCAGAGCATAATTGTCACACTGTCTCTTAAGATAATTATAGAAAACCTTTTTATCCACATTTTTCTCGCTGGAAGCCCTTCTTTTAAGCTCTGTCTTATCAACGCCTGCCATAAGCTCAACATAGGACATATCCTTCTTGGTTATGTCTATATCACTCATTATCTTCTTCGCAGTATTGTCCTTGAGCGATATTCCCATATCCTCAGCCACGTTCTTAATCATTTCCAGCTCTGCCTTCTTATCAAGAATCGTGAATGTCTTGGGAAATGTCAGCCTGTGAATCTCCTCTTTAAGAAACATGTTACAATATCCGTGAAATGTTCCCGTAAAACAGTTGGCGTTATCACCAACAATATTCCTTAATCTGTGCTTCATCTGCGAAGCTGCCTTGTTCGTAAATGTAAGCGCCACAATAGATGATGGCTCAACGAACAGTTCTGTTATAAGATATGCTATTCTATATGTAAGTACAAATGTTTTTCCCGAACCTGGAACTGACGCAACCCTTATGTTGCCTTCTGTCTGTGTTATTGCCTCTGTCTGTTCCTTCGTTGCTCTTTCTGGTATGTTCATAGTCCTCTTTACCTGTAAATATTTAGTATACCTTTGGTATCTCTCCATTAATTCCATAGATTTGTTTAAATGTATCTATATCCGCGACCTGCTTAATCAGCATTATCTCCTCTATCTTACCGGTATGGATATCCTGAAATCCCGCAACCTGCTCCCCTGTGCATATGCTTGTCTTCAGTACTGGTTTCTTAATCATTTTATCTATTAGCTTTCTTGCTCCAGTTCTAGATTTATAATCATTATATAAATTTTGCAACAACCTCAAGCTCTTTTCTCTTAGGTCTTTCAGGTGGCTCCTGTCCCCTGTAGCCGACAGCAATAACAGACACAACATTTTCACTGTCTGGAATATTAAGCAATTCTCTTAACGCCTCACCATCTCTTATACCCATTACCAGAGTATCAAGTCCCAGTTCAGCCGCTTTAAGAAGCAGATTCTCGTTCTGTAAGCCAAGGTCATAATAGCCCCAGCCGTCACCAGCCTCATTAACCGGGCTGCCTGTATTCTTATCGAAACCAACCATTCCCTTTACAAATGTTGTGACTATATACGCACCTGCTCCGTCTGAATTAGCCTGATTAAATTCAGGAAGACATTTTTCTCTAACTTCTTTTACCGCATTTTCAGATAAGACACAGTAATATCTTGATGTCTGCAGATTCTTCCATGAAGGTGCATATGACGCAGCCTTAATAAGTTCATCAAGCTGTTCCTTAGTAACCTTTCTCTCTGGATTATAATTTCTTATGCTTCTTCTTTTCTCCATTACTGCCTGTAATTCCATATGTATACCTCTTTTCTATGATTATAATTACCAATGTTTCCGCTCAATCTATATATCAAGCATATATAACAAACTGTCTCTGTCTGGAAAACCGTATGGTACAGGTAATTCCTGCGACTCAATTCGTTTAAAACCAGCCTTTTCATAAAACCTGTGTGAAGCTGCCGCAACTGACGGGGGTGTCCAGAATGATATGCTCTATGTGCTTATATCTGCTTCGTTATGCTCAATAACAGCTTCCATCTTATCTAATGCCTTATATAGCTTTGCCTCTGTTGTCTTTCTCTCCTTCATCTCGGCAAAAAGTTCTGCAAGCTCTGCCCTGTATGGCTCTGGCAAGCAACTCCATGTATCTGTTAATATCCATATCTAATAATCCTTAACATCTCCACATAATCTTCCTGTAACTATATCCTTACAGCGCTCCCTGTGTGCAACATGAAGCGGATGTTCCCTGAACGCCTTAAGTGATTCCTCGTCCCTGAATTCAACATAGAATACAAAGTCATAGTCACCACCTGCCATATTAGGTCCTATCTCAATCTTTAATAGTCCATCTACCTTGCCATCCATAGTTGCAACTGAATCCTGAAGAAAATGTAATGCCCATTCCTCCTTGTGTTCCGCCTTTATATTATCTGTATATTTCCAAAAAAGTATGTGCCTTATCATAAAATGCCTCCTCTAAGTAAGTTCATATTCCTTTAACTGCTTTCTGTATGTTCTATACTCCGGACAGTATTTTTCAACCTCCGCCCAGAATTCTGCCGAATGATTCATATATCTTCTGTGCGAAAGTTCATGCACAATAACATAATCCATCAGCTCCTGCGGCATATAATACAACTGGTAGTTGAAATTCACATTGCCTTTAGAACTACAGCTTCCCCACCTTGTTTTCTGGTTACGGATAGTTATTCCTCCAACGCTCACATTCATTATACCACAGTAAAACTGTACTCTCTTTTCAAATGTATCCTTTATATTATCAAGTTCCTGATTTGACAGACATTCAATACCCGGCGCACCTGTACCGTGTCTGTTATCTGATTTCTGTCTGACAAAATCCAGTTTCTGCCTAATCCAGTCCTCATGTTCATCTATAAATCTGTTGATCTCTGTTGAAGACATTCGCAATGGAGTTCTTACTATCACTTTTCCATCCGCGTGAACCTCTATTCCTATTGTTCTTCTTCTGGATTTTATTACCTGTATGTTCATGATTCTACCTTGTAAATGCTTTAATGCTGTTTGACATAAAAGCTTCTGAATGCTAATATAATTAAAGAGGCGCTACCGATAGACGGTTGGCCTGATATTTTTGTTGGTTAAAACAACCGCCAAGTTTGCCAGAACCGTGGCGGTTGTTTTGCGTTTATTTTCTGCTCTTAGAACCAACGGTATAACCAAGAGCAAAGCAAGTGATACATAAGCTGATAATGGCTATAAAAAGCTCCGTTGTAAGCATAAGCACAAACCTCCTTAATAGATTTCCTGATTGGATTCCTATGTAAACAGAGCTATAACTCTCTGATGGAGGCCAACCGCCTACCGCGTAGGGCAGCACCATATATATTGTATCAAACATATGTTCACATTGCAACCGCATTGCGAATTTTTATTTTATACATTTTTAATTTTCTATCTTCCCACAACCTTCTTAAGATATTCATTTTTCAGCTTATTCTGCTCTTCAAGCCTCTTATTTTCATCTTTTAAATGCCGTATATATTCCCGTGTCAGTTTAACGCCTCCACGAACCGCTATGTCTTCATGCTTTTCCATCTCATCAAGCCACTGGAATAATGACTTTTCCCTGATTTCGTTATATGTGTTATCTTCTCTGTTAAACATTTTCCGCCTGCCTTCTTTCCACATATTTTTAAACAGTTTCTATAATACCACACACGCGGCTTTCTATGGCATATATTCTTAAAATTTCATATTTAGCAATTGCTGATTAAATAAAAATCCCGCGACAGTCATACAACCGCCACGGGATTAAAATCATTTATTCATATGTGTGTTTCTTATGCTTACCAAAAGCTGCCTGTTCCTCGACACTGTGGTCTGCAACATTCATCTTCTGATGTACTTTCTTTTTCTTTAATGGATGCTTTGGATTCTTATCCATAACAATCGCTCCCTTTCTAATTCGATAATAAATGATTAGTCATTAGCCTTCAATAGCAATGTACTTCTTATTCTCAACTGCTTTAGCTTCTTTCTTAGGAACTGAAAGTCTTAAGATACCATCTTCATACTTAGCCTTGATATCTTCCTGTGTGATACCTTCACCTACATAGAAGCTACGGCTCATAGCACCAGCATATCTTTCCTTACGGATGTATTTACCTTTCTTATCCTTTTCATCCTTATCAAGTCCCTTAGCAGCACTTATTGTAAGGTAACCGTTATCAAGCTGTGCATTAATTTCATCCTTCTTAAATCCTGGAAGATCAATATCAACTTCATAACCTGTATCAGTTTCCTTAACATCAGTCTTCATTACATTATTTGCATGCTTACCATATAAAGCCTTGTCAACTTCAGGAAATCCGAAGTCCATCCAATCATCATTAAATAAATTCTCTCCAAAAATACTAGGCATCAACATAAGTCATTCCTCCTTTAACATATATCACTATCTTGTTACCTTGTTTCTTTGGAACCGGGATGTTTCAGTAACCTCTTGAGGTACTTTCCTTTACTTTCGTACCTCTTTTGGTTCCCTTCCTTTGTTCTTGGCTATGTTATATACCTTTTTATTAGCACTGTCAAGAGGTGAGTGCTAATTTTTTTGTGAAGAATTTGTGAAGCCTTGATTTTACGGGCTTCACAGGGATTTTTCACTTGCTTTCGCACTCGATTTTCTTGATTTGACCACATTTTTACGACAAATCTTTTGAAAAATATATTTGTCTGATTTTCTTACCACATTTTACGACAACGACTTCTGGTTTATACCACAGCAGGTACGTTTTCCGGCAGGTTCATTTTAGACATCTCGTTCTCCACGTGAGACTTCTCAGCAATATGATTATAGACATTCATTGTGATCTGTGCATCTGAATGGCCCATCACATACTGCATAACTTTGGGATTGACGTTGTTTTCACCCAGTCTAGTACATCCCGTATGACGAAGGGTATGCGATGAAATAGGAGGCATCAGCTCCGGCTCTCGCTTCTCTTCTTCTGCCAGTTTGCTTTCTTTTTTATTATAGGCATTGACAATATTTTTCAGAAAGCTGTTCACTCCCGCCGGCATGATCGGACGTCCATGCTTTGTATTGAAAATGAATCCACTGCGTCCACCGATCTCCACATTGCTCTGCAAACCAAGCATCAGGTTCAGCTCTCTCTGTTTACGGAACGCATCATATACCATCTGTGTCATAGGAATATCTCTGATTCCCGCATCCGTTTTGGTTTCTGAATCATGGAAACAATATCCGTCATCACCTTCATAATACACAAGCTGTCCACCTACATGGATCTCCCGGTTCTTCATATCCACATCTGACCAGGTTAAGCCGATGGTTTCACTCACTCTCAAGCAAGCCCCAAACATAACCTGCATCATTGGAAGATGAGGCTTATACACATTACTCTGTTCAACAAACTTCAGAAGTTTTTCCTGCTGTTCCAGTGTCAGTGCTTCCTTCTCTTTTGCCGGAGCCCCATAATCTCCAAGTGTTCCTGTTACCGGATTCTTACGGATAATCCCATCTTCCACTGCCAGTTCAAAACTGGGATTCAATAAGCCATAAAGACCTTTGATCGTACTGTGTGCCAGTCCTTCATCTGACAATGCGGAAAAGAACGTCCTTACATGTGATGTCTTGAAATCCACAACACGAATGTTTCCAAGAGTATTTCGTATCCGGTAATCCCACATACGGATATAATTCTTCTTCGTTCTTTCCTTGATATTCTTTGTTGCCATGTATCGCTCAAACAACGTATTCACAGTCAGCTTCTTGACTGATGCATCTGTAATAAGCAGATCATCCATATCCTTATTGATCTTCTTTTCCATTTCTCGTAAACTCGCCAAATCAGCTGCATAAACCGAATTACGCTTTCCGATAATTTCATCTTTGTAGCGATACTCATAACGTCCATCAGGGCGCTGGTATTCACCTGTTTTTAAATTTCTGCCTTTATTATCTTTTCTTGCCATATCAATCATTCCTTTCACTTCATTTTTCGTTATTCGGAATGATTTTTGTCCTGTCGGTATCAGTCATATACTGTCTGATATCTGCTCACAGATTAACATAATATTTTATGATTTCCAAGGGTAAATTCCTGCAAAATGCTAATTTTTATTTGCCTGTTTTACAGGAATATTTTCCCTTTTTTGCTTTTCATTCCGAAGGAAAGTTGTTGTATTTTATCTTCTCATCTTTCATTACACTGCCATTGCATCAAGATATTTTTTTATCTTATCCACGTTATAAAGAACACGTCTTCCAATAATCACTCTTGCTTCTGCATAATCTGCAATTTTCTTTGCAGTTACTTCTCCGCAGGATAACATTGCCATTAATCCTTCAATATCTACCGCCAGACGATTCTCAGTCTTATACTCTGTTGTTTTTCTCATGATGCACATACCTCCTTTCCTCCGTATTCTTCTGCATCACCTCCCAGACAGCGGTTATGCCCGTTGTCAGTACACTCTACTTTTTGTTTAGACTTCTTACGATGATTTTCCATTCCGTTCGGCGTGTTGGCTTCCATTTGTACACCTGCTGTCAATGTTACAATCAACCTCTATCAGAATTATTCTGAATGTCGGCAGCTTCTTTCCAAACATACCGACCGTTTCCGGAGTATCTTCAACGCTCCCCATAAAAAGCTATGGATCTTGGCATCTGTGTTAGCTACATTTTCTATAAAGGAAAATATGGTGTACAGCTCATTCAATTTTCAAGGTACAAGAAGGATTTTAAATATCCCCTCATCTATACAGCCCTGCGAGGGTAAAATGTTATTCGATTTTTGGAATTTTAAAAAATCCTTTCACTAATAAAGCCTGACAGAAACGATTTACCAACCTGCTTTTGCGATAATTCACAAAATATTTACATTTCAGCTTTCACTTTCGCTTTAATGCGAACTTTATTGTTCTGTCATTATAATTCGCTTTAATGTTAATGTCAAGTATTTTATTCGCTTAGTTGCGAATGTTTCTGTTTACATTCTGAGATTTTGATAGTAAAATGGAATTATCAAATAGAAAGCAGGAAATCTGATATG
>OGIR01000164.1_pt1 | contig 65033 bp, 59 predicted proteins | sample 1571831 | NCBI WGS metagenome assembly OGIR01 (sample SAMEA2582124, study PRJEB24529) | metagenome | biome: Human gut stool | place: China | collected 2011 | reverse complement strand
GCTTATATTTGTCGTCCGTTCGTCACCAACTAATATTCAATTAAACAACAATATTCACTTTATTCGTAAATATCAATATTCCCCATATTAACCTTAGCCGTAATCATCTTTTTAGCACCTGTGTTATATGAGCAGTTTCTTTTATAGTTTGTGCCATATAGATTTACGTTGCCCATATCAGTTTCAAGGTTATAGCCGTATGCATCAGAGCGTGGGAGTTTAACAGAAGCGTTACCCATATCAACGTCAAGGTGCATAGCGTCAAAGGAACATCTGCTGATGTCTATATTTCCCATATTAGTATCAATATTATACTGACTAAAGCTGCAGTCTGATAATGTAAGATTTCCCATATCAACGTGAGTTGTAATGTCTGAACCATTAATACCAGTCAACTTTGAGTTGCCAAGATTGATATCACAGTTTACAGTTGTAAGGGTAACATCTGATGGAATAGTGATAGTCAGTTCAGATTTAACATTTTTTAAATGAATATTTTTAATAATTTTGTTGCCTGAATCAGGCTGTGTTATCTTTAAGGTACTGCTGTTTACTGAATATTCGGGACAATATGAGGCATTTCCTTTATATTCGATACTAAAAGAGGTTCCATTTATTACATTTACAGTTCCTAAAGAGGTATCAATATCAAGATTATCAAAGGCTTCAAGATTCTCTGTATAAGTTATATATTTTTTACTTTTAAAAGAATCAGATATCCATGATAATGAAGGTATATCCCATACATTTATAATAATTCCGATGATTATGCATATAGCTGTTATGCTGTATATGATGCCTAAATATATTCGTTTTCCCATATTATTAATCTCCGTTTCTCTTCGATTTTGGTGATATAAGTGCATTGTAGATAATAGCTACACATTTACTATACATTTACTTGCATAAAAAACTTTTAAGTACGTTGTAGATAAGAGCAGCAACAAGCCATATTATCCATGTTACATGCCATTCAAAAGTCAGGAAGCTTATACACAGATATAAGCATGAAACAGTAGGCCAGAATACGGACATGACAGAGGCTGCTGTTGGATTGATATATTCAAAATTTTTATAATCTTTACTTGAATTTATACTTGTATCTGTATTTGTATATGTACCAGATGTTGTAGTTATGCCGTTAAGTGATAGAAGCCTTCTGTATGAAGCAGCTGCATTTGCCTGAAAGACAATGAGCATTACGCCGGCAGAGCAGATGGCTAGAACAAGTGCTCCGGAAATATCTTCAAGTATGCCAATGTTAAAGCTATCCATAATAATAGGTGGTATAACGCATACTATACACAGCAGGACACCAATCGTGAGACATATGCTATATACAGGTTTCATGCGTTCTTTTTCATTCTGGACATATTGGGATGCCTGATAGTCAAGAACGCATGTATGTTTCATTATGTAAGCGTAATCTTTAAGAAATGTGGAAGCAAAAATAAACATGGCAACTGCAACTGCAATAGTTAAGAACATAAGAGATATCATGATATTTTCTACTATCAATATATCTACCATGTCGCCTATTATAGGAAATATTGGTGAAATTATGCATAGCATAACACCAAGGGCAATAAGTAAGCTTCTTTTGGAGCAGGTGCGTATGTAATGTCTGGTCTCATCAAGTGTCAGTATTCTTTTATCAGGTGTGGCAGTTTTGCTGGAATCCTCATGGCTGTTGGCATTAAGACCAAGGGTGTCGGCAAGCTCATCAAGATTACCGAATTCAGATATAACTGTTCCAACAGCTTCATTTTCACTTTTTCCTTCGGAAATAAGTTCGTTGTACTTATCCTCCATCATTCCAAAAAGTTCAGACTTAGCTCTGATAACCTCAGGAGTGTCTGGCATATTGGCAAACATGGTTTCAAGATAGCTTTTAATAGTTTCCATAAAATCCTCCTCATATATATGTGGTGTTATTATTTACGTATAAAATGTTCTATAACCTCTTTAGTTAAAGTCCATTCGTCACATCGCGCTTTATAGTATTCGCGCCCAGCATCAGTTATGCTGTAATATGTACGCTTTTTCCCTCCATTCTCGCCAACACCTGGAAAAGAGGTTATATATCCGTTTTTTTCCATACGTGTAAATGCAGAATAAAGAGTAGTTTCTTTCATAATGTATTTTTCATCTGATAGTGCTTTAATCTGCTTGGATATCTCATAACCATAAGATGGTTTGTCAAGCAGAAGATATAGAATTATAGTGTCATTGTATCCTCTTATGATATCGCTGCTGATGCCAGCCATATATCAAGACCTCCTTATATTATTATTCTTTATGCTATAGAGTAGTTGTTTTTAATGATGTGAGTGTAAAAGTAAATTTTGCAGCTCACTGATAATTGTATGCATATACTGCGTTTATCGTACTACGACAGACATAGTATATCTGTCGTAGTATATATAACATATGTTATATAATATGTCAATATTTCAGGCGTGTTTATGGATTGAATTATTTAATGGAAAAAATGTTATAAAATCTGATATGTTAAAAGAAATGGATACAGATATATCAGGAACAATCAAATGGAAGAAGGGACAGAGCTCATTAAAGCGTGTAAGGGATATTGTCAAGAAAGAGTATGATGGTGTAGAATTTAATATATTAGGAATAGAAATACAGGATAAAGTACATTATGCTATGCCACTTAGAACGATGATATATGATGGACTTGGATATCTGAAAGAGTATAATGAACTTAAAGGCAAGAACAGATATACATCAGGAATGACATCAGATGAATTTCTGTCTGGCATGAAAAAGGATGATAGACTTCATCCTATAATAACAATTGTGCTATACTATTCAGAGATGCCATGGGACGGTCCTGTCAGTATAAAAGATATGATGATACATATGAGACCAGAGATAGAAAATATATTTACAGATTATAAAATGAATCTTGTACAGGTGAGGGATTCAGACAGGTATAAGTTTAAGAATAAAGACGTAAAGATGGTATTTGAGATTACAAAGTCCATTTATGAGGAAAACTTCAATAATATATATGATAAATATAATCATAGAAATATATCAATAGAAGTGTTAAGAATGATCAGTGTAATGACAGATGCACCATATCTGATGAATATAGCTGATAATAATAGAAGGGGGAAGGTAAATATGTGTAATGCTTTAAAGAAATTGCAGGATGAAAGTAAATTGCTTGGCCGCCAGGAAGGGCTGGAAACTGGCCGTAGCGAGGAAAGAATAAAAGCAATAGTATCTATGCTGGAATTAGGACTTACAAAGGAGCAGATAACTACAAAGTATTCAGAAGATGAATATGAAAAGGCGGAAGAGGAATATAAAAGAGCACAAGAGCTGCTTCGTGCATCACAAGCAGCTGACAGGTTATATGAGTTCTTAATGGATTCAGAAAATATAGTATTTTTTGGTGGAGCTGGTGTGTCAACAGAATCAGGAATACCTGACTTCAGAAGTAAAGACGGCTTGTACAACCAGCATGACGTTGAATTCGATAAGTATGAACCAGAATATCTTCTTAGTGCAGAATGCCTTCATCATAAACCTAAAGTGTTCTTTGAATTCTACAGGCAGAAGATGGATGCAAGAGGAATTCAGCCAAATATAACCCATAAAGTGCTGGCTGAGCTTGAAAAAATGGGGAAATTGAAAGCTGTGATTACGCAGAACATAGACGGGCTTCATCAGCTGGCTGGCAGTAAAAATGTTATAGAACTTCATGGTGCTACAACAAGAAACTATTGTGAGAAATGCAGAAAGAAATATCCATCAGATTATATATATGAAAGTAAAGAAGCAGTACCGCACTGTACAGTATGTGGTGGAATAGTACGTCCTGATGTAACATTATATGGTGAGCAGCTGCCAGCAGGTGCATACGAAAGTGCAGTTAAAGCTATAAAAGAGGCAGATATGTTTATAGTGGCCGGAACATCACTTAAGGTATATCCGGCGGCAGGACTTGTATGGGACTTTAAAGGAAATCATCTGGTTGTACTTAACAGAGAACCTCTTGACTTTAAGCTGAATGCACAAAACGATATAGAATACACTGGCTCCATGGGAGATGTGTTTGCAAAGCTTGATAATATGCTTCATATGGGATGACAGTAGATCTGGAAGCAAATGCTGACACCATATCGACAACTATGTATCCGGATGGATTAGGCGGTAAGACAGTAAAAACCGAAAGAAAGATATATCCTAACGATCCATGTCCATGTGGTTCAGGAAAGAAATATAAAAAGTGCTGCGGAAAAAAGTAGAAAATATATAAACACAGTAAAGTAATACAATACCCCATAAGAAAACGCTTGGGAGGACGTTTTCTTATGGGGTATTGTGCTTAAGGAGAAAGTGATACCTGTTAAGTATAGGGAGGTTTAACAAGTAATCGTTTATGAAAAAGTATTATTAAAATACAATCGTTGAAAGATATAGGAACATATATTAGTCAGCAACCTTATGTCATGTAGCAGTTCTTATGTCCTTCAACAATTGTTATATTAGAGGAAAAATGTGACAGGGATATGGAAAAAGTGTGAGGAAAATGTGAAGAGATAAAAAATAAATTCCCATCAATATCATATATGATACATAAATTAATATATATCATATAAAATACACATTATAATGAAATAGTTCATATATGTATTAAGGAATATATCAGCATAATATGGGCAGAATCAAATATCAAATGTGTAAGTAAATGGAGTGAAAATGGAAAAATGGGAAAAAACGGAAATCGAGAATATTTGGAGAAAAGAAGCTTGAAAAATACAGTATTTAAAGGAACAGGTGGAGTAAAAAAAACAGAAGAAACAGAAAAGAGAATAATAAATACTGAATCAATAGAATATTTTAGAAGAGCACTTGTGCGAAATGAAAAAAGTACACAGACAATAGAAAAATATATAAGAGATATAAAAAAGCTGATGATATATGCACACGGGCAAAGCATAAGTAAGGAAATGCTTCTTGAATACAAGGAATATCTTGAAAAATGTGGCGGGTACAAGATATCAAGCATAAACTCATACCTTGCTGCAGCGAATCATTTCTGCGAAATGATGGGCTGGATAGATATAAGAGTAAAGATGATAAAGGTGCAGAGAGCTGCTTTCATACCAGAAAATAAAGAAATAACCATGAACGAATACGAAAAGCTTGTGAAGACGGCATATAAAAAAGGAGATGACAGACTTGCACTTATAATAGAAACACTTGGAAGCACAGGAATAAGGATAAGCGAACTAAGATATATAACAGTAGAATCCCTTAAATATGGCATGGCAGATATTCATAACAAAGGAAAAGCAAGAAGAATACTGTATCCTGGCGAGCTGCTTAAGCTTCTAAAAGAGTATGTCAGAAAAAAATATATTACACATGGAAGCATATTCATAACATCTAGTGGCAATCCAGTAAACAGAAGCAATGTATGGCGGATGATGAAAAACATATGCAGGCTGGCAGGTGTCAGTGCTGATAAAGTATTTCCACACAACATGCGACATCTTTTTGCCAGAACCTTCTATAAGATAAAGAATGACATAGCGAAGCTTGCAGATGTCTTAGGTCACAGCAGTATTGATACAACAAGAATATATATAAAGTCAACAGGAAGGGAACATAAAAGACAACTGGATAAAATGAATATGATAATAGGTACGAGATATAAACAAAGACAGGTAGATATAGGATGGTGAATACTAAATAATGAGCAAAAAATGAACAAAATAAATAGAAAGGGTGGATAACATAATAAATATTATGTTGTATTATCACAGAATCTTCACAGATGATAGCACATCATTAATGATATAGCAAGTAAATAATACATATTTCACATAAAAATACAATGTTTCGACATTATTAAGATATTAAATCCACATTATTACAGACTATATTTTGTATATTATATGAGTTCTTTCATATTAATAATGAACTACTTATATATAAATATGTCTGTTCTTACGCCATCTCAGGCGGTTAACCCATATAAGCAATCTTAATAAACAACATAATATTTATTACGTTGTATAGACAATAAGCTAAACAGCACTCAATAAGCTGCAAGCCGTCATGCAGAATTAAAAAATTGTAATTGAGGCAGTGTGGAGAATCCACACTATGTATATGTGTCTGCGCTGGTCTGACACAAGCAAATATAGAAAAAAAAGCGCAGAAATGAGGAATATTATGCAAATCAACAGAGAAGATTACATAATCGAACGCGATTACAGAAAGAAAAGGCTCGAAGAGTTCCAGGAGGCTATCCAGGAAAAATTAAAAGGGTTATCTACAGAAATTATAAATGAGCTTGTAGATGAAAGAGAACGTCAGAATCTTACACAGAAGGATGTAGCAGACATGACAGGCATACTTCCTTACAATCTTGCAAGATTCGAGACAGGAACACGTATTCCAACACTTGTGGTGCTTGAAAAGTATGCTTCGGCACTAGATAAACACATAGAGATAAGACTGTGCGATAACGTAAAAAAGTAAAACAAACATGAAGCTTTATCTGATGGCACGTTGCTTTGTCACGGCAGCAGGATGGGTGGACATAGTATCGGAAGAAATTCAGGGTGATGAGGCATAAGACATATCTTAAAAGATGTGTGTTAAAAGCCTATTTGCCGTGAAATGGCGAAGCCAACCCTAAAACTATGATAAAGGGAATTATACATAGTATAAGCCATGAATATGAGATGTTACAAAAAATATGTAAATGGAAATGTGGGTATAGATAAAGGCAAAGAGAGGGATGAGTAGCAAATATGTGGTATGCAGTGCAGGTGGCAACTGGCAGGGAAGAAACAGCCAGAGATATGTGCAGAAAACTTTTAAACAAAGAATCATATACAGACATCTTCATAATCAGATTCGACAGAGCCAAAAGATACTATGGAGCCTGGCATAAGGAAAAGAAAATCATGTTTCCGGGATATATGTTTATCGACACAGACAATCCCAGCGATATATACGAACAACTAAAGAATGTACCTGAGCTTACTAAGATACTTGGCAGGGAAGGAAAAGACTTCATATCTATAGAGCCAGGTAAGGAAGCTATGTTTAGGGCTATGGTTAACGAAGCTTATGAGATACCTGTATCAACAGGAATAATCGAAGGCGACCGAGTGATAGTCAAAGACGGACCACTTGTGGGAATGGAAGCTTATATAAAGAAGATAGACAGACACAAGAGGATAGCGGTACTTAATGCAGAGATGTTCGAGCAGGAGATAAATGTGAGTGTGGGGTTGGAGATTATAGAAAAATACTAAAAAGGGGTGAATTTAAGTGCCTGTAAAAAGTTATCAATAAGTCATTATAATGATGATTTTGTGCTTATCATATCGCATCATAAAACAAGCTGATATCATCCTGAATTTGGATGTGTAGATAGATACTATTTGGGATAAAGGAGATAGAGGACATGAAAGTATGTTTAGTGGGTTCATCGGGTGGACATTTAACCCACCTTTATATGTTAAAACCTTTTTGGAAAGATAAAGAACACTTTTGGGTTACATTTAATAAGGAAGATGCAAGAAGCCTTTTGGAAGGTGAAAAAATGTATCCGTGTTATTATCCGACCAATAGAAACATCAAGAACCTTATTAAGAACACGATTGTAGCATGGAAGGTTCTTAGAAAAGAAAAGCCGGATTTAATCATCTCCTGTGGGGCTGCAGTAGCAGTGCCATTCTTCTACCTTGGCAAGATGATGGGGGCAAAGCTGGTTTATATCGAGGTGTTTGATCGTATTGATAAGCCGACAATGACCGGTAAGATGGTTTATCCTATTGTAGACAAATTTGTTGTGCAATGGAAAGAACAGAAAAAGGTTTATCCGAAAGCGGTTAATCTTGGCAGCATATTCTAATTAGGGGACGAGAACGATGATTTTTGTGACGGTGGGAACACATGAGCAGCCGTTTAACCGGCTGATTCAAAAAATAGATGAATTGAAAAAAGATGGCACTATTCAGGACGATGTGATCATTCAGACCGGATTCAGTACATACGAACCAAAATATTGCCAGTGGAGCAAGCTGATTCCGTATCAGCAAATGGTCAAAAATGTGGCAGATGCACGAATCGTAATCACACACGGTGGTCCGGCAAGCTTCATTATGCCGCTGCAGGTCGGTAAGACACCAATTGTTGTGCCGAGACAGCATCAGTTCAATGAACACGTCAATGACCATCAGGTGGAATTTGCACGAAATGTGTCAAAGCGTATGGGCACAATCATTGATGTGGAAGATATTGAAACATTAGGCGATATTATAACGAACTATGACCAGATTGTTGCAGGCATGGGACATGGTATGAGCAGCAACAATGCGAAGTTCAATGAGGAACTGGAGAAACTGGTAGAGAAAATCATGTAAAGGAAATCAAGAATGAAAACAGGAACAATAACTTTTCATGCCCCTAATAATAACGGGTCTTTTTTACAGGCATATGCCTTGCAAAATATCCTGATAGATGAGTGCCATGTGGAGAATGAAATCATTGACTTCTATTCTGAGCAACAGGCACGACAATATAGCGTCTTTCGTAAACCGCATTCCGTAGGAGATGTTGGACGTAATTTGATTTCATTGGCACATTATACTGGATTGAGTAGAAGACATCAACGGTTTGATGCAATGCGGAAACAGCATCTGATTTTATCCAGACGGTGCGCAACAGAGAAGGAAGTGTATGATTTAGTTCCGAAATATAATCTGATTATATGCGGAAGTGATCAAATTTGGAATACCGAAGCAAGAGATTATTCAGATGTCTACTTCATGACGGGAGGACAAAATAAAAAAATATCGTATGCAGCTTCATTTGGGTCGCATATTGAAAATGTGGATTTGGATAAAGTTCAAAAGAATATAGCTGAATTTTCCAACATATCGGTTCGCGAAGAAGCAGGTCAAGAACTTCTGCAATCCATTTCACCAGACAAAGAGGTACAGATTGTATGTGATCCTACAGTGCTAGTGGATAAGAGCAGATATACTCCTTTGTCTAATGCAGAAAAAGTAGTACAAGAACCATATATTTTTTTATATACAATCAATTACAACAAAGAAGTACTGACGGTTGCTCAAAATTTATCGAATGAGTTGGGTCTGCCTGTTTATGCAGCCTTTACAGGATACAGTTGCGTGAAATGTAGAAAATATGGAATCAAGATTCTTTATGATGTTGGACCAGCAGAATTTTTGTGGTTAATAAAACACGCAGCATATACATGTAGCAATAGTTTTCACGGAATTGCTTTTTCGGTCATATTTGAAAAACAATTTTGCAGACCGACTTCAGTAGATGCAAATGGAAATCCGTCCATTGACGATCGAATTGACGGATTTCTTGGACAAATTGGCTTGGACGAAAGAACTGTGTGTGTAAATGATGCCTGCTCGGAAATGATTCAGAAACCGATAGACTATAACAAAGTCAATGAGAAGCTGAATGCAATTCGAGAAAATGGTATTGGATATTTAAAAACAGCACTATTTCAATCAGAGGAATGACAAATGCGGCATGCTTTTTTAATCATTGCGCACAATAACTGGAATCAGTTGAAGAAACTGATTCAGCTATTGGATGCGGAGAATCATGATATTTATATTCATATAGACAAAAAGAGTAAAGACTTCAATAAGAAAGAATTTTTGAGTATTACAAGAAAATCAAAACTCTATATTTTTCAAGAGTATAAGGTGTTTTGGGGCGGGTTTTCGCAGGTTCATGTTGAAACATATCTTTTTGAAAAAGCACACGCATTGAAATATGACTATTATCATTTGATTTCAGGAGCAGATTTACCGCTGAAAAGTAATAAAGAAATAGATGCATTCTTTGAGCAACATAAAGGAACAGAATTTATTCTGTATGATGAAGATAAGCTAAAAAACGACCCGGAAATAACACGAAGAGCAAAGTACTATCATTTCCTTCAAAATTATAGGAGAAGATACACACAGAAATGGAAAAACGAATTCTTTACATTTCTGGAAAGAGTATCACTTGTAGCTCAAATTATGTTTCGAGTAAATCGTGTGAAAAAATTGGACTGGACTATCAAGTATGGCTCAAATTGGGTGAGCATTACGGATGATCTGGTTGCAGAAATCATCAAGCAGAAAGATAAGGTGCAAAAGGTTTTTTCGTGTACCAATTGTGCAGACGAACTGTTTGTTCAAACCGTAGCGTATAACTGTGGATTCAAAAATAAAATTTATACTTCAGAATGTGGTATGGCAGAAAATGTCCGATTCATTGACTGGTCGCGCGGAAAAAATGGAAATCCATACACCTTTAGAAATCAGGATGAAGAGTTGTTGATGAAAAATAGCAACTTATTTGCCCGAAAATTTTCTGAAATAGTTGATTCGGATATTATACAGTGCATCTATACAAAAATTGAAAAGGAAAACAAGAGTGCATGAAAACTGTATGTGAATTAAATAAATGCGTAGGATGCCATGCCTGCAAAGATTTGTGTCCTAAAGATGCAATTCAAATCGTAGACAGCGGTGATTGTTTGAATGCAACAATCAACGAAGAAAAGTGTATCAACTGCAACGTCTGCGAGAATGTCTGTCAGGTAAATCATTCGATTGAAAAGAAGAAGTCGAATGTGTGGTTCCAAGGATGGAGCAAAAACGAGGGAATTCGTAAAAGCAGTTCTTCCGGTGGATTGGCTGCAGAATTAGCTCGAACAGTCGTAAAAGATGGCGGAGTCGTTTGCAGTTGCTTATTTGAGGGCGGAAAGTTTACTTTTGCATTTGCTGAATGCGAAGAAGACCTAAAGAAATTTGTAGGCTCAAAGTATGTAAAAAGCAATCCGGAAGGAATCTATAAAAAAATAAGAAAATTGCTCAGTGAGGAAAAAACGGTTCTGTTTATTGGACTGCCTTGCCAATGCACTGCGGTGAAGAAAGCAACAGAAAAGTCAAATAAAGGAAGTTTGTATACGGTAGATTTGATTTGTCACGGAACTCCCTCGCAGAAAGTATTAGACAGCTTTTTTACACAATACGGTTGTACGCTGCAGGACATTCAAAGTATTCGTTTCAGAGATAAAGGAAAGTTCTCAGTAGAAAAGGACAAAAAGCATATTGTCACTCCGGGAAGTATGGATTGCTATTCAATTGCTTTTTTGAATGGGCTGATTTATACAGAAAATTGCTATACATGTGTATATGCGGATTCCAAAAGAGTAACAGACATCACAATTGGGGATTCCTGGGGTACAGAGCTTCCGGAAAGTGGAAAAGGTGTTTCACTGATTTTATGTAATACCGAACGAGGAGAAAAACTCGTAAAAAAATCAAATGTCTACCTTACCAATGTAGATACGGAAAAAGCTATTGCATCGAATCCTCAGTTGCGAGCTGCAACTGTTATGCCAGAAAAGAGAGAAGAATTTTTCAAAGGATATAAAGAAGGAAAAAATTTCAATTTTCTGGTTATGAAGTGTTGCACCAAAAAGTGGTTCAGACAATTTATAAAGCGACAACTGATTCGAGTGAAAATCGTCAAGGGGGGGGGGAGTAACATATAGTATCTCCTACACTCGAAAAACTTGAATAATTGAAAGGGGGGCGAAATCAATGAAAATCCTTCAAATTCCAACAGGGGGATTGTTCTCGGATGGAATCCTCAGCTGTATTGTTGAGTACATGACGGCAATGGACAGATCAGGAATGGATATCCGGGTTTTGGCAACAAACAATCCGGACGAAAGCATCGTCCAAAGAGTAGAAAATAGTGGTTGCAAAGTTGTTTCAATCCCTTACAGAAAAAAGAATATTGTAAAATATCTTTACGTGTTGCGCAGGTATATTGCAAAAGAAAAAATCGATATTGTGCACGTCCATGGTAGTAGCGCAATCATGAGCGTTGAACTTTTGGCTGCAAAGCTGGCTGGGTGTAAAGTCAGAATTGCACATAGCCACAATACAACATGTGAGAACAAAAAAGTGGATCAAATGCTTCGACCGTTATTTAACAAGCTCTACACAGAGAGATTTGCGTGTGGACAGGAAGCAGGCAAGTGGATGTTTGGAACTCAAAGCTTTATGGTTATTCCGAATGGTCGTAGCTTGCAGAAATATGAATACAATTCCGAAAAACGTGTCCAATATAGAAATAAGTTAAATGTTCCGGCAAACGCTTTTATTATTGGTCATGTTGGTCGTTTTAATGACCAAAAAAATCATGAGTACTTGATTCGGATATTCAGCGAGTTTTATAAGAAAAACCCAAACGCCTATTTGGTTCTCATTGGAACAGGAGATACTGTTGATAAAACGAAAAGACAAGTTATTGAACAGGGATTAGAAAGCCAGGTTATTTTTACCGGTGCAATTAATAATGTTTCAGATTACTTGTCAGCATTTGATGTTATGCTATTGCCTAGCTTGTATGAAGGGCTACCATTGGTGGTGATAGAGTGGCAGATTTCTGGATTGCCCTGTATTATTTCAGATACTATTACAAAGGAATGTGCCATAACTTCTCTTGTGAAATATGAATCAATTAAGGAATTACCAGCAGTTTGGGTTAAGGATATAGAAGAATTTAAGATAGAAAATCGAGATATTAATAGAGAAGCAATTCTAAATGCAATGAGGATTGCTGGATATGACATTGATGAGGGTGCAAGGAAACTTCGAGAGATATATGAAAGACTGTGTCCTAACATGCACAGCAGTTAGGAGAGGATACAATGCCTACATATGAAGGACTAAGATTAAAAGTATTAAAATACTGGAGATTTGGTTTGGCTGATTGGAGAAAAAAGTAGCTCAAGTCTACAGATTTCACAATTATCTGTACGGAAAAAGAGGTGGATAATTTTATGAGATTGCCATTTAAGAGTAGATTATTCTTTACCTGTAAGCATTGACCAAATGAAAATGGGGGGGGGACATGGTTATTCAGCAGTTTCCCAAACATGATTTTATAATGGCATCGTATGAGCCATAAAATAAAAATATAAATATTACATCTGTCATAAACCAGCTGTAACGCAGAGGTTTTTTTCTATACCTGTTTGTGATTATGGCAGATTGGTATGGAGGATTATGAAAACGCTGCATAAATGCTATATTGGTTTAATAAGTGTATGGAAAATTCTGTGCGCAAAAATTTGTACTCATGGAAAGATTCACTCGACATGGATCAATTCATTGAGAGGAGAATTTAAGGCTGAAATTATTGGTAATGGAACTATCTCAATAGGAGAATTTTTAATGTCAAGAGGTCCAATTTATCTAAAATCTGTAAATGGTGGAAATTTATCTATTGGAGATAATGTGTTTTTTAACCATAACTGTTCTATAACCTGTGCAGACGAGATTAAAATAGGAAACCATTGTATGTTTGCTAACAACCTTGTGATTGTTGATCACGACCATGAAGTTGGAGAAACTGGAGTAACAGGTGACTTGACCTCTAAACCAATCGTCATAGAGGATAGAGTTTGGTGTGGTGCCAATGTCACAATAATAAAAGGTGTTCATATAGGAGCAGGAGCTGTAATAGCAGCAGGTGCAGTTGTGACAAAAGATGTGCCCAAAAGAGCTGTTGTGGCAGGAGTACCCGGAAAAATAATTCATTGAGTGAAGGAGGATAATGTGGCGTGGACCTGATTACAATCATTGTGCCAGTATACAATGTCGAAAAATATATAAGAGAATGCATAGATTCACTACTTAATCAAACATATAAAAATTTGGAAATCATCCTCGTGGATGATGGCTCAAAAGATAAGAGCGGTGAAATATGTGAAAACTATGCAAATGCGGATTCAAGAGTAAAAGTTATTCACAAGGAGAATGAAGGCCTTGGATTCGCCCGAAATACAGGATTGACAGTTGCGCAAGGCAAGTTTGTTACTTTTATAGATTCGGATGATGTAGCGGATGTGGATCTCGTTGAAAGACTAATAAATGGTATTACTGAGTCTAAGTGTGATACATGTATTGGAGGCTTCAAACGTATATCAAAAAATGGGACAACTAGTTTTGTTGAACAATATGATATTGCGTTATTCACCGGAGCGGGGGTGTATAATGAACTATTTGCGAGAATGCTAGGAAGTGCACCGGATAAGCATGATGCCATCAGAATGTCCGTATGGAATGTAATGTATTCAATGGATATTATTCGTGAATATAAAATTGAATTTCCATCTGAACGAAAATTTATTTCCGAAGATATAATTTGGGATTCTGAATACTATAAATATGCTAAACGAGTTAAAGTAATTGATTCCACTGCATATAATTATAGAATCACGCCAGGATCTTTAACTCAGAAATATAAACCAGATATGTTAAAAAAAATATGTGTTTTATATAATGAGATGATTGACAGGTTATCTAATGACAAAGCTAAGATTACAAGACTGCAACGCCAATTCTTTGTGAATTTGAGATCGTGCTTGAAGCAGGAGAACTCAAAAGTTTCAAAAAAATGTAACACTGATGTAGTGAATTCAATCAAAGAAATAGTGAACAACGAAACAGTTCATACGGTTGCCACGGCTTATGAAAAAAATATTAGACAACATAGGCAAAAGTTATTTGTGAAATTGGTTAAGAGCAAAAGAATATATGCAATCTATATTCTGGTGAAGATAGGTGGAATATAATAAATGAATTTAAAGAATAAAATCAAAGTGAAAATCTTGGGTTATAGAGCTACAAGTGAATCATATATAACTTACTTAAAAAAAATAGGAGTTCAAGTTGGAGAGGATGTTGTCTTATATCGTCCGTTAAATACTACTATTGATGTTCAGAATCCTCACTTGCTTAAAATTGGAAATCATGTAATGATAACAGGTCCTGTAACCATTCTTACGCATGATTATAGCTGGTCTGTTTTGAAGAAAAAGTATGGTGAAATTTTAGGTAATCAGAAAGAGACTGTGTTAGAAGATAATATTTTTATAGGTTGGGGAGCAACCATATTAGCAGGAAGTCATATTGGTTCAAATTCTATTATTGGAGCAGGCAGTATTGTTTCTGGAAAATTGGAAGGCGATGCAGTTTATGCTGGAAATCCGGCACATAAAATCATGTCAATAGAGGATTATTATATTAAAAGAAGAAAAAAACAATTATCAGAGGCTATAAACTATGTAAATTGCTATAAGAAATGTTATGGTTGTAATCCATCAATTGATAAATTAGATGAATATTTTTATTTATTTTTTGATTCAATGGATGAAGAACAAAGAAAAATTTTTGATTATAAGTTAAATTTAATGGGTAATTATGAAGAATCTTTGAAAGCTGCAAATGGAAGATCAATGTTTAAATCATATGAAGATTTTATTGAATATTGTGATAATAATGAAAAATAAAAATGTAAATGGATAAAAATTATGAATAAAGTAAAAAATGTTGATTTAATTTATTGTATAGCTTTTGCGCTATTTGTTATATCAAGAATATTAAGCCATACAACATATGAAATTTCAACAAGCATAAAGCATATTATGACATTAGTATCTGTTTTAATTGTTGTAATTAAAACTATACTATATGATAAGTTGACGTTAAAAGAAATTTTTATATATGGATTAACTTTAATGGTTGCAGTTATATCAACTACAAAGTCTAAAGAGTATGAGATGTTATGTTCTATCATCTTTATTGTAGGTGCAAAAAATGTATCTTTTGATTCAATTGCAAAGTCATATAGAATTGTTGCATCTACATTAATGGTAATAACAATTTTTCTTAGTATTGTTGGATTTCTTAAAGAGAATTTGTTTTATAGGGGTGAGGTTTTAAGGCATACATTTGGATATTTATATCCAACGGATTTTGTAGCAATGACATTTTATATATTATTGGTAGATTGTTTTTTATGTTTGAAATACAAAAAAAATTTGATGCCAAGAATAATAATTTATGTAATAGTGGCGATATTAACGTTGATTTTATGTGATTCTAGACTTGGTAGTTTGTTTATAGCGTTATTAATTCCGGTATCATTAATAATCAAATATTCAAAAAAATGGAAAACTATACCAGCTGTTATTTTCTTTGAAAAGTATAGTTTGATTATTTGTGCTATGATTTCAGTAATATTAGTGAGCTTATACATAAAATATCCATCAAGTAATGTAATTTATGCGTTAGATTCTTTTTTATCTTTTAGACTTGCACTTACTGTTTGGGCTGTAAAGATGTTTGGATATCCATTGCTGGGAAGGGATATATATTCAGAATTTTTTTCTACAAAAAATACATTATGGTTTTTTATAGATAATTCATATTATGTAATGTTTATTCAATATGGAATGCTTATTTCATTTATAATATTAACATTATTTACATTTAACAATAAAAAACAGTTAGAAAAAAATAATGATATTATTCCAGTTATTTTTTCTCTAATTGCACTTAATAGTATGGTTGGACAGCAATTATTCCTGCTGGAATATAATATTTTTTTGCTTACATTAAGAGCGGATACTCGATGTATTAATGAAGGAGAAAAATAAATGAAATCAAAAGGTAAATCACTAGGGAAAAATGCATTTTTAAATGGGTTTAAGAATGTGTTAAATTTATTATTCCCACTTTTAACTTTTCCATATGTTTCAAAAATTCTGAGCGTGGAGGGAATTGGCCAATATAATTTCGCACAGGCAACAGTAAGCTATTTTTCTTTAATTGCCGGACTCGGAATATCATCATATGCCATTCGCGAAGGAGCAAAGTATAGAGACGATAGAAATAAATTCGATACTTTTGCATCGGAAGTATTGTTGTGTAATACGATATCTACAATAATAGCTTATCTTTTGCTGGCGTTTTGCATGTTATTTGTTGATAAACTAAAATCCTATGCACTGCTAATTTTGGTTTTTAGTATCCAAATTGTATTTACAACAATCGGTATAGAGTGGCTTTATTCGATTTATGAAGAATACGAGTATATAACGGTCCGTAGTATCGCTTTTAAAATCATATCAATTATCTTAATTTTTATGTTTGTAAAGGATAGTGGAGATGCGGTCAATTATGCTTTGATAACAGTTTTTTCTTCGGTTGGTTCAAATCTCTTGAATTTAACTCATTCAAAAGATTATTTTCACATAGTTAAAGTGAAACTTAGCGATTGTGCTAGACATATTAAACCAATTTTAGTAATCTTTGCCTCCAATATTGCAATAATGATTTATGTGTATTCAGATACGACAATATTGGGATTTATGGCAACAGATTATGAAGTTGGAATATATTCTGTATCTGTGAAAGTGTATAATATTATTAAAAATTTACTTTCATCAGTATTAATCGTTTCAATCCCGCGTTTATCTATGTATTATGGGAGTGGAAGAATAACTGATTTCAAGAATACAGCACAAAAAGTGTATGATTCCGTAACGACATTACTACTTCCGGCTGTTGTTGGTCTTTTCTGTGTCAGTAAAAATGTTATATTAGCAATTTCGGATGTTACATATATTTCAGCTGAAACATCACTAAAGATTTTGTGTATTGCGTTGATGTTTTGTATATATGGTTGGTTTTTTAGCCAATGCATTTTAATGCCGATAAAAAAGGAAAATATAATTTTAATTGCTACTTGCATTAGCGCAACCGTAAATATCGTACTAAACTTTTGTCTCATACCTATTTGGAAGGAGGATGCTGCTGCATTTACGACTCTTGTTGCAGAATTCATTATGTTTGTGATTTGTGTTGTATGCGGTCAAAATACTGCAAAGATAAGATTGCTAGGCAAAAATATGTGTAGTGTTATAATCGGGTGCGCTGCAATAATATGGATCTGTAAATTAATTTTAAATTCTAATATGAGCATGATGCTACAACTAGTAGCTGCGGTTATAGCATCAACTATTGTGTATTGTATAATACTCCTTTTGTTCCATAATGAGGTTGTATATATTCTTTTAAGAAAGGTTTGTCATTGCCATGAAAAGTAAAGTAACATTTATTATTCCATATTTTGGAAAATTGCCGAATTATTTTGATCTTTTCCTGAAAAGCTGTGAATTTAATAAGGACTACTCATGGATTGTATTTACTGATGATACATCATTACGTAAATGGCCATCAAATGTGCTTCAAGTTGTGATGTCATTTGATGAGTTGAAAAAGAAAATTCAATCGAAATTTGAGTTTGAAATAAAAATCACTGAGCCGCACAAGCTTTGTGATTACAAGCCTGCATATGGATATATTTTTGAGGAGTATTTGAAAGAATCTGACTATTGGGGCCATTGTGATATTGATACGGTCCTCGGAAATCTAGATGCATTCTTGGAAGAATTATTCTGTCAGGAATTTGATAAATTATTTTGCTTGGGACATATGGAAATATATAAAAACACATATGACAACAATAGAGTGTTTATGCTTCCAGTTGATGGAAGATATTGGTACAGAGACTCTTTTTCTTCGGAAAGAACAACGGTCTTTGATGAGTCTGGAAATGGAGAAGAGAACATCAACACTATTTATAAGGCTTATAACAAGCGGCTATTTACCGAAGATCTTTCAATGAACTGTAGTGTTGTTCCAACACGATTTATCAAAGTGACATATCTTTATAATTCAAATTTATTTGCAACCGAGGAAATCAAGGATGCCTTATACATCTTTGATAAGGGCGATTTGTATAGGCTATACAAGATTGGAAATAAAATAGTCCGCGAAGATTTTTTATATATTCATTTGCAACTTAGAAAAATGAAGGTAAATGATTCTGTTTTAGGTGCATCATGCTTTAAAATACTGGAAAATCAATTTGCTTTAATTGAAAACGAAGCGGTGCTACATACTCGAAGTGAATGTGTGTCTGTTAGTGAATTTAAGTCTATTAAGCGACATGCATTGTCTTTTCGTTTTTTTCAGCTGCAATTTAAATGGAAAATCAATAAACTTAAAAAAATTTTAAGAGGGTAAGTGAGCATGGATTTAGTTAGTATAATTATACCCGCTTATAACGTTGATGATTATTTAAAAGACTGTGTGAATTCCATTCTTCATCAAACATATACAGAGTATGAAATAGTAGTTGTTGATGATGGATCGACAGATACTACATATCAAGTATGCGAGGAATTAGCATTAGAAAATCCAAAAGTTAAAATCTATCATCAAGAAAACTATGGGGTAAGTGTTGCAAGAAATAATGGCATAAAGCATGCGGCTGGTAAATATGTTATTTTTGTTGATGCGGATGATATGATTTCCCCACAATATCTCGAAACGCTTGTGAGCTTTGCTCAGAAAGCGGATTTGGGAATGGTTGGCTTTACATCAAAGATAGAAAATTTGGAAAATAATATAAAGGTTAATTTCATTTGTGATAGTTCAAAGCATATTACAGATGCTATACTGGGCGGTGTAAAATACGATGGATATTTATGGAATAAAATATTTCGGCGTAGTTTAATAAGTGAACATAATCTAAAATTCAAGGAAAACATAACTGTGTGGGAAGATCTTCTTTTTGTCCTTGAGTATTTGGCATGCAGCACAAGCGTCATCATATCAGAAAGCAGATTATATTATTATCGTTATAGGGCTGATAGTGCAGTAAACACTTTGCGGTTAGATAAATATAAATCTAAATTTGAAGTGATTTCGGACATAAAGAAAAAAGAATTTACTCAAGACAAAAAATGCAAAAAAAGAGTTTTGTCCTTGTATTATGAAGCTACATTTAGTTATCTTAATCAGCTTGTTGTTCAAACGCAACAATTGTCTGAAGTGAGTAGAATTCTTGACACAATTGATGTATCTGAAATGATTTCTTGCAAAAGAATTGCATTTATTATGAAAATGATATATCTTCGAATAAAATCCCATCTTTGACACTTTTCAGCTTTAAAATCGCCGCAAATGCAGAGAGTTACTGCGTTTGCGGCTTTTGTAGATTTTTCGTGAAAAGCGTAATGTTTTGCGTAATTCTTATAATGTAACCGCTAAATAAAATAGAGGATTTATTTCGTAAGCGCTTACTTTTTATGAAAAAAAGTTGCATAAAAAATATTTTGCGGTATAATAATGATAAGTAAATAGGAAAAGTGACTTGGAGGAATGAGCCATGATTATAGAGGTAAGAGCAAAAAACTGTTATGCATTTGAGGATGATATTACATTTTCAATGAAAGCAGATATGCGAAATAAAAAATTTGGAGCAAATGTTCATCAGGAGAATAATTTTAATGTGCTTAAAACAGTAGGAATATATGGACCAAACAATGCTGGAAAAACATGTCTCATCAAGTGTATTAGAGCAATAAGAAATGTACTTTTAAATAAGAAGAATGGACTGATGACAAATATATTTACTGATAGTGATGTATGCGAGTTAGGTGTTACATTTATGGCATCTGGAAGAAAGTTTTCTTATGATTTTAAGTATGATGCAGAAAAAGAAGAATATATATATGAGTCATTTTCGGAGATATTTAAAGATCAGTACAACAACGAAAAGGAAGTTTGTTGGTTAAAAAAAGATACTGTTAGCGAAATATATAAGTGTATTGATGAATCTGTTCAGAATATGATTTCAGTTGTATCGAAGAATAATTTGCTATGCTATGTGGTAGATACAAGTAAATTCGAACATATCAATGAGATGAAGCAGATTCTTGTCGGATTTGCAGAAAAAATTGATATCATTAATATGAATAACATACCTATGCAGCACACGATTGAACTTATGAAGAATAAGAATCAGTTACAGCAAAAGGTTGTTGAGTTCATAAAAAATGCTGACTTATATATGGATAATTTTGAATATGTGGATATGGATAAGATACAGCTGAAAACTGGTGAAGGTGACGAAAAGCCAGATGAGAAAGTGCTTGATATTCCAGAGAACATTATGGATCAAATCAGATTGGTTTCTACTTATAAGGGAGTCCATGTGCCAAGTATGATGTTTGACTCCACAGGAACAAAGAAGATTGCAGCTATTGCCAGCTATGTAATTGAAGCACTTGAACAAGGCAGGATTTTAGTCGTGGATGAGTTGGATAGCAGTATTCATTTTAAGCTTACCAGGGCGATTGTTGCGATGTTTAATAATGAATTAAATACAAGTGCACAGATGATATTTACAGTACATGATATAAATCTTATGGATTGCAAGAGAATGTTTCGAAAGGAGCAGATTTGGTTTGTTCATAAGGATGAAGAAGGTGTGTATGTATATTCACTTGCAGATTTTACAGCACAGCAGGGCGTACGAGATACGACAGATGTTATGGAAAAATATCGGAAAGGTGCGCTTGGAGCTTTGCCTGATCCTGAATTGATTAACTCATTGCTTAGTATTAAAAGTGGTGTAAAGGGGGATGATGCCGATGCCAAATAAGCTCCCTAAGTTTTTGGATAACCATAAAATCTGTATTATCTGTGAAGGTAATGAGGAATATGAGTATCTAAATCGATTAAAAAATTTAAAAGTATGGAATGAGCAATATGATATTTCATTGGTCAATGCCGGTGGAAATGGTAATATCCCAGCGAGGTATCAGGACCGATATCAAAATGGAGCAGATGAACTTGTACTTGTATTTTGTGATACAGAGAAGAAGCCTCACGAGCAGTATGAGGACATTAAACGCAAAATTAATGAATTTCATGGTGTGGATAGTGCAGCGAATGAAGTGATTATATTTGGTAATCCATGTACGATGCAGATTATATCTAAGCACTGGACCGATGAAAATCTGAAATCTCCGGCAAAACCAGTGAATGCTCCCTTGATAAAGGAATATACAGGGGTGGAGAATTACAAAGGAAGAGCAGACCAGATTGAAGAGGTTATGGAATACGTTACTGTGGCGAATTATAAAGATATGAGTCGACGAGTGAAAGATTTGGATTCGGATGATTCTGTTACTGGTAGCAGTAATTTTGGAAAGTTTATAAAGCTGTTTGAGAGTGATGACAGTGGGTGGATTGAGGAGATTAATGGATATTTATAAAATAATTTAATTATGATCGATGAAAGAAATGAAAATATGAGCGAAGAAATTATTAGTACGAAAGAGGTAAATACATCGTTATCTAATCTATAAACAGATAGCTTAAAAAGGTAATCAATAGAAAATTTGAGGTGATAGAATTTGGAAAATTTTTTGACATATCACAATTTGATTCATACAAAGAAGATAACAGACGAGAGGTAAAGAGAGCAAATGGTGGACACCCTAATGATATGTGGGAGACATATTCTGCATATGCTAACACCTATGGTGGCGTTATCATTCTTGGAGTGAAAGAATTGGATGATAAACATTGGAGAACAACAAGGCTAAAACTCAAGGATAAAGATAAACTCTTGGCAAACTGTTTGATCAATACAGATTATTATGGTGTTCGTGGCGTTGTTATTAAAAAAGAACCGGATAAGCTGATATTAGAGAATCCAGGATATATTCGTACCGGTAAAGAACAGATGAGAAAAGGTGGTGAATCGGATTCTAGAAACAAAGCATTGGTGAAGATGTTCAATCTGATTAATATCGGTGAGCGTGCAGGCAGCGGTGTGCCAAATATTTTTAATGTCTGGGAAGATGAGGGATGGGTTGATCCAGTTATTCAAGAGAAGTTTGATCCAGATCGAACAATTTTGACACTGGAGTTTAAGAAAAAAAGCAGCGATAAAAAAGTGACAAAAAAAACGTAAGAGCGATATGAAAAGATACTTGGGTTTATGGAGTTTGGGAAAGAATATAACATACAGGATTTTTGTCAATTGCTTGACTTAAAGGAAAGCAGAACAAAGGAAATATTAGCTCAGATGTCAGATTATATTGAAACAGTTGGTGGAAATAAAAATCGGCGATATGTAAGGAAGAATAAATAGTAAATAGTGCAATAAAGCATTGCGCTATTTTGAAAGTTAAAAACAAATTATCATTATAAATTGTTTCTGGAAGTTAGTCAATCAGGATATTAGCAATAAGTATCGTCAACTAAAAGAAATTGTGGAAAAGTCTGAGGCAAAGATTATCATCCTTGATATGATCTGTTTTGAGTATTTCATTTTGGCATAGTGTAAATATATAAGCGTGACATTCATAAAAGAGTGTCCCGCTTATTAACATATTAATTGTTGGCACCTTCCTTGATGCCGTGGCGTTCTGCATATCCGGTGAGGATAAGAGTTAGCGCACCGTCGCCGGTTACATTGCAGGCAGTTCCAAAGCTATCCTGAAGTGCAAATATTGTAAGCATAAGAGCAGTTCCAGTGTCGTTAAATCCAAGCACACCGGTTATAAGTCCAAGCGAAGCCATAACTGTTCCACCAGGTACGCCAGGCGCGCCGATTGCAAATATTCCGAGAAGCACGCAGAACAGAATCATAGTTCCAGCTAATGGAATAGTACCATACAAAATTTTTGACACAGTCATGCAGAAAAATACCTCTGTAAGTACTGAGCCGCATAAATGTATATTTGCAAACAAAGGAATTCCAAATGAGACCATGTCCTTTCTCAAAACATTTGATTTGCCGGCACACTGGAGTGCAACTGCGAGTGTGGCAGCAGATGACATTGTTCCAATTGATGTCAAGTATGCAGGCCCATAATGTCTGATTACTTCAACCGGGTTCTTCTTAGAATACAATCCTGCGATTGTGTAAAGCAGAGCCATCCAAATGTAATGTCCGATTAATACAATAATAATGATTTTCAGGAATACAGGAACCTGCTTTGTTATTGAACCTTCGTATGAGAGTCCGCAGAAAGTAAGTCCGATGAAAAATGGAAGAATCGGTATCATGATTCTTGAAACTATCGCAAGCACGATTTTCTGGAATTCTTCAAGAATATTTGAAATCAATTCTGCTTTTGTCCAAGCAGCAGCAAGTCCAATCATAATTGAGAACACAAGAGCACTCATAACGGGCATTATCTGTGGAATTGACAATTCGAAGACCGCATTGGGAAGCTCTTTCAATCCATCAGTAGTAGAGGATATTGACAAATGTGGTATCAAAATATATCCAGATGCTGTAGAGAAAAGCGCAGCACCAATTGATGATGTATATGCGATTGTAACTGCAATCAAAAGAAGCTTTGATGCATTTTTACCCATCTGAGTAATCGAAGGCGCAATAAATGCAATAATTATCAGAGGTATGCAGAAATTAATTATCTGATTGAGAATATATTTCAGAGTTACAACGATATTCAAAATGGCACGTGAAAATGAATTGCCATCAGTTGAACTTAATAGCAGTCCCACAAGGATGCCGGCAATAACACCGACCAGCAATTTAAACGGCAGGCTGCGAAAAAAACTATTTTTCTTCATTTTATAAATCTCCTTCGTTTGTTTAGTTAATAAAAATTATAATATAGGCTGGTAGAAATGACAATGGAAAGGTTTGGCTTGAGTTTCCATATTTTTCTCCACACACCACTGCTTTCACAAGTTCAGCTATGAACAACTTTTAAAAAATGCCCCGATATAAGGAATCCTATTCCTTTTTTGTGTATAATTTAAGTGACCAAACAAAAATCTACAAAATAGATATAAGATTATAAAGTGTTGATATAGTTGGAAAAATTTAAAATTATAGCGATATATAGTTAGAAAAGTTTAAAATTATGGTGATATATGGTTGGAAAATATTAAAAAAACGCAATATTAAGGTTGGAAAAATTGATAAAATATAGTTTTCTAAGTATAGAAAAGTAGAAAGATGCCAAATAACTTATTATGAGGCTGAGTATAGTTGTAGATAAACCGCTGGAAAAAGGCCACACAATTATTTTAATCGATGAAATACAGGAATGAGAATTACTCCGACTTCTATAAGTCGGAGTAGTTCACGTCCATACAGTATTCTTCAACATCATGCAAAATAGTAAGAAATCCAATTTAGCCTCTTGTTGGATTCAGTTTTAGACTTTCAGAGTTTCTTTGTCTACTCAGCAACAGTCCCACATCATAAAGAATGTCATTGAGTTGCTTTGACCTTAAAGAAATATTGGTTGCAATATGATTACTTTAATTTTTTTTCCATCGAAGACATGATTAAAATTGTTCTCATAATTTTGTTTGTCTTGAATTATTTTTGCCCTGTCATAAATTAAAAAAAACAATATTACTGTCTTTGTAATGAACAATATCTGCCTCTATTTCTTCTGTTAATTTTTTTAAAGACATATTTTCTCTTGTACACTTTGCCTCAATACTAACTTTTAAACATGGAATTTTCAAATCTGCTCTAACTGTTCCAACGCCTGAATCCTCTGAAACCTCTTTCCTTATATCTGGATATAATGGTTTTAAAACAGCATACATAAAATGGTGAAGATCATATTCATTCTTTATTTTAAGATTCTGAAAATCCTCAAGTTTTATCGTCGAACATTTATCTATTTTTTTTTCTGTTAACGCTTCCAAAAACATATAGAAATCTATTATCCATTCATTCTTCCCCATCTTAAATAGAATAAAAACAGCGGGTCTAAAACGTAAATTGTCTCATCTTTCCATTCAATTGCACGATAAATTTCCTCTTTTCCATCTAACACACTTTGTAAATATTTCAGATGATTTTTTACTGTTTGCTTTTCTATTTTTATTTGTTGATTCTTTGTATCAATAGTGCAAAGAATCCTTTCATAAAATGTCTCAAAATCAATTTCCATGAGAGGTGGATTTTTTGCCAAAATCTCCACCATCACACCATAGAGATCCAAATCTTTTCCATCTATTGTTTTATATAACTTTCTTTGCTGCCCTCTCGGGTTTGGACCTTTGGATAATACATTTACAACATCTGCATAATTAAAGTTCATCGTAGTGAATTTATATGCTCTTTCTAATAAATTAGCATCGACTTGTGTTTTCTCTTCGTCTTCCAATAAAGTACAGATACTCAAACCAATATACTGCATCATCCGCACGATGTGGAAGTGAGACTACTACCACTTTAAGTTCTCGTCGAATTGCATCTTTCAGCTGTTGTGCCATCTTCATCTGCATTTCAGGCGAAGCATAATGAAAATCATCGATTACTAAGACTTTACCCTTTTCAATATAATATTGAATAATCTTATCTTTAGATAGGATGTATTTTTCACTCTTGCTGTCTCGTGCCTCATTATTTCCTTCTGCAGCTGAACGTTCTGTTGTAATCTCACCCATATAGGGTAATCCTACTTTTGCAGCAATTGTTGCCCAAAAATCTGTATGTTCATTAAAATCTGCACCAGAAACCTCTACAATATTATCTAAACCTATCACTTGTTCACATAATATCGTTTTTTACTCGGAAATTATGATGGCATAAAAGTTGTGAATGTCATCGACTGGCTTTTGGGATGAGGAATCTGTGTATGAGTGATTAACTTTAAATTGTATTTTCCCCATTAATCAGCTATACTACTGATAAAGAGCTTATATAAGTGATGGTTTTATAAAGGGGATAAATATATTATGAAGAATCTAAAGCTTCCGGTAGGAATTGAAGATTTTCAGGAAATCCTCAGGAATGGTTTTTACTATATTGATAAAACGGGACTGATTGAACAGCTTCTTGACAGTTGGGTGAAGGTGAATCTTTTTACAAGGCCCTGCCGTTTTGGCAAAAGCTTAAATATGAGTATGCTCCGGTACTTTTTTGAAATCGGAACAGATAAGACATTATTTGATGGACTTCACATTCTGCAAAGAAAAGATCTTTGTGATGAATATATGGGAAGATTTCCAGTTGTGTTTCTTACGCTTAAAGGTGTTGATGGGCTGACGTTTGAAAAAGCAACGAACAAATTAATAAAGATTGTCGCACTTGAAGCAGAACGATTCATTTTTCTGAAGAATAGCGATAAGCTAACTGACAACGAAAAACAAAGATACTGTGCTCTTGTTAAGATGCAGGATGGAAAATATGCAATGGATGAGGATACATTGGAATCAGCACTTCAGACATTGTCGGAGTTGTTGTACCGCCATTATGGACAGAAGGTAGTCATCCTTGTTGATGAGTATGATGTTCCTTTAGACAAAGCATATCAAAATGGATACTATAAAGAGATGGTATCAATGATTCGTTCACTGTTTGGAGAAGCTCTGAAAACAAACGAATTTTTGCAGTTTGCTGTTTTGACGGGCTGTCTGCGTGTTTCGAGAGAAAGCATTTTTACAGGTTTGAACAATTTTAAGATTTTTTCTATAACAGATGCAAGATTTGATGAACAGTTTGGTTTTACAGAAGATGAGGTCGGAAAGATGCTGAAAGATTACCATTTGGAAGAGCATCTGGCAGAAATGAAGGAATGGTATGATGGATATCATTTTGGAGATGCTGATATTTACTGCCCTTGGGATGTGATTAATAGAGTAGATGATCTTTGTGATACACCAGAAGCAAAGCCTAAATGTTATTGGATAAATAGCAGTGGCAATGCTTTAGTTAAACGATTTGTTTCCATAGCAAACAGAACGACACAGGATGAAATTGAGCACCTGATTGCAGGTGAACCGATTGAAAAGTCTGTCCGGCTTGATTTGACATATGATGAGATTGATAAGAGCATAGATAACATCTGGAGTGTTCTTTTTACGACTGGATATTTGACACAGGCTGATATGACGGAACAAGGAGCATATAAGCTGGTTATTCCCAATAAAGAAGTTAGAACTGTTTACATTTCACAGATACAGGAATGGTTTAAGCAAAAAATTGCTGATAATACGGAACAGATGGCACATTTCTGGAAAGCTATTGAAGATGGAAATGCAGAGATAATAGAACAGTATTTAAACCTAACACTAAGTAATACAATCAGTGTTTTTGATACAAAAGCACCTGAAATGGAAAAGGAAAACTCATATCATACTTTTCTTGCAGGGATGTTGACGGGAAACACAGATTGGGTGGTAAAGTCAAATGTAGAAGCTGGCGAAGGATTTGCGGATATTATCATTAAACCGCAGAATCCGGACGATGGTATTATCTTTGAACTTAAGTATTCTAAGGAAGCTTCAGGGTTAGATAAAGCCTGTGAAAGAGCAATTAAACAAATCAGAGACCGAAGATATTCAGAGTATCTTAAAAATGATGGACGTCACAATATGATATTTTACGGCATTGCTTTTTACAAAAAGAGATGTAAGGTAGTAGTCGAGAAACTGAATTAAAATAAGGAACAGACATAATGAATACAGATAATAGCATGAATAATATGTGTTACAGTACATCTGGCAACAGTATCTGTGTTGAAGCCAAAGGTGGCATATGTACTCCTATGGTTCATATAAGAACTGCTCTAGTGGATGATGCTAAAGAGCTTCTTTCCATATATGCACCGTATGTCATGAATACTGCGATAACATTTGAATATGATGTGCCATCGTTAGAGGAGTTTCAAGGGCGTATAGAAGCTACATTAAAGAAGTATCCTTATATAGTGGCGTTATATAACGAAAGAATCGTCGGGTATGCGTATGCCGGAATGTTTCATGAAAGAAAAGCCTATGACAGATGTGTAGAGACTTCTATATATGTGGATAAGGAGATGAGGCATATGGGTATAGGGCGAATTCTTCATGACGAGCTTGAAAGAGAGCTTAAGGACAGAGGTATTCTTAACATGTATGCATGTATAGCATATCCTAAAGAGGATGATGAATATCTTGATAAGAACAGTGCCATGTTTCATGCACATCTTGGTTACAGACTCGTAGGTGAGTTCTATGACTGTGGTTATAAGTTTGGCAGATGGTATAACATGGTGTGGATGGAGAAGCTTATAGGTGAGCATATTTAGTATAGCGCGTTAGGCGGTGTTATAGGTGGCATAGTATAATAGTATAATGGAATTATATGGAGAATCGAAGGTGGCAGAAACAGTGAATATACAGAATAGCAGCGGGAATGATAATATTACAGACAATAATGTTATAAACAATAATATTATAAATAATAATGATAAAAAGAATAATCATAATAATGAGTTAAAAGACAATGAACTTACAGGCAACGAATTCATAGAAAATGCCATAGAAGCTTTACAGAAGGAACCATCAGAGGAGATGTTAGCACACACTCTTACTGTTATAAGAAGACGTATGAATGATAATGGTCAGCTCATAATAGCGGTTGAACCACCTATGCCAGGACAGCCATCAAAGCATGGTAAAATCAGCAGTCAGCAAGGTTATGGACTTAAGTTAAAGGCAGTGAAGACGGCGGATGAAAAGCTATGGTGGACAGCGTTTACAAGCTTTGATGAGGAAGTGAAGGGCGCAGACAGTGTAATGTCAACATTTATGACAGATATAAGAAAGCTTTTTGATGCGGCGTTGAAGGTGGATGAAATAGAAGGTATAATACTTAATCCATGGAACAGGACGATTATGCTTGATAAGAAGCTTATAAAGATAATCATCGGAGCATAAGATGTTTAAAAATCTGTATATTAGAAGGTGACACAAAGGATGAGTTTTATTGAGTTTCATGGCAGTTGTTATTGACAAATATAAAATCATCTGTTAACATTACAAGGCAATTAAAGATATACGTAATTAAAGATAGACAGTTCGTTTGTACCATCCTGTCTCTAAATAAAACCAGGACTATTATATTTATTACAATAGCTTATATATTTAGAACGATTATATCAAGGCATGGGTACGCAGTATCTATGCCTTTTTTTGCGTATATGATGATTTATTATGGAATTATTGCAAGCAATGATAAAGCAATGATAAAAGTATAATAAAACCATAATAAAAAAATTAATAAAAGAGGATTATTTATATGTATATTTTAAAAACAGAAGCAAGCTTTGATTCAGCACATTTTCTTTCTGGATATGATGGAAAATGTAGTAATCTTCATGGACACAGATGGAGAATTGTTTTAGAAGTGCAGACAGATGAGCTTAAGGATGATCTGCAGCATAAAGGCATGTATGTCGATTTTGGGGAACTGAAAAAGGATTTAAGGGATATAGCAGATTCTATGGACCATGCACTTATTATTGAGAAGAATTCACTTAAGGAAACAACACTTGAGGCCTTAAAGAGTGAGAATTTCAGGATTATTGAGCTTGATTTCAGACCAACAGCAGAGAATATGGCAAAGTATTTTTATGAAAAGATAAAAGAGCTTGGATATAGCATGAAATCTGTAACTGTGTATGAAACTCCAGCCAATAGTGCAGCTTATATGGAATGATTCTAGAAAGCATGCTGAATTATAAAAGAATTAGATACGATTAAAGAATTGTGGAGGCGTATATGATTGTATTAGAAGTCGTTGAAAAGTTCGTAAGCATCAATGGTGAGGGCACTAAGGCCGGGCAGCTTGCGGTATTTATACGTTTTAAGGGATGTAATCTTAACTGTAAATATTGTGATACGAAGTGGGCTAATGAGGCTGATGCCACAGCACAGCAGATGACTAAAGAGGATATCCTTGAATATGTTCTATCTACAGGGATTAAGAATGTCACTCTTACAGGTGGAGAACCATTGTTAAGAGATGGGATTGAAGATGTTATTGAATGTCTTGCAGATAACAACCTGAATGTTGAGATAGAAACTAATGGAAGTATTCCGCTTGATAATATCCGTAAGCTTCATAAAGATAATGTAACATTTACGATGGATTATAAGCTTTCATGCAGTGGCATGGAGCAGGCTATGAGGATGGAGAATTTCAGTGTATTAAACAAAAATGATACAGTCAAATTCGTTGCAGGCTGCCATGAGGATCTTGTGAGGACAAAGCAGATTATAGAAAAATATAATCTGTATGGAAAATGCAATCTTTATATAAGTCCGGTATTTGGCATGATAGAGCCAGAAGAAATCGTTGATTTTATGAAGGATAATACTATGAACGATGTTAATATGCAGATCCAGCTGCATAAAATAATATGGGCACCGGATAAAAGAGGAGTTTAGTGTATTAATGTATACAAAGGGCTGATGCAGACTTTTATACAGGTTAGCAGGATGCAGAAATGAGGATTTTATGGAAAAACACAAAAAAATAGATACTAAGGCAATTGAATATCATATAGCCGGTATTCTCAAAGCACTAGGTGATGATCCTGAGCGTGAGGGATTAAAAGATACACCTGAAAGAGTTGCGAAAATGTATGAAGAAGTGTTTGAGGGAATGAATTATACCAATGAAGAGATAGCTGAAATGTTCAATAAAACATTTGCACTTGATAAACATGCTGATAAGGAATGTGCTACTGATGGTGGTGCTTCAGATATGGTAGTTGTAAAGGACATAGATATTTTCAGTTATTGTGAGCACCATCTTGCACTTATGTATGATATGAAGGTCACGGTTGCATATATTCCAAAAGACCGCGTAATCGGACTTAGCAAAATAGCGCGTATAGCAGATATGGTTTCTAAAAGACTGCAGCTGCAGGAAAGAATCGGAAGCGATATTGCTGATATTATCCAGATGGTTACAGGGACAGATGATGTTGCGGTGCTTATTGAAGGCTGTCATAGCTGTATGACTGCAAGAGGAATAAGGAAGGCTGACACAAAAACATATACACAGACATTAAGAGGGAGATTTAACAATGAAAGCAATGGTTTTATTCAGTGGTGGAATAGATAGTACAACATGTCTTGGAATGGCAGTTGATAAGTATGATGCAGAAAATGTTATAGCATTATCTATATCATATGGTCAGAAGCATACAAAGGAGATAGAGGCATCAGATAAAATAGTAAAGTATTATAATGTAGAACATATTTATCTTGATCTTGCAAAAATATTCCAGTATAGCGACTGTTCTCTTTTATCACATTCTGATAAGGAGATACCTAAGGAATCATATGATGCACAGATTAAGGATACCGATGGAAAGCCGGTATCTACATATGTTCCGTTCAGGAACGGTTTGTTTTTATCAAGTGCTGCCAGCATAGCATTATCAAAGGGCTGTAGTGAAATATATTATGGTGCTCATGCAGATGATGCAGCAGGAAGTGCATATCCTGACTGCAGCAGTGAGTTTAATGCTGCTATAAATGATGCCATATATCTTGGAAGTGGAAAGCAGATAAAGGTTGTGGCTCCATTTATCAATGCCACTAAAGCGCAGGTGGTAAAAAAAGGACTTGAGCTTAATGTTCCTTATAAATATACATGGAGCTGTTATGAAGGTGGTGAAAAGCCATGTGGAAGGTGTGGAACATGTATAGACAGAGCCAGGGCATTTGAATTAAATGGAATAAAAGACCCGGCTATGGAATAAAAGCATAGCATAAAGTGAAATAACAGACAGATAGATTCATATATATTAGGAGATGGAATATGACAGGAAGAAGTAAGGAAGAAACAGAAAACATTACATTATTAGGTAACCAGAAAACAAAGTATCCAGATGATTATGCTCCGGACGTTCTTGAAACATTCATAAATAAGCACCAGGATAATGATTATTTCGTTAAGTTTAACTGCCCTGAATTCACAAGTCTGTGCCCTATAACAGGACAGCCAGACTTTGCCACTATAACTATATCTTATGTACCAGATATAAGAATGGTGGAAAGTAAATCATTGAAGCTTTATTTATTCAGCTTCAGAAACCATGGTGATTTTCATGAGGACTGTGTGAATATCATCATGAAAGATCTTATAAAGCTCATGGAGCCTAAGTATATTGAAGTATGGGGGAAGTTCACACCAAGAGGTGGTATTTCTATAGACCCTTACTGTAATTATGGAAAACCAGGAACTAAGTGGGAAGAGATTGCATTTAAAAGACTGGCTGAGCATGATATGTATCCGGAAAAGGTGGATAACAGGTAGATAAAAGACCGCATATAATGATTGTAGATAACAGGCTGTAGAAGCAAGTAGTTAAATGTTTGCATAAAATTTAAAAAATGTATATAATTATCTTTATATGCCTGTAAAGTTGGACTATTATAAATGTCAGGTGATATTGTAGCAGGAAGGATAGTTATATTATGAAGCAGATGATTAATACAGTGGTGACGGACATGCTTACGGCATTGTATCAGCCTTTTATGTTTGCTGTGGTCTTAGCAGGATTTTTTATGTTTTTATATATGTATGCCAATTGTCCCAAAGAAGCTGGCAGAGGTTACAAGGCAGCTATAGTGGCATGGTTAAGGCAGTTTAAGAATTCGAGCTTTTTTAGAAGATTGTTTGTGCTTGTGCTTTATACTTCACTTGTGCTTTTCAGGACATTCTTCAACAGAAATCTATGGCTTAATCCGTTGTCAGATGTATGTGGTGGATGGAGAATGTGGACTTACAATGCCAATGGTGTCCGTGTATACATTACAGATAGTATTGAGAATATTATAATGCTTTTTCCTTTTATTATATTGCTTATGTGGGCAGCTAAGGATAAGCTGTTAAAAAATGTGACATTTCATGGCATTGTCAGTAAGTCACTTCAGGTTTCCTTTTTATTTTCACTGTCGATAGAATTTTTTCAGTTGTTTTTCAGGGTTGGAACATTCCAGCTTTCCGATCTTTTTTATAACACATTGGGTGGTATCATGGGTGGTATAGTATATGCAATCATATGGAGAACTGGAAACCATAATTCTTAAAATAAAGTCTTGTTTTTTGCGTAAAGTTATGATTGTTTATGATTGTGTTACACAAGATTGTACAGGATTATAAAATATTAAAATATGAGAATAATATAGATTATGTATATCAGTTATGCTATCATATGTTTTGGTATAAAATGCATACAGAAATGAGGATTAGTGTGAAAAATAAGATTTTTCACACGCAAGATTTGTGCTTGGCACAAACTTGAGATGCGCAAAGAAGCAGCGCAGGAATGGAGGATTATTATGTCAGATATTAAAGGTAGAATTCATTCGGTTGAAAGTTTTGGTTCGGTTGATGGACCAGGTGTAAGATATATAGTGTTCCTTCAGGGATGTCATATGAGATGTAAGTATTGTCATAACCCGGAGACATGGAAAGAAGAAGGCGGAGAACTTCAGACACCACAGGAGGTGTTTGATAAGGCATATCGTTATCATAATTACTGGAAGGATAAAGGTGGTATAACTGTTAGCGGTGGTGAAGCCATGCTTCAGATGGAGTTCGTTACTGAGCTTTTTAAGATAGCAAAGCAGCATAATGTCCACACAACTCTTGATACATCTGGCAATCCATTTACTATGGAAGAACCATTTTTAAGTAAGTTTAACGAGCTTATGGCAGTTACGGATCTTTTTATGTTAGATATTAAGCATATAGATGATGAAAAACATAAGAAGCTTACTGGTTGGACTAACAAGAATATTTTAGAGCTTGCCAGGTATTTATCAGATAACGGAAAAGATATGTGGATAAGACATGTCCTTGTACCAGGTGTAACAGATGACGAGGCAGATCTTAACAAGCTTTCAGAGTTCGTTAAGTCGCTTAAGACAGTAAAGAGGTTCGAGATACTTCCATATCATACTCTTGGAGTGTTTAAATGGCATGATCTTGGAGTTAAGTATGAACTTGAAGATGTTATGCCTCCAACTAAGGAGCAGATAGAAAGAGCAGAGAGCATACTTCATACTCGTGATTATACAGGGTATAAAAACTAAGTTTGTGTGATTACAATGTTTATATAATAATTATTCATAGGTAGTTGAGTATTTAACATATATAATTAAACAATCTCTCATTAAATGGTTTATGTAATAATCATTTAATGGGAGATTTTATTATTGTTGAATATTTAATTTTTAAATTATCCTACTATAAAAAAAGAAAATATTAATGAACATGACCACATATTTTCTTCATATTTTTATATTAATCCACTTTCCCTGTTTGAATCGTACAGTGGCTAATATAAATCTTGACATCTGGTCGGCAAGCACGCCAAGCCATATGCCGATTATTCCTCCACCAAGTGCATATCCACACAGATAAGAAACAATAGTACGGATAAATGTTACACTTATCATAGATGCTATAGCAGTGTAAAGAGTGTCGCCGGCTCCACGCAGGCAACCCATGTAGATTACCTGACATATCTGGAATATAACAACGAAGATAATAACATGCATTATATTAATACCAATAGCTATTATATGCTCTTCTGTAAAGAATAATCTGTACAATCCCCTTGCACCAAAGAAGTAAACAGCAACTAAAAATACAGCTATAAATGCTCCGATAAGACGGCAGGTTCTTCCATATTCCTTCGCAAGTTCAGGCTTCTTTTCTCCAAGGCTTCGTCCAATAAGTGCAACAGCAGTTGCCTGAAGACCATCACCAAATGCAAATGAAAGTGACATAATGTTCATACCTACCTGGTGTGCTGCCATGGCATCTGTTCCCTGGTTAGCAGCCATGATTGCTGTAAGCATGAAGCCGATACGCATAAGCACCTGCTCAAAGAATACACTGTAACCAACCTTTATAAGGTCGATAAAAGCCTTAGAGGCTGGTTTTATTTTTTTATTTATTATATAAGGTATACTTAAAAAGTTATCTTTTTTTGTTATGGATATTATGCTCATGATACAGCCGACAACAGTTCCTGATACGGTTGCAAGAGCAGCACCCTGTATTCCAAGAGCAGGAAATCCAAAGTGACCATTGATAAAAAGATAATTAAGTATAATGTTTATTGTATTGGATGTTACATTGGTACGCATAGTAATCTTAGTGTTACCAGCTCCACGCTGGGCAGCGTTAACACCCATCTGTATACAGTTAAATATCATACCACCCATGATTATCCTGAAATAAGCAACGGCACCATCATGTGTTTCTGCTGTGGAACCACATAAGCTGATGATTGGTCCTGCAAGAGTAACAAAGCATATACTAAGAATAATGGCAGATACTATGATAAAGAGTACAGATGTAATCATGATCTCATTGGCAGAATCCTTACGTTGTTCGCCACGTCTTCTGGCAACAAGTGCTGATATAGAAACGTTCAGTGCAAAAAACAGAGCCAGCCCTAAAAGCTTAGGCTGTGTGGTGAGTCCAACAGCAGCAACAGAGGCAGAACCAAGGGAGCTTACCATTAGTGAGTCGATTAATCCTGCAAATGCTATAAAGAAAGATTCAATTATAGCTGGCCATGCCATATTGATTGCAATTTTTAAAGTATCCTTATGATACTTGTTTTTAAAAGTTTTATTTATAGTGTTACTTATATAATTCATATATACCTCTTGTCATATATCCTGTGCATTTATTGTGACAAAAAATGTCTGTAATTTTGTTATTATAATATGTTATTTTTAAGAAATACAGCATATCAATATTTTGCAATACATTAATCAGCTATATTGTTATAGCACTTTTGTTATAAATAGGCAAACATATATTGTTTGTAAGCCAAGAACATACTTGTCATTCAGCATTGTTATGAAGCTGCAGGTCGTTATTATCCATAAGAGTTATAGCATTATCTATCAGCTGTATATTATTGATAAGATATTGCGATGGGTCTTCTTTAACATTGTAATATGCATCACATTCACATGTGCAGTCCTGCATTGTAATGTTGTTAATATATGATAGCAGGATGGGAGGTTTATCGCTGCCGTTTTTTAAAGAAGCTTCATTCTTAATATTGCTGAATTGTGTCCATGGATTAATGTTTATAAAGCTTGATACTTTTCCAGTTACATTTTTAATAAGTATATGTTCATATAGCTGAGGCGTGTCAGGCCGCATTTTAAGCCACAGGAGATTATAACCATTATTTATGCGGATGTTTTGCATAATAATATTACGATTGTGGATAGCTTCTGAACCACAGGTAAGGCAGCCATGACAGAAGTCATATATGCAGTCTTCAATTATTATTCTTTCATTTAGTCCGTTATCAGAATCAGTTTTAGCATTTATTCCTTTACCACCTTTAAGTGCAACTGCATCGTCATTGACATTAATGTGACATCCTTTTATGTGTACATCAGAACATGCATCTATATCGATGGCATCGGTACTTGGGGCTTTCACCGGAGTACGTGGGCTTGATATTGTACAGTCATAGATTGCGGTATGTGTACATTTATATATGTGGCACGTCCAGAACTGGGAATCTTTCATATGAATACCATATATAGTTACGTTGTCTGAATGTGCGATATATAAAAGGCGGGCACGCTGTTCATCCTTGTTTGTACAGTCAGGATTCCAGCTTCTTCTCTGCCAGAAGCATTTCCAGGCATGCAGACCGTTGCCATCTATTGTTCCTTCACCATATATAGTGAAGCCATCTGCATGGCTGGCATTAATAAGTGCGGCATAGTACAGGCAGCTTTCGCCTTCAATACGTGTTTTTATTATTGGATAGTCTGTAATATCCTGACTTCCTTTTAATATGCCGTTTTTTTCTATATACAGATTAACTCCTGGCTTAAAAAAAAGAGCACCTGTCATATATGTTCCGTCAGGTATTATAATATAACCTCCACCATTGTCGTACACAGAGTTTATAAGCTTCTGGAATTCTTCAGTATATATGTTACCATCATCTTTTATTCCATAGTCTGTTATAATATATGAACTGGCAGTAGCTGGTGGTGATTGTAAAGCTGACTGAATTTTGGTATAATTTGAATAAAACCAGCTATTTATGGGTGTACCATCAGGAAAGATACCATAGCTGGATGATGATTTGGATGAGGATTTATATGGTGAGCAGGAATCAGGATTAGATTGTGTATTGGTATTTAATTGGGTATTTAAGTTGTCTGCTTTGATGTATGTATTAGTATGCTTCATTAGATTTCGCTTTCTGTATAGATTAATATTTTATGAGAGTTTGAGGTGTTTAAGGATTGCGGGAATTGCATGGCAATGAAGCAATCCGGTTACAGCAGTAAGAGGCATAATTTACTCTTTCTCACCCCGTACACTCACGAACCCGCGCTACGCGCTATCTCGCCCTGCTTCGCATGGCTGTTCGTTCGTTAATGGCGCAAGAAAAGTAAATGTCTGCTTCGCAGCCGCTTCCTTCTCTTTTGCGCTCATTATATCATAATATAAAATTAAATGTGCGTAAAAGATACGCAGGAATGGAGATTAATATGTCAGATACAACGAATCTTGGAGAAGGAAGTATAGGCTCACTTCTTGCAAAGCTGGCTGTTCCAGCAGTTGTGGCACAGGTAGTCAATCTTTTATATAACATAGTAGACAGAATATATATAGGTCATATTCCTGGCATAGGTGCGAGTGCATTAACAGGTGTCGGATTATTTACACCTATACTTATGCTTATCAATGCATTTGCAATGTTAGCAGGTTCAGGTGGTGCCCCTAGAGCAGCTATATATATGGGAAAGAAGGATAATGAAACTGCACAGAAAATAATGGGAAACTGTTTTTCGTTTCTTATGATATGCGCAGTTGCACTTACTGTCATATTCTATGCGGCAGCACCAACACTTCTTGTATGGTTTGGCGCAAGCAGTGCAACACTTACGTATGCGGTTTCATATGCAAGAATATATATACTTGGAAGTATATTTGTTGTTACTGTATTAGGCATGAATCTTTTTATAACAACGCAGGGCTTTGCAAAGATAAGTATGCTTACAACAGTGATTGGAGCGGTTATTAATATAATACTAGATCCAATATTTATATTTGTATTCGAAATGGGAGTGAAGGGTGCAGCACTAGCAACTGTTATAAGTCAGGCGGTTGGTGCAATATGGATATTAAGATTTCTTACCGGTAATAAAACAATATTAAAGCTTAAAATGAGTGATTTAAGGTTAAAGGGCAGTATAATAGGTCCATGTCTTGCACTTGGAATATCAAGCTTTGTTATGTTGTCAACAGAGAGTATTCTTTCTATAAGCTTTACATCAAGTCTGTCAAAGTTTGGAGGGGATATGGCAGTTGGTGCCATGACTATCATTACAAGTACCAACCAGCTTGTTGTCATGCCGGTACAGGGAATATGTCAGGGGGCACAGCCCATTATAAGTTATAACTATGGTGCCAATAAAAAGGATAGAGTTAAGAAAGCATTTTTTCTGCAGTTTAAGATATGCGTAATATTTACATGTATAAGCTGGCTTGTAATGATGTTGTTTCCACAGATATTCGCAGGAATGTTTACATCAGATGCCAGTCTGGTAAGCTATACGTCGTGGGCGTTGCGTATATATATGGCAGGAATATTTGCACTTGGATTCCAGGTCAGCTGCCAGCAGGGATTTATGGCACTTGGACAGGCAAAGGTAAGTCTTGTTATGGCATGCTTAAGAAAGCTGATTCTGCTGATTCCGCTTATATTTACGTTACCATTGCTGCTTTCAGATAAGGTGTTTGCAGTATTCTTAGCAGAGCCGGTCAGTGATATCATAGCCGCGATAGTAACAACAACAGTATTTATGGCGAAGTTTAACGGTATACTTGAACATAAGATGTAACAAATATATTAAATATATCATCTATTATGTCCTGACAGAACAAAAAGGAGCAGCATAACTTGTTAAAACAGTATAAAAATCTTGTCACCAGTGCACAAAATCTTGATAAGAACATAGTATAGGATTATATTCTGGTCATAAAGAAACAACAAGAATTATTCGGTATCGATAAAAATTTATCGTATAAAAACAATGTTCAGGAGGTTTTATTATGGCTAGAAGGAAGTTTATTAACGCAAAGTTAAAGGGATATAATGAGTTACAGGAAATACTTGTAGAGGATGGAGTGTTTAAAAAGATTGCACCATCTATTGAGGTTGCTGCTGACTGTGAGGTAGAAGATCTTGGTGGTAAGCTTACATTGCCACCATATGTAGATCCACATATTCATCTTGATTATGTATTCACGGCAAGAAAGCAGGGAGCTACGAATGGAACAGGTACATTGTTTGAAGGAATACAAAGATGGAGTGAAACCAAGTCGGATCTTACTATAGATGAGATAAAGGCAAGAGCTATAAAGGCAGTTAAGATGGAAGTATCACATGGTGTACAGTATATCAGGACACATGCAGATGTAACAGATCCTAACCTTACAGCACTTAAGGCGTTGCTTGAGTTAAAGGAAGAACTGAAGGATATAGTAACTATCCAGATAGTTTCTTTTCCACAGGAGGGTATGTACTCATATAAGGATGGAGATAAGCTTGTAGAAGAAGGACTTAAGATGGGAGCCGATTGTGTTGGTGGCATACCACATTTTGAATACTGCAGGGAGTTTGGTGAGAGGTCTATACATAAGGTTGTTGAACTTGCAGTTAAGTATGATAAGCTTATAGATGTACATTGTGATGAAAGTGATGATCCTATGAGCAGATTCGTAGAGCTTCTTACAGCACTTTCAATAGTTGAAGGAATCGGACCTAAGACAACAGCAAGCCACACCTGTTCACTTGGTTCTGTAGATAACAGCTATGCATTCAGAATGATGAAGAACTTTAAAAAGGCAGGTCTTAACTTTATATCATGCCCAACAGAGAATATATATCTTCAGGGCAGACAGGATACTTATCCTAAGAGAAGAGGTCTTACAAGGGTTAAGGAGTTATACGAAAATGGTATAAATGTATGCTTTGCACAGGATTCTATACAGGATCCATGGTATCCAGCCGGCAACGGCAATCTTATGAATGTCCTTGATAATGGTATTCATATCGCGCAGATGATGTCGTTTGAGGAGATGGATAACTGTCTTGATCTTATAACAGTGAATGGTGCTAAGACTATGAACATATCAGACCAATATGGTATTGAAGTGGGAAAGCCAGCCAACTTTATTGTAGTTGATGCCAAAAGCGAGTTTGAAGCAGTGTGCGAAAGAGCTGATGTAGTGGCAAGTGTTCGAGATGGAGAATATCTGTTCAAGAAAGCTCCGGTACAGTATGAGGCTTTGAGTGATTTTATGGCAAAGTAAGAGTGAATGATAGTTAATGGATTCATAGTTGATGAAGTAGAATTATAATGTGTGACAAACAGATTAGATTAGTTTACTTGTAAGCCAATCTAATCTGTTTTTTATGTTTTATGATATATAAAGAATGTGCTATAATGTAAGTTAATATACAATACAGGAACATTTTATATCGCATAGTATTAAAGTTTGACAGGAGAGAAAAATGTTTGAATGCAAAGATTTATTATCATTGCCATCTATGGCACAGGCGAGAATAATTGCTGGTAAAAGTGGATTATCTAACAGTATAAGATGGGTATATAAGCCGGAAAATATGAATTTTGCCAAATGGGTCAAAGGGCAGGAGCTTCTTATAATAAGTACTCCTGTTATTCAGAGTGAAGATTTCAATCTGCCGCTTGTTATTAAAAAAGCAAATAAGCTTAATATGTCGGGAGCACTGCTTCTGACAGGTGACAAGTATATAGCCAGCATAGACAGCAGTGTAGTATCGTATGCGAATCTTAATAATTTTCCGATATTTGTTATATCTGGAGAGATTCCACTTGTAGATATATTTGAAGAAATCGGACATGCAATAGCTTATAATAAGAATTCAGATGCCCTTAGTGATGATATTCTGTCAGGGATTATATTTGGCAAGAATATTAATGCAGATGCATTTGCAATGAAGTTTTCGGAAGCTGGTTATGATCTGGATGGTAAGAACCGCATGTTTACAATAAATATTCATGGTGACAGAAGAATAGAAGAATATGAATATGACACAGTTATAAGTAAAATAAAAAATGAATTCAATTCAGGTAACATGAATGCTTTGTTATCAAGATATGGCAACAATATTGTCGGTTGTTTCTGCTTAAAAAAGGGAGAGATGGATGTATCGGGCAGAAGTGCTGATATTAATATGTCAGGTAATAATATATCAGAGATTATTCCAGTTGATTCTTCAATGAAAAATATACAGGACACCGATACAGTGAGTGAATCGGATGAAAAAGAAGTGCTGGTTAAGATATATAAGAGCTTATCAGAGTACCTTTATAGCATAAGTTCTGATATAAAGCTTGTTATGGGGGTTGGGCGTGCATATGAAGGAATAGGTGATTTACAGAAGAGCTTTACAGAAGCATCAAGATGTGTAATACTCTCAGAGAAAATGAATATGTCAGGAAGAGTATTCTGGTATGAAGAGATGGGAATATATAACCTGTTTTCAGAGTTAGCAGATAAAAAGGTTATGCAGGAATTCATAGACAATACGTTGGGAGTTATTATTGAGTATGACAGGAATAATAATTCTAATCTTCTGGAAACACTGAAAGCATATTTATGGAACAATAACAGTCTTATTCATGCATCTGAACAGTTATACACCCATAGGAATACAGTTAAGTATAGAGTGCAGCGCATAAGTCAGTTAACAGGCAGGGATTTTGATGATGCCATAACCAGGCTGGAATTTATGAATGCCATTATATGTATGGAAATCAGCTGACAGCATGTTATCAGAATATATGTTGAGTAGTAATACTGTTTGTGCTGTGAGCACAAATGAGCTGTAATTGATTTGTATCTGAATGATATAAAGCAGGTTGATGAAATATTTTATGTTGAAACATATAAGGCTGGGTGATATATTACACTCATGAACAGGAAGTAATTTAAATATAATATCTTATGAAGCAAAGGGGCTTTAGCTGGTGACGACCGGCAGAAGTCCCTTTTTTGTACATTTAAGAAGATTTTTTGAAGCTTTAAGAAGATATTATTCAGATAACCTGTCATAAAAAAGATTATTGCCAATGTATATGACAATATTCTAAAACATCAGGATTCAACAAAAGTTACACAGGAAACAGGAGGAATGATTATGAGTTATGGTCTTATAGCGGTAATTATAGTAATCGGTATTGTAATCGGTGCTATAGCTACTAAAAAATGCGAACCTTTTTTGATAGCGGGTTCAATAATAGGAGCTTTATTCTTATATAAACAGAATTTTATAACAGAGTGGGTGGCAACACTTGAAGAGGTCATGAGTGCAGAGGCATATCTGATACTTGTATGTGGCTTGTTTGGAAGTATTATAGCATTACTTACAGCATCTAAGGGACATTTTGGATTTGCCAAGATTGTATCTAAAATATGCAACACTGAAAAAAAGACATTATTTACAACATTTATACTTGGTGTAATCATATTTATAGATGATTATCTTAATGTATTGTCAATTGGAACAGCTATGAAAAAGGTGTATGATAAAGTAAAGGTTCCAAGAGAGGCACTTGCTTATCTTCTTGACAGTACAGGTTCACCAGTATGTGTTATGTTCCCATTTTCTTCGTGGGCGGCATATTTCGGGGCAATATTCTTTGCACAGGAAAGTGTGCAGGCACTTGGCGCAAAGACATGGATGGGAGCATATATTAAAGCAATCCCATTCTGTGTGTATCCTATAGTTGCACTTCTTATAGTTATTCTTTTTTCAGCAGGTCTTTTTCCTAAGCTTGGTGGAATGAAGAAAGCGTATGACAGAGTTGCAACAACTGGTAAGGTGTACAGTGATGCAAGTAAGAAGTATAATATGGATGATGAAGAGGGTGCTCAGGATGGTAATATCCTTAACTTCCTTATACCTATGCTTGTGCTTGTAGTAGTTGCATGTGTAACAGGAAATCTTGTAGTAGCACAGGTTGTATGTCTTGCTGTTACGTTAGTTATGTATCTTGCAGAAAAGCTTATGACATTTACCGAATACTGGGATAACTTTGTAAAAGGCTTTGCGGATATGTTACCTATAATCATTCTTCTTATTGCAGCGCTTACCTTCCAGACTATAGCAAGCAAAATGCAGATGACAGAATTCTTTATAGATCTGACACAGCCTATATTATCAGCTAAGATATTCCCTATGTTAGCATTTATCATAACAGGTATATTAGCATTTATGATTGCCAATGCATGGGGCGTATGTACACTTGTAGCACCAGTATTACTCCCACTTGGTGCAAGTGTAGGTGCTAATGCAATACTTATTATGGCGGCTATTCTTTCAGGTTGTGCATTTGGTAATCATGCATGCTTCTATTGTGATACAACAGTTCTTGCTTCACAGGGTTCAGGTATTGATAACTTTGACCATGCAGTATCACAGCTGCCATATGTGCTTATAGGTGCGGCAGTAAGTATTATGGGATTTCTGGTTCTTGGTTTTGTGTACTAGAAAACAGAAATGATGTAATGGATATAATAATAAAAAGTAAAATATTATTGAAACAGGATTACGGACTGATATTGAAAAAATCAGACAAAAGAGATAAAAGAGATATTTCTGTATAGGAGGCAGTTATGAGTGATGAAAAGAAATATGTAGTTACAATAGCCAGACAGTTTGGCAGTCTTGGAAGACCTATAGCTAAGATGATGAGTGAGAAGCTTGGAATAGAATATTACGACAGGGATATAGTAGAACAAGCAGCAAAAAAGCTGAATCTTCCTGTATCGCATATCGATGAGCTTGAGGAAAAGGTTAAAAAGACAAGAAAGAATTCTTATATGAGGATGATGTTTCCTCTGGGAACTGAATCAAGCTCTGAGCAGGATAATATATTTGAAGCACAGCAGAATATTATGAGGTTTCTTGTTGAGAGAGAAAGCTGCATTATAGTAGGAAGGTGCTCAGATTTCGTGTTATCAGATGAACCTGCTGCAATACACATATACATATATGCACCTTATGATGCACGTGTTAAGAATTGTGTAAAGGATCTGAATCTGACAGAAGAAGATGCAAAAAAGATGATAAGGTCAGTAGATGAGGCAAGAGATAACTATCACATGCATTATGCCGGCTTCCTTCCATCTGACCCTAAGCATAAAAATATCATGGTTGACAGCAGTGTACTTGGTGTTGAGAAAACAGCAGATTTTCTGGTTGATTTTATCAGAAGAAAGTTTGAGCTTAAGACAATATAATGATACCAGGGTAAAAAGGTCTAAATCCACATGAGCCTGCTCATAGGTGTGTGAAAGACCTTTGGACCCTGACATCATATAATAAAAATAAAAATGGGCTGTGGCTTTAACGATTGAAAATTGAAAATCGTTGAGGCGGCAGTCTCTTTTTATGTGTGGAATGCATATTGTCGTGAACAATCTGGACAGGATTGATTGAAAAAGAATGATTTGCAGGTTTGATTGTATACAAAACATCATGTATGGGTATAATTACACATAAAAACTATGGAAAAATATAAAAAACTATGCAATATGCATAAAACGGATGATGAATGTTTGTGAATGATGGTGATTGAATATGAACGAATATGGAGTTATTATAATAATAACTTAAAGATACGTGAACAGAAGGGAGGGATAAAGGTGATATATACAGTTACATTTAATCCATCGTTAGATTATATAGTTTCAGTTGATGATTTCAAGCTTGGCATGACTAACAGAACGAGCAGTGAACAGATGTTAGCAGGCGGCAAGGGGATTAATGTTTCTATAGTACTTAAGAATCTTGGCTTAGAGAATACTGCTTATGGGTTTATTGCAGGATTCACAGGTGATGAGATAAGTAGAAGACTTGATAGAGCTGGTGTTAACGCTGACTTTATAAAAGCAGATAGTGGAATATCCAGAATTAATCTTAAGTTAAAATCTATAGATGGAACAGAGATTAACGGTGCAGGACCAGATATTTCCAAAAAGAATATTGAAAGTCTTTTAGACAGGCTTGAAGGTCTTAAAGCAGGAGATGTGTTAGTGCTTGCAGGAAGCATCCCAGCCTGTATTCCAGATGATATTTATATGAATATCATGAGGATGCTTGATGATAGGAAGGTTAGGATTGTTGTAGATGCAACAAGTAGTCTTCTTATGAATGTTCTTAAGTATAAGCCTTTTCTTATAAAGCCTAATCAGGATGAGCTGGGCGATATATTTGGTGTAACTCTTAGTACTAAAGAGTCGGTTATACCATATGCAGAAAGATTAAAGGAAATGGGAGCTGTCAATGTTCTTATATCTATGGGTGGTAAAGGAGCAGTGCTTGTAGCAGATGATAACAAAGTGTATATGGCAGAGGCTCCTAAAGGTACTCTTAAGAATTCTGTTGGTGCGGGGGATTCCATGGTGGCAGGATTCATAACAGGATGGCTTAAAGAACATAATTATGAGGATGCATTTAAGATGGGAATAGCAGCTGGAAGTGCAAGTGCATTTTCAGATAATCTTGCAACTATGCAAGAGGTAGATAGTCTGGTAAGCGGGATTGAAGTTGTACAGGTGGTATAGTTATTTACGAAACGATGTACTAGATAGTGATTATGTAAATCACATAACAATGCAGCAATATGAATGTATAGATTAAAATCAGATGATTGGAGGAATAAATATATGAGGATTACAGAACTTTTAAAGCCTGAAAGTATTGATCTTAATGCAGCGCCTAAAGATAAGAATGATACTATAAAGCAGGCAGCAGCCCTTATGGCAAAGAGTGGAAACATAAGAGATATAGAAGCTTATACTAAGCAGGTTATGGCAAGGGAAGAGGAAAGTACTACAGGAGTAGGTGATGGTATAGCAATCCCACATGGAAAGTGTGATGCTGTAACAAAGCCAGGACTTGCGGCTATGATTATAAAAGATGGAGTTGATTTTGATTCACTTGATGGTGAACCAGTGGATGTTCTTTTTCTTATAGCAGCACCAAACACTAAAGATAACGTACATCTAGATGTTTTAAGTAAGTTATCTGTGCTTCTTATGGATGAAGATTTCACAAATGCACTCAAGGCAGCCAGAACACCACAGGAATTTCTTAAAGTTATTGATGAAGCAGATGAAGAAAGTGCCAGCATAAACGAAAGGCTTGAAGAAACTGCCAGTAAGCCGGCTAAGATACTTGCTGTTACTTCGTGCCCTACAGGAATAGCACATACGTATATGGCAGCTGAGGGACTTGAAAAGGCAGCTAAGAAGCTTGGTTGTACAGTAAAGATTGAAACAAGAGGCTCTGGTGGTGCAAAGAATGTCCTGACAGAGGAGGATATAGAAGCAGCAGACTGCATTATAGTAGCAGCTGATGCAAAGGTGCCTATGACAAGGTTTGAAGGTAAAAGAGTGATAGAATGTCAGGTATCTGATGGTATCAATAAGGCAGAAGAGCTTATAAAGAGAGCCATGAAGGGTGATGCACCATTATATGAGGTTCAGGGAGCGAGTAAGGATGGAAGCGATGGACCAACAGCTTCGGTTAAAAAGGGAAAGTCAGGTGGTATAGGACATCAGATATATATGCAGCTTATGAATGGTGTTTCACATATGCTTCCATTCGTAGTTGGTGGTGGTATCCTCATAGCGATAGCATTTCTTATAGATGGACTTAATGTTGATATGAACAGCCTGTCTGAGGCGGAAAGAGCTAATTTCGGCACAATTACACCAGTTGCTGCTATGTTTAAGACTATAGGTGGAGCAGCCTTTGGCTTTATGTTACCAGTGCTTGCAGGATTCATAGCTATGGCGATAGGTGACAGACCAGCGCTTGCACTTGGTTTTGTTGGTGGTTATATAGCAGCTAATGGTAAGTCAGGTTTTCTTGGTGCACTTGTCGCAGGTTTTGTAGCAGGTTATGTCATCGTTGGATTAAGAAAGCTGTGTGACAAGCTTCCAGAAGCACTTGAAAAGATAGCGCCAGTTCTTATATATCCAGTTGTAGGTATTCTGGTTATCGGACTTGGCATGGCATTTGTTATAGAACCTGTTATGGGAGCTATCAATACAGGACTTAATTCATTTCTTGTAAGCATGGGAAGCTCAAGCAGAGTTATACTTGGTTTTATACTGGCTGCGATGATGGCTATAGACATGGGTGGTCCATTCAACAAGGCGGCGTATGTGTTTGGTACAGCAGCAATAGCTTCTGGTAACTACGATATCATGGCAGCAGTTATGATAGGTGGTATGGTTCCACCTTGTGCGATAGCACTTGCAACACTCCTTTTTAAGAATAAGTTCACAAAGGAAGAAAAGCAGGCAGGACCTACTAACTTTATTATGGGACTTGCATTTATAACAGAGGGTGCTATTCCTTATGCAGCAGCAGATCCTCTGCATGTTATACCAGCATGTATCGCGGGTTCTGGAGTAGCAGGAGCAATAAGCATGGTATTTAAGTGTACACTTATGGCACCACATGGTGGAATATTCGTATTCCCGGTTGTTGGTAATCCATTATATTATCTGCTTGCATTAGCTGTAGGAACTATTGTTTCGACATTCCTTTTAGGAGTACTCAAAAAGAAAGTAGAAGATTAAAAATAAAAATATAAAAGCGTAAGCGGAAAGAGGCTAAGTATGAAAGAATTCAATTACACAATAACAGACCCTGAGGGAATCCATATGAGACCAGCTGGTGAGCTTGTGAAGGCGGCAAAGCAGTTTGAGAGCAGGATAACTATATCAAAGGATGGAAAAACAGGTGATTGTAAGAAGGTGTTTACTATCATGTCATTAGCAGTAAAGAATGGGCAGGAAGTAACTATAAGTGTTGAAGGTGCAGATGAAGAGGAAGCAGCACAGAAGATAAAGGAATTCTTTGAAGAAAATATGTGATGATGGTATTAGTGTGAACATATTTGATACAGACTTGCGGAAAGGAGGTTTTTATGAAAGAATATAAGGGCAAAAGCGTTTTTGGTGGAATCGCCATAGGACGGATAAAGGTATATAATAAGTCAGAGCAGCAGGTTAAAAGAGTGCATGTTGATGATACAGAGCATGAAAAGAAAAGATATTATGCTGCTGTTGATAAGGCAGCCAGACAGCTTCAGGAACTTTATGATAAAGCAGTTAAAGAAGTAGGAGAAGCTAATGCAGCTATATTCGAGATGCACCAGATTATGCTTACGGATGATGATTATAAGGAATCAGTTGAAAATATCATAGAAAGCCAGCATGTTAATGCAGAATATGCAGTAGCACAGACAGGAGATAATTATGCAGATATGTTTGCAGCTATGGAAGATGAGTATATGAGAGGCAGGTCAGCAGATGTAAAGGATATATCTGAGAGACTTATAAATATACTCAGCGGTTTTAATGCTTCATCCATGGTATCGGACGAACCTGTTATTATTGTGGCTGAGGACCTTGCACCATCAGAAACAGTCCAGCTTGATAAGGACAAAATACTGTCGTTTGTAAGTGTTAAAGGTTCTGTTAATTCACATACAGCTATTCTTGCAAGAACTATGGGTATACCAGCACTTATAGGAACGCCTGTTATTCCTGACAATGATATAGATGGAAAAATGGGAATAGTTGATGGGAATAGTGGATGTTTATATGTTGATCCGGATAATGAAAAACTTGGATATTATAGAAAAAAACAGGATGAACAGTTAAAACAAAAGGAACTTCTGCAGCTTTTAAAGGGCAGGGAAGATATAACTATTGATGGAAGAAAAATAAAATTATATGCCAATATAGGAAATGTTAAGGATGTTATGACTGTTAAGGCTAACGATGCTGCTGGTATAGGATTGTTCAGAAGTGAGTTTATATATCTTGAAAGAGATACATTTCCAACAGAAGAAGAACAGTTTAACATATATAGAACAGTAGCTGAAAATATGGCTGGAAAACCAGTTATAATAAGAACGCTTGATATAGGTGCTGATAAACAGTGCGATTATTTTAATATGGATAAAGAAGATAATCCGGCACTTGGCATGAGAGCAATAAGGATATGCCTGACAAGAACAGAAATATTTAAAACCCAGCTAAGGGCATTGTACAGAGCCAGTGCATATGGTAACATTAACATAATGTATCCTATGATTGCTAATATGTGGGAAATCGACAGAATAAAAGAAATTGAAAAAGAAGTCAGGGATGAACTTAAGCAGCAGGGGATTGATACAGGAAATGTACAGACTGGTATTATGATAGAAACTCCTGCAGCGGTTATGCAAAGTGATGAGCTGGCTGAAAAAGTAGATTTCTTTAGTATAGGAACTAATGATCTTACACAGTATACACTTGCTGTTGACCGTCAGAATCCAAAGCTTGACAGTTTCTTTGACCCACATCATCCAGCAGTACTTAAGATGATAAAGATGGTTGTGGATAATGCACATAAAGCTGGTATATGGGCAGGAATATGCGGAGAACTTGGCGCAGATACATCTCTTACAAGAGAGTTTTTGAAAATGGGTGTTGATGAGCTTTCAGTATCACCAGGAAGAATACTTCCAATAAGAAAGATTATTCTTGATACAGATGTTTCACAGCTTTCATAAAATATCGTGGTTATGGCATTTTATAGGAGCATGAAGTAATATTATTAATATTCTAAATGGAGTGATAAGATATGCTGACAGAGAAAAGACATGAGATTATATTGCAGCTACTTAGAAAAAAAGGCAGCATAACTGTTAATGAAATCAAGGATGAACTAGGAATATCAGAGTCTACAATAAGAAGAGACCTTAATACACTGGATGAAGAAGGCAGACTTGTTAAGGTGTTTGGTGGTGCAGTGTCGGTTAACTACGGATTTTCTGGAAAAGAACCTACAGTATCACAGAAAAAGGAGATTAATCTGGAGGTTAAGAAGAGTATAGCAAAGTATGCAGCAACGCTTATTGAGCCAGATGATTTTGTTTATATTGATGCAGGAACAACTACAGGCTGTATGATAGATTATATAAAGGAAAAAAGAGCAACATATGTGACTAATGCGGTTACACATGCAAGGAGTCTTGCTACAGAAGGCTTCAGGGTAATTCTTATAGGTGGTGAGCTTAAAGGCTCAACTGAAGCAGTTGTAGGAAGCAGTGCTGTAGAGGCATTAAAAGAGTATAATTTTAATAAAGGCTTTTTTGGTGCTAATGGAATAAGCATAAAGAGCGGAATAACAACACCTGATATAAGTGAGGCTGCTGTAAAAAGAATGGCAGCAGCACATTGCAGCTGTAAATATGTACTTGCAGATTCGGATAAGTTTGATAATATAAGCTCAGTTACATTTGCCAGACTTGACGAGGTAAAGTTCATAACAGACAGCAGAGTGCCAGAGGCTTATAAAGAATATGAAGTGATAATTACATGATATCCAGATATTGGATAGAAAACAGTATAAACAACCCCAGAGTGCCGTGACAGAATGTGAAATGATTCTTATGCGGCACACTGGGGTTATTAGTTATAGCTATTATTTATTAGTTATTGTTTATTAGCTGTTAGTAGTTAGTTGTTATTTATTATTTTCAAGTTCCTTCAGCTGGGCTGATATAGCTTTCTTAATAGCGTTGAAAGATTCTTTACTTATGTCATGTTCGATACGGCAGGCATCTTCCTCTGCCACTTTTTTATCAACGCCAAGTTTTATGAGCCATGATGAAAGAATCTGGTGTCTTTCATATATCATCTCAGCTATTTCTTTTCCGGAATCCGTAAGGTATATATAACCCTCTTTAGTTACACGTATATGCTCTGCTTCCCTTAGATTCTTCATTGCTATACTTACACTGGATTTTTTATATCCCATTTCATTGGCAATATCTATAGAACGTACAACAGGCAGCTTTTTACTAAGCATAAGTATTGTTTCAAGATAATCTTCAGCTGATTCATGAATAACCATCGTTAATTCCCCCTGGTATATATCATAATATGAACAAATCATAAAGTCGATATAGTAATAAGTGCTTAGATTATAACATATAATATAAAATTAAGCAAATTATTAGTTTCTAAAAGGAAAAATGTGGTATACTATAGCTATTATTCATCAGGTATCTGATATTCAGATACAACAGTATGTAAATATTAAAAACTGGATGGTATAACTTATGAATGAGGTTAATGAATTATTTACTAAAGAAAATGTAGAGAAGATAGTGGTGCCACAGGTTGTTAAGGATGATCTGTTAAGTATTATAGAAGAAAAGTTAAAGAGGGCAGGTTTTTATTACAGAATAGCATACAGGGTAAAGACGGTTGATTCTATGGTCAACAAGCTTATATTTAAGGATTACCGCAGACCTGGTACAGAAAATGCTGACAAGAAAATGCAGGATCTTGTTGGCATTCGAATAATACTGTATTTTGTTGATGATGTTGATATATGCAGAAAGCTGCTGGATACATTGTTCGTATCGCCTGGCATGTGGGAAACTACAGAAAATAACGAGTATGAATTTAAGGCTATGAAGGTAAATGGTATATTCAGATTACCAGCATATCTTAGCAAAACAATTGTTAATCCATATCTGGCAGATTATGTAGATGATACATTTGAAGTACAGGTAAGAACGAATTCGTTTGAAGGATGGCATGAGATAGAACATGACATGAGATATAAGGGATCAGCTTTTGGAATCGGAAATGAAGCCCTTGCACGCAAGATGAATAGTATACTTGCTACGTTTGAGTTATGTGACGATTCGATTGTGGGGCTGTTGGAGGATCTGGGACATCAGCATTACAAGGATAAAAAGTGGAATGATATGTTAAGATGCCATTATAGACTAAAGTTTGAAAATGAGCCATTACATCCATATATAGAAGAACTGTTTGATGAGGATACAGAGCTTGCAAAGATATTCTATAAGTTTAAAAGACCGGGGGCTATAGAACAGCTCTGGATGGATACATCAGAAAAGGGAATAGAACTTACTGTTAACAATATAGTAAGAATAGTTAACCAGATTGGTCCGGATGATGAAAGATTAAATGAGGCGTTTAGGAAAATAGATCATGAAAAAGGCCAGGATAACGAGACTGTAAGTAAGAGAAGAAAGTTTGAGCCTTTTAAGAAGCTTGGTACATATAAAGTATTCCAGTCACATTCGGCTATAGATCTTACCAACCTTTCCATGGAGGATGCATATAAAAAGGCAGTTAACTATATATATTCATGGATTAAATCAAGATTTCTTGAGGTCTTTGATGATCTGCCAGAGAGTGTAGGAGCATATGAAAATGAGATGCCAGGATATAAGGTTGCAATCTCATATGATCCTGAAAGGCTGTATTTCAGGGAAGTAACAACGCATCTTGATACAAAGATAGCGAACAGGGTATGGATATCAATAGCTTCTATTGAAAAAAGGAATGATACCCTTGTGTTTGATGTAAGCAACGAATATGCTGAACCAGCAGATAAGTACAGGGATAACGAAAACATATTATTCAGTCGTCCTAATTTCTATGGTGAGATTGCTGATAATATAGGAATATGCGATATAGAAAGATTAAGACAGACAGTTAAGAGTATTGGGCATACGAAAGAATATGATGTGCTTAAGAAGCTTATATCAGATGAAAACAGGGAGTTTCCTGTTGTAGTCTTTGTGGCATCAGATGATTACTGGGTTGAAAAGTTTGATGTTGACTATTTTGCTTATCTTGTTGGATATTATGCACATATTAAGAGAATAACTACAGAAGAATTAGCTGAACAGTTTGCAAAGGATTATGATCTTGATGAGGATGAATACAGAGATTCTATAACTGTGTTTTATCCAGGAAAGAAACCAGCTGCAAGTTATAAATCACATATACTTAATACAACATTTGAGGTTATTAAGATAGAAAAGAAGAAATACTGGAATGAAACCGGATGCCGTGCATTCAGACGGCAGCTTGTTTCAGATATAAGAGAAAATAATGTTGTTAAGTAGTCTGAGTATAACTTTTCAGGCAGGGTGTGGAAAAAAATGAACCATGAAAAAAATGAATCTTATAATTATGTAAGCTGTTATATATAATTAAAGCATTAATAGTCATATGTATCTGACTGTAAGATATTATGTTGAATATGTAAGGGAAGGAGCAGTGACGTATATAGTGTATAGGTTAAATCTTAAACATGGTAACGTGAGATATAAATATACACAATATAAAATCTTATGATAACTGATAACAGATTCACAAAGATAGATGTTGATTCTGAATGCAGCATACAATATGACATTAAAATTATATAATTGTGGGAGGTTTTTATGCATCATATAAAAACAGGTAAACTGCGTAAGCATATGTCAGCAATGATGGCTGTGATTATGGCTGTATCTCTTGCAGTTCCAGCAGGTATGTCATTTTCAGCCAGAACTGTAAGCGCAGCAGATAAAACAGTAGAAGCAAAAGCTGGTGAAACTATTTATAATCTGCGTGATGGCTCAATCATAGCTACTGATACGGATGGTAAGAAGGATGTTACGTATGACAGACTTACAGTAAAGGTTGGAACTAAGAATGCATACAAATATAATGGTCCGGATCATGGTGTTGCATTTAAAGATGGCAATTCACTTGAAATAGCTGTTGATGGACCATCAAAAATAAGTCTTGGCGGATGCCAGTATTCTAACAATGGAACAATAACAGCATCAAGTGCAGATGGTTCATATACAGAAACAAAGGATGCCAGAACTGCTATGTGTTATCATCAGGATGGTACAACTATAGATTTTGCATATACAGGTGAGGCAAAGACAACAATAACAATTGCTTTCTCATGCACAGTATATGTTCCTGAGGTTATTGTTGGACCTTATACAGCTGATACTCCAGATGATAACGGTGTGAAGAAGGATTCAACATATATGTATAACTTTGCAGATGGTTCAGTAGTGCCAGCAAGCTATGATAGTGTTAATCCACTTAAAGGAAGTATTGAATCAAAGGATGGCAATCTTAAGATAACTGGTAGTGGCGACCTTTATATGCATGATACACAGCATGGTCTTGCTTTATACAATGGCAATACCTTTGAAGTGAAGGTAGCAGGTAATTCAACAGTTACATTTAATATGTGCCAGTATGGTGGCGATGCAGAGGGTAAGATAGTTGCATCTACTAAAAAGGGCGAATTTGTTACAGATACAAAGCAGCTTCTTATGGATGGTGCAGCGGATGGACTTTCATCTATGTCGTTCAGATATGAGGGTGTTGCAACTACACTTAAGTTCACAGTATCCTGTGCAGATAAAGCAGAAATGTATCTTCATGGTATTAATGTAGCTAATGAACCAGAACAGACAGAGGTACCAGAACTTGTAGGTAATGGTAAGGCAGATGTATGGGATTTTGGTGCTGCAAAGCTTGATGAAGCAGACTATAATAATATGCTTACAGAGGATGTTATTAATTCATGGTATCCAGAATCAGTTAAGGCTGGTTCAGAAGGTGCTACTATTGGTTCATTTATGACAGATGAATTATATTTTAATCCATCAGGAAAGACTAATAACAGAATCAGAACATCTAATACAGGTATTACAAGATACGATAAGAGAGATGATATTACTATAGATGGAGTGACATTAAGTGGATATCTTTATTCTAACAATTCAACTCCTGTAGTATACATGGGATTAAAGTTATATAAGAATGATATTCTCACATTATATACAGGTTCTAATGGTGGAGCTTCAACTATAGTATGTGAATCACCAAGTGGACACATCCAGACAGCAGAAAGTAATGTTTCAGGTGCAAAGATACAGTTTACAGCATCTGAGTATGGTATATATAAGATATATTCAACGAATGAAAAGCTTGTTGTATACAGAGCTGTAAGACAGCATACACAGCCAGTTGTTGTCAGTGGTGCTGTTGATACAAAGGATGCCAGCGGACTTGATACAAAAGATTACAGCATAGCATTTGCTAATAAGTCAACAGGCGAAAAGAATATTGTAAAACCAGAGAATGGTTCTTACAGTGTATATCTTAATGAGATGTATGACTATGATGTAGTCCTTATGGATGCTAATGGATATGTAATAAATTCAGCTAATAAGTTATCTATAGCTAAAGGCGATGGAGCTAAGAAGTTTGATATAGTTATTAAGTCAGTAGACCTTGTAAAATTAACAGGAAAGATAACAGGTCTTACACAGTCAGCTCTTGAAGCACTTAACTTAAGCTTTGTTAATAAAGATTATGTATACGTACCAGAAATCAAAATAAATGGTGATGATATTGCAGTTAATCTTGAAAAGGGAGTAACTTATGATATCGTGGCTGAAGGAATAAATGATTATTATCTGTCTGATATAAAGACAATATCAGCAGATAAAGACATTACAAAGGATATTGTATTTTCAGCAAAACCAGCTTATAAGGTTAATATGAAATTTGATAATCTTCCAGAGGAAGCTGCTGCAAGTGTTACATTTTCTAATATTAATGAAGAAGGGTATACATACACATTCACAGATCTTTCTGATATAAAGTTAAGAGATGGACAGTATAATGTAACAGTAAATAATATTGGAAATGTTCCTTATAGACAGAAGATTACATCTAATTTAAAGGTAGATGGAAAAGCTGTTGATAAGACAGTAAGCTTTATTAAGAATACAAATTGGGATTTTTCTAAGCTCAATGGCAATCCTGGTATTGAAGCTATCGGGGAGAATAATTATTATTCAGGACTTGCATTAACAGGTTCTGTTATGGAAAACAAGACATATCTTCTTGCACTTACAGATGGAGAGATTAACTTCCCTGTTAAAAAAGGCCAGATTGTCAATATAGGTTACTGCTATTGTGCAGCATTCTCTATCAATGGTGAGGAACCAGTAGTAAGTAATAGTGGAAGTACTACTAATATTGAAACTACACAGTATGTAGTAAAAGAAGATGGAAATCTTAATATCAAAGGTGTAACAGCAGCTGTTGATGGCAAGGAAATCAAGCAGACATATTTTACATCAATAAGTGTAAGTGATGCTGTAGCTTATCAGCCACAGCTTTATGTAGGAGCTGATAAAGAATTCAAGACGATCAATGATGCGCTTACAAGGGCTGCAGCTATGCAAAGAACAAAAGACCAGAGAGTTGAGATAGTTATTGACCCGGGTAACTACGAGGAAATGCTTGTTATCGATGTACCTAATGTATCACTTGTTAATGCAGCAGGAAGTGAATCAAGCCTTGAGATAAAGAATAAAGGTGTTGATATAGGAGAGAATGTAGTAAGAATAACTTCTTATTATGGACATGGATACAACTACTATAGTATGGGTAATGATTGCAAGTATGATGCAGATTTACTTGCAGCAAACAAAGAAAATGGATACCTTACAAAGAAGAATCCAGGTTCAGGTAGTACAGATGGTTCTTACTGGAATGCAACAGTAGTCGTATCAGCAGAAGGCTTTAAGGCAGATGGTATTGTATTTGAAAACTCATTCAATCAGTATATTTCAGAAAAAGAAGCTAATGATATTGTAGTTGAATGGGAAACAGGTGGTAAAGGAACAAGATCTACAACAGCAAAGGATACATCTGTCCAGGGAAGAAGCTTTGTTGAAAGAGCTGCAGCATTAGCAGTTCTTGGTGATAATGCTGTGTTTACAGGCTGTAAGTTTATAGGCCGTCAGGATACATTATATGGTGCAACAGGCATCAGTGCTATGTTTAACCAGTGCGATGTACTTGGTGCAGTAGATTATATCTTTGGTGGTATGACAGCCGTATTCTACAGATGTCAGTTAAGACTTAACACAAGTGAGGCAGATTCTGATGTTGCTTACATAACAGCTGCACAGCAGTCAGGTGGAAGAGGTTATCTTATGTATGAATGTAATGTAACATCTACAACACCAGGTGTTGATACAGCATCACAGTACCGCTCTAAACCAGGTTATTTTGGAAGACCTTGGGCAGCTAATACATCAGAAGTTGTATTCTACAATACAACAGTTGAGACAACTGATTTTAAGGGACAGGAAGGTAAATCACTTATAGCACCTGCAGGATGGAATAATACACTTGGTGGTGAATCACCTATGATGTATGAATATGGAACTAAAGAGCTTTCAGGTGAAAATAATTCAGCATCAAGAGCAGCATGGGCTAAGGTTCTTGAATCTCCAGTTATAGATGATGGTAAGACAGAGATTACACTTGGCGCGTTCTATAACAAGACAGCAGATTACACTAATGTTGACAATGCTGTTAAGAAAGCACAGGCACTTAATGCAAAGGATTATAAGGATTTTTCAGCTGTGGAGAAAGCAGTTAAGGCAGTTGTAAAGGATTATACAGTTGATAAACAGGGTGAAGTTGAGAAGATGGCAGATGATATTCTTGCTGCGATTGCATCGCTTGAAAAGAATACGCCAGACCCAACACCAACACCAACGCCAGATCCAACACCAACACCGGATCCAACACCTGGAACAGATGATAAAACACAGGGTTCTGATGCATCAGATGGTAACACTGATAACAGCGGTACAGCCGGCAGCACAGAAAACACAGGTGCAGCAGATGCAGCTGTAGCAACAGGTGATGTGTATAATACAGCATTATATGCAGTTATTCTTATGCTTGCAGCCATAGCAGGGGTAACAGTATTAGCAGTATCAAAGAAGCGTACCGACCGTTAGTTGTTAGTTGTCAATCAAGTGAAAATACAGTAAAATGTAAAAAATATAAGTAAAATATAGGATAATATTCCTCTTGTCGTACATGTTAATAAAATATATAATTATTTATATATTTTGTGCGGCAAGGGGAAAATTTTGTGTTATGAATAAGAAATATTTTAAAAGCGGGATATTCAAAAAATTATTTTCTTCATATATAATAATCATACTATTGCTATTTGTATCTTTTGTATCAGCTATGTTATATGAAGCATGGACAATATCGATGGAACGCCAGGAGAATTATTATCAGTCAGCAGTTGAAAAGATATCTAACAGTATTGATGTGCTCCTTATGGATGCATATGTCATAACATCAGATATTAATTCATCAGATGTTATAAATAAGTATGCTATGCAGAAAAAAGATATTATAAAAAATAATGTTTCTGAAGCGGAAGTTATGACAGAGATAAAGAATTATATGATATCAAGGTATAACATTAATATATATGATGTTCTACTTATGCTAAATGATTCTGATTCTGCATTTTCATCTTTTGGAATATTCAGACTTGATAAAGCAGCAGATAATATTCAGGTAAGAGGAAAAGTGCATAGTGGAAAGTCGGTTAATGATATATATGATATAGGAAACAGCGAAGTTGTTTTCAATAAGGAATTTATAATATATACACAGAATTATAATTCGGTGTATGCAAAAGGTGTTATATGTGTATTATATGATAAAAAAAGCCTGATTGATATGATAGATTCACAGATTACTCATGATATGCCTATAAATATATATATCAATGATGAACCTGCATATTCATATGGTGATGTAAAAAAGCCAATAGAATATAACGTTTCATCTGTATTTAACACCGGAATAGATTACAAAATAGAGATAGACAGTTCATGTTTTAGATTTAACACAGATTACAGATTCTGGATTAGTGTTGTAGTAGCAGGAGTATTTTGTATAATTCTTATAATATCTTCACTTTATATGTCGAAAAAATTCTATACACCATTAGATAACATAAGCACGATTATAGGTATTAACAGTGAAAATGCTGTAAATGAAACAAAAACAAAAAGAAATAGAAATAAAAAATCATCAGATAAAGCGGCTGATCCGGGGTCTTTAAGACATGCGGATGCTGATAGCGGATTAGATAAAGAGTATAACAATATAATTAATGGTATTAAGAATCTTATAGGTGAGAATAATGGCTATAAGGAACGTATGATATCAATAAAACCATATGCACAGCAGGGAATGCTGCATGGCATGCTTAACAACAGTACAGAGCCATCAAAGCTTAGTTGTATGCTTACAGATGATTATAAAGTACTTCAGAAGCAGTACTATGTAATAGCAGATGTCAATATGTCATATATAGGCTCACGGTCTGCTGATGTTTCATATTTTAGAAAAATGCATCATATTATAGAGCAGACAGCAGATAGTTACACAGATGATGAAACATATGTTGTATGGTATGACAAGGACGATTATAATGTCTTTCTTATAATTAACAGTGATGATGGCAATAATCTGGACAGCATATATTATGATATACATAATTCCATGAAAGAACGCATTGATAATGAAGAGTATGTATTTACAATCGGAGTGGATAAAGTAAGGGATGATATTGAACAGTTATCACTTGCATGCCATAATGCAGATAATGCGCTTGCTAATATAATGACAGGTGGAAGAGATGCTGTGTATTATTATGATGATGATAAGAAGTATATGGCATGTGAATATTATTTTCCATCAGATACACAACAGAAGCTTATAAGATATGTAAGAGAAAACAGAAAAGAGGATATCGGGTATATTCTTGATGATATTATGAATGTTAACATGAAGAATAATTCTGATAATCTTAAAGTTATCAGTCTGATGATAGATGAACTGCATATAACCACAGCCAAAGTCCTTAAAAATATACAACAGGATAATGTAGTTGGATTTACTCTTGAAAAAATGGAATATCCTGCAACGCTTGAGGAAATCTTTACATATTATAAGGCAGTATATAATATGGCTTGTGAACAGTATGTGGATATGTCAGCATCAAGAAAAGATACTAATGAGCTTAATAAAGAAATAATGAGAGAAATCGATGATAATTATATGAAAGCAGATATGTCACTGGCATACCTTACAGATAAGTTTGGTGTAAGCAATAAATATATCACCATGCTTTGTAAAAGCACAAAGGGAATGACATATATACAGTATATTCAGGAATTGAGGATAAAGAAGGCAACAGAGTATATAAAGGATGGACAACATTCGTTAGAGGAAATAGCAGCATTATGTGGGTATTCTAATATGCTTACATTCCGGAGAAATTTTAAAAGCGTAATGGGTGTTAATCCAAGTGAATACAATTAACAGAAAATGGAGAAATATATGAGCCGGATTGTAAAATACATATTGGTGGGTACAATGTTGATGGTTATATGCATGACAACAGCGTGTTCTAACAAAAATAAAGATAATACAGCGGGTGTGCATATATCAATACTTGCGAAGAATTCACAGTATACAGATGTGGATTATGAGAGTACAGAGGTTATCAGAAAGGTATCAGAGAACTCAGGATATGATATAGAATGGAAACTTAGACAGCCAGACAGCTATTATGATGTGGTAAGAGAACTTATACTAAATGGAGATACACTTGCGGATATTATACAGCTGCCGGATATGGATATGAATATGGAATATATTAATACTGGCAAATTCGTGTGTCTTGATGAATATCTTGATTATATGCCGAATTATAAAAAGTTTCTCCAGTCTAATCCGGATATAAAAGCATCACTGACAACTGATACAGGGCATATATATTATGTGCCACAGACAGTCCTTACATATAATTATGTACCATGTGTTATGTATAACCAGGAATGGCTGAAAAAAGCAGGTAAATCAGAGCCGCAGACACTAGACGAGCTGGTTGAGTTGCTTCGCATATATAAGTCAGAGGATATGAATGATAATGGTTATAGCACAGATGAAATACCATTAAGCATTATCCCTGATTTTATACCATATATGTTTGGACCTGCTTTCGGACTGGATCTTTCAACAGGGTTTCTAGTTGATGATTATGGGAATGTCAGTTATTCATATAGTGATAGTGTCAATTATAGAAAATATCTTGAGTTCGTTAATGATTTATATGAGGAAGGTCTTATCGAGAAAGACTATGAAAAATGCACGAGGGATATTATAAAGGAAAGATGCAGCAGGAATATTACAGGTGTAACATTTGATTACAGCTGGCATATGTCAATGCTGTATAGTGCACAGTATAATGAATATAATGGTGATACTCCTGTATTTAAAGGAGGAGTTCCTCTATCAGGTGAGCATCAGGGCTTTTACATAGGAAGAAATGCTGTAAGCGGCATATTTGGTGTTACTAAAACTGACAATGTTATAAGTGCTGTTAAAGTTCTTGATTATCTTATATCTGATTATAATGAAGACATGTACTGCTTTGGAATTGATGGAGTAAGTTATTATATGGATGACGAGGGAAATAAAATGTTTATGGATGCTGCAAAGGACGATGCTTTCATTCAGAAGCTTGGTGTTAATCCTATATGTGTTCCGTCAAGACAGTCGGTAGCAGCTACAGATATGCTTCTTCCAGAATGGCATATAAGACTTGATAAGCAGCTGGCTAAGTATGTAAGAAAGCCACTTCCTTTTATGTATGTTTCATCATCGGACGTTGACAAGAACAATGGCTATATAAACTATATATCCAAATATGTTGATGATGAGGAAAATGATTTTATAACAGGAAGGCAGTCTTTAAGCAGCTTTGATGCATACCTTAATACACTTGATAATATGGGGATCAAAGAAATAACCAGTATAAAACAAAAACAGTATAATCTTTATAAAAATAATATGTAAAAGCCGGTTGACATATAACAGCAAGTAGGGTACGATTTAGTGTATTAAAGTTATAAATTATTCACGTGGTAGTGAAGTGAAATGGAGAATTGAAACATGAAGACTTTTACTAGTAGTAAAACGATAAAACGTATGTTACTTGTGCTTTTAGTATGTTCACTTATAACTGGAACTCTGACAGCATGTGGAAGTAAGAAAAAGCAGTCTGGTATTACAACATTTACAGTAGGTTTTGATGCTGAATTTCCACCATACGGATATAAGGATGATAATGGTGAGTATGTAGGCTTTGACCTGTCACTTGCACAGGAAGTATGTAAGCGTAACGGATGGGAGCTGGTAAAACAGCCAATAGACTGGGATTCAAAGGATATGGAGCTGTCTTCGGGAACCATTGATTGTATATGGAACGGTTTTACTATGAATGGCAGGGAGTCAGATTATACATGGACAACTCCATATATAGATAACTCTCAGGTAGTTATTGTTAAGTCGGGCTCTTCTATTAACAAGTTAGCAGATCTGTCAGGAAAGGTAGTTGTTGTACAGGCGGATTCATCTGCACTTGCAGCATTTACAGGAGAAGATGCAACAGAGGATAATCTTGCACTTGCTAAAAGCTTTGCATCGCTTCAGCAGGTTGGAGACTATAATGCAGCGTTTATGAATCTTGAATCAGGTTCAGTTGATGCTATATGTATGGATATGGGTGTTGCAAAGTATGAACTTGAAGCAAGAGGCAGCCAGTTCAGAATGCTATCAGAACAGGTATCAAAGGAACAGTATGGTATAGGTTTTAAGCCTGGTAATACAGAGTTAAGAGATATCGTCCAGGAGACATTGTTTGATATGCTTGCTGATGGTACATTTGAGAATATAGCTAAAGACTGGGGACTGGAAGAAAGCATATGTTTAAGCGCTGATAATAAAGTTAATGATATTACAGCTGATAAGAAAACATCAAGGTTTATGAGTAATTTTGCAGATGTTGTAGGCAAGCTTGCAAGTGGTATGCTTGCTACTCTTATGATATTTGTTCTTACACTTGTTTTTTCGCTTCCTCTTGGTATGCTTCTTATGTTTATAAGAATATCAAAGATTAAGCTTGTAAGATGGATTGCCAAGATATACATATCTATTATGAGAGGTACGCCACTTATGCTTCAGCTGCTTGTCGTATTCTTTGGTCCATATTATATATTTGGAATATCGTTATCATATAGTTATAGATTCTATGCAGTTATCATAGGCTTTGCATTAAACTATGCAGCTTATTTTGCAGAAATATTCAGATCAGGTATAGAAGCTATACCGGTTGGACAGCATGAAGCAGCTTCTGTTTTAGGATATACCAGAAGCCAGACATTTGTAAGAATAGTTCTGCCTCAGATGATGAGAATAGTTCTTCCGTCTGTAACTAATGAGGTAATAACACTTGTAAAGGATACATCTCTTGCTTTTGCACTTGCGTATACAGAAATGTTCACACTTGCAAAGCAGATTGCAGCAGCCAATGCAAGTATAATGCCACTTTTTGTAGCTGGTGTGTTCTATTACATATTTAACTTTGTTGTTGCATGGGTTATGGAAACTATAGAAAAGAAGATGCGCTATTATAAGTAGTAGAATGGAGAGCAGGGTGAATAATATGAATTTACTTGAAATGAAACATGTTAAGAAAAAGTTTGATAATCTTGAGGTGTTAAAGGATATATCTATAGAGGTAAAAGAAGGTGAAGTTGTAGCTATTATAGGTCCATCTGGATCTGGAAAGTCAACATTTTTAAGATGTGCAACTCTTCTTGAAACTATGGATGAAGGAACACTTGCCTACTGCAAAGAAAGTGCAACCTTAAACGAATCAGGTCCTACACGATATGCGGATAAGAAGAAGCTGCATGAGATTAAGAATGATTTTGGACTTGTTTTCCAGAATTTTAATCTGTTTCCACATTTCTCAGTTCTTAAGAATGTAATAGATGCACCAATTAATGTCCAGAAAAGGGATAAGGATGAGGTTATAGCAGAAGCACGGGAACTGCTTAGAAAGGTAGGTCTTGAAAACAAAGAAGATAACTATCCAGGTCAGCTATCAGGTGGACAGCAGCAAAGAGTTGCCATAGCCAGAGCACTTGCCATGAATCCTAAGATATTGTTCTTTGATGAACCGACATCTGCCCTTGATCCTGAGATAACTGCTGGTATTCTCAAGCTTTTAAGAGCTTTAGCAGATGAAAAGATGACTATGGTTATAGTTACACATGAGATTGCATTTGCAAGGAATGTAGCAGACAGGGTTATATTCATGGACGGCGGAGTTATAGTAGAAGAGGGAAGACCAGAGGATGTAATAGATAATCCAAAGAGTGAAAGAACAAGAAGCTTTTTACAGAAGATGGCATAATTTAATTTATATGTAAAATATATCGGATTGCTGTATCATGATTATGGCAATCCTTTTTTGCGGGTAAAAACAACTTTTTATACTTTTGTCCCTATTTACATTTGTGTGTCTGATGTATCAACAGTATAATGATACATTTCACGAATTGCGTATGCAATTAGAAAATCAAGTAGTCCAAATTCCATAAAATGAAATTTTAGGGCAAATTACAGACATTGGCTTGGCTGTAGTATTTTTAAACAACGTGTGTTAGACTACTGTTATACAAATCGAAATTTGTGGAGAGATTTCCTGAACTTTCCTTATTTTACAGGCTTTTCAGCCCATT
>OGIR01000149.1_pt1 | contig 69072 bp, 55 predicted proteins | sample 1571831 | NCBI WGS metagenome assembly OGIR01 (sample SAMEA2582124, study PRJEB24529) | metagenome | biome: Human gut stool | place: China | collected 2011 | reverse complement strand
ATAACTATAAGCAAAAGGACGAATGAAAAAACTCTCGTTTTTTCACACGCCCTTTGTATTTCTCTATCATTTACGGATTTGCAGTTCCATTTCCGGCATTCCCACCGGTTCCGTTGGTATTCTCTGCATTTCCGCCGGTTGCATCGTTTGTGAGATCATTCACACCATTTTCCACACCATCGATCACATCTTTACCGGCGTCGCCAACACCGTCCACTACATCCTCGATCACGTTGCCGTTTTCATCCACACGGTTGTTATCCTTGTCCTTATCCTCTGTGGTGTCAATATTATTTTTGTCATTGCCTGTGGTAGTGTCCGCATTGTTATTCAGACGGTTTTCCGTGCTTGTGTTTGTACCGTTTGTGCCATTATTTTTATCGTTTGCATTGTTATTTCCGCAGCCTGCGACAGCACTCAACGATAACATAAGCATCATTCCAGCCAAAAGTAATTTCCACTTTCTCATAGTCATTTCTCCTTTTCTTTTACAGAGTATATTTTCTCTGTTCTTCAAAAATAGTATGACCATCGATTTTTTTCTTATACATATTCTGTAAAAAAATTTAATTTTGTGGATAATACCCCAGTTCTCTTGATAATTCTTCCTGTACTTTTTTCACATCCACGGCAAGTTCTTCCACGCGCTCTCTCGTCATACGGCTGACCGGTCCGGAAATGCTGAATGCATATTTCACTTCCTTGCTGTAACCATGCAGGCAGGCAGCGATACATCGCACGCCCTCCTCGTTCTCCTCGTCGTCTAACGCATAACCGTTCTTACGGACTTCCTCTAACACCTGCATCATCTCGTCAATGTCAGTGATCGTCTTATCCGTTTTCTTCTCAATAATGCTCTCGTTCCAGATCTGTTTTACTTCTTTCTCCGGAAGCGTTGCCATGATCGCCTTGCCCACGCCGGAACAATACATCGGATGCACCATGCCAACGTGTGATACCATGCGGATCGTGCCAACTTTTGCTTCTATCTTATAGATGTACAAAATGTTGTTGCCTTCCCGCTGTACAAGATGCACTGCCTCCCCACTGATATCGGACAGGCGCTCCATATAAGGTTTTGCGATCTGTAAAATGTCGGTACGCTCTAAGATTTTTCCCGCCATGCTCACGATTTTGTAAGAAAGCATGTATTTCTGCGTTGTCTCGTCCTGTTTTGCATACCCCATATAGATCAAGGACATTAATAAGCGGTGGACCGTACTTTTGTGAAGTCCGAGTTCTGTGCTGATCTCCATTAACCCCATCTCGCCATGCTCTGCTAACATCTCAAGCACCTGGAAAATTCGTTCTGCAGACTGCACCGGATTTTTTGTTTCTTTTTCTTCTGCCATCGTAGGTGTCCCTTTCTTCCTCTTCACAATATAATTCTATAAATCTAAAAACCTCTGGATTCACCTGTATGTTTCATATTTCAGATTCTCGTTTCATATTGTGGAACTTTCTTTTTTCTCATATTAACAGTTACTATTAGAAATGTCAAGGGAATTGAGTTGGAACTATTGACATCCGTTTTTCTGATGTTATAATAAAACCGTACCGTTTTATGGAACATTGTTTCGTATAATGGAACTTTATAATAGAACACAATCATCCAAAACATGGATGAGAAAATAAGAATGATAAGGAGAATCATCATGAACAAAGTATTAGAAGAGATTTCCAAAATTGGTATTGTACCTGTTATCGCCCTGGATCACGTAGAGGACGCTGCTCCTTTAGCAAAAGCATTATGTGACGGAGGACTTCCTTGTGCAGAGGTTACATTCCGTACTGCTGCCGCTGAGGAATCTATCCGTATTATGGCTGAGCAGTTCCCGGAAATGTTAGTAGGTGCCGGAACCGTTCTTACTACAGAGCAGGTTGACCGCGCTGTAAACGCCGGAGCAAAATTCATTGTAAGTCCTGGCTTAAATCCAAAAGTAGTGAAATACTGTGTAGAAAAAGGAATTCCGGTTACTCCTGGATGCTCTAACCCAAGTGACGTTGAAGTTGCTATTGAACTTGGTCTTGATGTTGTAAAATTCTTCCCTGCAGAGGCAGCCGGCGGATTAAACATGATCAAATCCATGGCAGCTCCTTATGTAAATATGAAATTCATGCCAACCGGCGGAATCAATGCGAAGAACCTTACAAATTACCTTGATTTCAACAAAATCATCGCATGTGGCGGTTCCTGGATGGTAAGCAAAGACCTTGTTGCTGCAAAAGACTGGGCTGGCATCACAGCACTCACAAAAGAAGCAGTTTCTACCATGTTAGGTTTCAAACTTCTTCACGTTGGTGTAAACAATGCATCTGAGGAAGCTGCTGCTTCTGATTCTGCAAAATTCGCTACATTACTTGGACAGGATGTAAAAGTTGGAAACAGCTCTATGTTTGTTGGTTCTCTTATCGAAATGATGAAAAATCCAGGACGTGGAACTTGTGGTCATATCGCAATCCAGACAAACTATCTTGCACGTGCAATGTACCACTTAGAGAAACGTGGTTTTGTATTTGATGAGTCTTCTTTCAAATATGATGCAAAAGGAAATATCACAGTTGCTTATTTAAAAGATGAAATCGCCGGTTTCGCTGTACATTTCAACCAGAAATAAGACAGGAGACAGATTATGACAGATCAGAATTGTGCTTATTGTATGGAAGGTGACTTAGTTGCCCAGTTCGGCATTAAAATCTGTGAACTTCCATCCTCCAAAGTTTATTTATTTAAAGAACAAAGCCATAAAGGACGTGTGATCGTTGCCCATAAGAAACACGTCAGTGAGATTGTAGAGTTGACTGCCGAAGAACGCGCTGCTTACATGGAAGATATCAACCATGTAGCAGAGGCTCTTCACAAGGCATTCCATCCTCAGAAGATCAACTATGGTGCCTACGGTGACACCGGACATCATCTTCACTTCCATCTTGTACCAAAATACACAGATGGCTATGAATGGGGTGGCGTTTTTGCCATGAATCCGGGTGAAAAATTCCTGTCAGATGCAGAATATGCTTCCCTGATTGAAGAAATCCGCAAGTATTTATAACCAGAGTTTAACTTATGAACTGCCGCTTGCAGGTGGTGTTACGGATTTCCAGAGCTACTGTATTGCATGCATAACAACTTTATAAAATAAAAAATAGAACTGTTTGTTTTCAGGAGCGCTTCCGCTTGTTGTCGCTGGCAGCGGTACTAAGAAAGTATCCATCGTGATTTCAAAATCCAATTACATTGTCTTTTGAAATCGCAATGTCTGCTTTCTAAGGACCGGCCGCTCCCAAAATCCTGAAAACAAATCAGTTCTATTTTTTATTTATCCAAGACTGTGCAGCATGCAATGATTTAAGTCTGTGAAATCCGTCAATCCAGGTTACGAGCGGCAGAAATCAAAGATGAAACTCCGGGAGGTGTGCCCTTTAACATCGACGAATCATAAGGCATTGAACCTCTTGAATTTTGCCGTTATCTCATAGGCATTCATCCCATAACCGTGAGTTCCATAACGTAAATTGCAGATTTTGTGGTGCGATTCATGATGTTGATTGGGCAAATATAAGCGTCCTCTCACAAGTCATTCACAGCGTAAATGAAAGAAAAACGGTACAGACAAATATGATTTCCTTTGTGAGCCATGGAGATAAGACTCTTTAGAGGCTTATCGGAATGCCCGGCGAACAGGAACATCATATTTCGTCTGTACCGTTTTTCTTTTCATAAACCTATAAGATCACGACTTGCGAGAGGACGCTTATATCTGCCCTTCACAATCTATAAAAGCACCACAGAATCTGCGACACTACGTCCGTTAAACTCCGGTTTACAACACGCTTTCACGGATACGATCGCACAGCCCACTATAGCGTTTCTGCTGTGACGTATTCTGGATCATCTGATTGAAGGTTGCATCATTTCCAACGAGTGTGACACATTTTCTTGCCCTCGTCACAGCCGTATATAACAGATTCCGGTTCATGAGCATTGATGGTCCACTGAGCAAAGGGATCACAACAGCCGGGTATTCACTTCCCTGTGATTTGTGAATGGTAATAGCGTAAGCTAGTTCCAGCTCATCCAGAAGCTTGTAAGAGTACTCTACTTTTCTTCCCTCATCAAATTCCACGGTCATCGTCTCTGCAAAATCATTGATCTCCGTGATGATTCCCATATCACCGTTGAAGATTCCCATTCCTTTATCCACAGTGAGACCAAATTTCGTGCGGATTTCCCACTCCAACTGATAGTTGTTCTTGGTCTGCATGACTTTATCCCCCTCGCGGAATACCATATCGCCATGCTCTTTTTCCCGCTTTGATTTATCCGGCGGATTGAGATACTGCTGGAGGATCCCATTCAGTCGTTCCACCCCCAGAAGACCTTTCCGCATAGGTGTAAGCACCTGAATGTCATACGGTGTTGCATCCACGAATTTCGGCAGTTTCTGCTTTACTAACTGAAGTACTACATTGATGATGATATCTGCCTCATATCGCTTCAGAAAAAAGAAATCCATGCTTTTATTATCCAGGGAAACCTCTTCCCCACGATTGATCTTATGTGCATTCACAATGATGTCGCTTGTCGATGCCTGACGGAAAATTTTTGTCAGCATAACCACATTAAATGCTTCCGACTGGATGATGTCCTTTAACACGCTTCCCGGTCCGACACTTGGAAGCTGGTTGATATCTCCTACAAGGATCAGTCTGGTTCCCGGTGCGATTGCTTTTAAAAGAGAATTCATCAGTGTTATGTCAACCATTGACATCTCATCAATAATCACAAGGTCTGTTTCCAATGGATTCGTTTCATTACGTTCAAATCCGGCACTTCCTTCCATACCACCATTTAATTCCAGCATGCGGTGAATCGTCCGCGCTTCAAATCCGGTTGTCTCACTCATTCTTTTTGCGGCACGTCCTGTTGGCGCTGCCAGAAAAATGTCCATGCCTTCCATCTCAAAATATCGGATGATCGTATTGATCGTAGTTGTCTTACCTGTACCCGGACCACCTGTGATGACCAAAAGACCGTTTCGTACCGCCTCTTTTACCGCCTGCACCTGATGTTCATCCAACTGCATTCCTGTCTGTTTCTCAATGTTATGGATCCGCTGCTCTATCTCTGCATCTGCCACATCATAGGCAATATCCAGTTCCCGGAGCATTGTTGCCGTATTTGCTTCCATATAATAAAAAGAAGCTGAATAAATCTGCGTCTGCTCTCCCGACTGCTTCATAATGATTTTCCGTTCAATTGACAGATCCATATAATTTTTTTCGATGATATCTTTGTCGATTCCCAACAATTCACTTGTTTTTGCTGTCAGTTCCTCCTGTGGCAAAAAGGTATGCCCCTCACCGGACGCCTGAAGCAGTGTATACAATATACCGCTTCGCACACGGAAATCAGAATCCGTCCGTATTCCTGCCTTTGCTGCAATATCGTCCGCTGTCCGGAAACCAACTCCCTCGATATCATCTGCCAGCCGGTACGGATTCTCTTTTAAGATTCCATACACTTCCTGTCCATATTTATTATAAATTTTTACCGCAAGATTCATAGTAATTCCAAACTGCTGTAAAAAGATCATCGCCTGCCGCAGGTCTCGCTTTTCATTTACCTGACTTGCAATCTCCATTGCCTTCCGCTCGCTGATTCCTTTTACTTCCGCAAGCCGCTCCGGTTCTTCCTCAATGATCCGGAATGTATCTTCCCTAAACCTCCGCACAATACGGGCTGCCATTGCAAGCCCGATTCCCTTGATTGCACCCGATCCAAGGTAGCGTTCGATCGCCTCCTGATCTTCCGGCGCCTTCTCTTCAAAGCTCACCACTTTAAATTGTGTGCCATACGTCGGATGATCGGTATAATCGCCAGTCGCCTCAATATTTTCCCCTTCTGCGATCGTCGAAAAAATGCCGACACAGGTGATCTCATCCTCGCCGCTCACCAGATTGAGTACTGTATAACCATTGTCCGTATTGCGGTATATGATATGCTCCACATATCCTGCTAATTTCTCCATAACTTTCTAATCCATTTCTTTCTATCTGAAACCAAATGATTCGTAAAGTAAAAAGCTGCCGCATTAAGAAATAATCTCTTAAAGCGACAGCCTGTGATTCTTAATTTCTGTCATTCATACCAGACACTGTCTGAGTCCTGCTATGAATGGTATCGTTCTATGTACTCTGATCAATCAATATTATAATTACGTTTCATCTGCTCATACAATGACTGTGTAAAGTTACCACCAACCTGATCAATGAGTTCGTCTGCAATCTTTTCCACTGCAAAATCCATCGTATAATCTGTCATTGTGGATAATGATGCATCTTTCTCCTCATCATCCGGGAGTAAATTCTTTTTTACCTCTTTTATGACTTCTTCTACGAAATAAGATTCAAAATCTTTGCAAACCTGCATCAGTTCATCCGCAGATGTGTCGGAAGATACACCGTTTAATGATTTTTTCAATGCATTGGCATTGTAATTGGTTGTTGCATCTGTATTGGTCGTATTCAGCATGGATGCCATGCTGTCAATTGACATACTCATATTTTTTCAGCCTCCTGTAGAATGTAAAAAACTAACGTTTCAGGTTATTTGCCTGCTCTAACATATCATCGGATGTTGTGATCGCTTTTGAGTTTAACTGATATGCACGCTGTGCCACGATCAGATTTACCATCTCATCTGCTACCTGTACATTTGAGCCTTCCAGATAACCCTGATGGATTTTACTTCTTGTGAGGTTCGCATTGGTTGCTTCATTAAGTGCTGCCCCGGATGCATTTGTCGCTCTCAAAAGATTAGATCCTGCTTTTTCCAAGCCTGCAGGATTGTTAAACTGGCTGAGGCCAATTGTCCGGTTCATACTTACATAAGCACCCGCATTGTTATAATAGCCAACCTGACCATCCGTTGTCACTACCGCCTTCCCAGAATTGACATTATTCGGAAGAACAATGGTGTTTCCATTGGAATCCAGAACCGGATATCCATCGGTATTGGTAAGGGTTGTTCCTGTCGGACCAATACTCCAGTTAAAATTACCATTTCTGGTATAGTAAGTTGTCCCATCTGCCCCTCTCACCTGAAAGAATCCATTTCCTTCGATTGCAAAAGCAGATTTGCTCTCATCCTCGAGCAGCGCACCCTGCGTATAGCTTGTGGTGTTGGACGCAACTCTTGTTCCAAGTCCCACCTGCGCTCCGATCGGTTTTTCCTCACCATTTGCACTTGTCGTTCTGGTCTGAATGGTCTGATATAACAGTGATTTAAACTCTGTCTTCTGGGATTTAAATGCTGTTGTATTGACATTCGCAATGTTATTTGAAATATTATCTACGTTGGTCTGCTGCGCTCTCATTCCGGAAGCTGCAGTATAAAGTGCTCTCATCATAGTCTGATTTCCTCCAACTATACCTTATATTATACTTTTCCCACCTGATTTACGGTCTTGTCCAATGTCTCGTCTACTGTATTGATCACTTTCTGTCCTGCCTGATAAGCTCTTGAGATAGTGATCATCTTTACCATCTCATCCACAACATTCACATTAGAGCCTTCGATACATCCCTGCTGCACCTTTGCATCAGAAGCTGTGATCTGTCCTCCATCCACAAGATCATACAGATTCTCACCATACTTGGAAATATAATTATAATCATCAAAATCAACAACGCCTATTCTTGTAACAAGCTGGTCATTCTGATAAATATTCCCTAACTCATCAATGGTAATCTTCGCATTCGGATTTAACCGGATTCTTGCATTCGGATCGGTATTCTGTGCACCCGCCTGATTCAACACATAATCGCCATCCTTTGTCACCAGATAGCCCTCTGTATTCACGGTAAAAGCTCCATCTCTTGTATACTTCACAGAAGTTTCCCCTGCTTTATTCGTAAAAGCAATTGCAAAAAATCCATTTCCAGCCAATGCCACATCTGTCTCATTGTCCGTCACTTTGATACTTCCCTGATCATAATTGGTATAAGTCTCACCAAGGTGCACACCCATACTGATCACACCAAGTTTTTTATTCAGGCCATAAGAAGAGGTATCCTTTATCTTAATTGCCAATTCATCCGCAAACGTCTGCGATGTTGTCCCTTCTTTTTTATAGCCATTTGTGTCTGCATTTGCCAGATTATTCGTGAGAACATCTAATCTCTTCTGTTCATTCACCATACCTGTATATGCTGTATATAAGCCTTTGATCATATATTACACCTCGCATCAATCGTTGTGTATCCACCTATCGGACACGTTTTATCCAATATTGTATTTCGGTCGATCTGACAGAAAAATTAGCTTAATCGTCATCACGTTTTCCAGATAAAAATTCTACATATTTTCCTGTACCAATCGCAACACATGTCATTGGATCATCTGCTGTCATAGTATTGATTCCGGTTCTGTCCTCGATCAGTTCTTCCAGACCACGAAGCAATGCACCGCCGCCGGTAAGTACGATACCGCGGTCTGCAACATCGGCAGCAAGCTCCGGTGGAGTTTTCTCCAATACAGAGTGTACTGCCTCGACGATCTGCAAAGTAGGCTCGCGCAGCGCTTCCTCTGTCTCCTCTGAAGAGACCGTTACTGTCTTTGGAAGACCTGTCACCAGATTACGTCCACGCACATCCATCGTCTCATTCTGTGCTAATGGGAAACATGTTCCAATCTTAATCTTGATATCCTCTGCGGTCCGCTCACCGATCAGAAGATTGTGTTTCTTTCTCATATAGCGGACGATTGCCTCGTCAAAATCATCCCCGGCGATCTTGACTGAAGTACTCACAACTGAGCCGCCCAGAGAAATGACAGCGATATCTGCTGTACCGCCACCGATATCTACGATCATATTACCACAAGGTCTTGCAATATCAATTCCGGCTCCGATAGCTGCTGCGATCGGCTCCTCAATAATAGAAACCTCTCTTGCTCCTGCCTGATAGGTCGCATCCTCAACGGCTTTCTTCTCAACCTCTGTCACACCACTTGGCACGCAGACACTGATTCTTGGCTTGCGGAATGTTTTCTTGCCAAGAGCCTTCTGAATGAAATATTTGATCATCTTCTCCGTAACTGTATAATCCGAGATAACGCCCTGACGGAGTGGTCTTACAGCAACAATATTACCCGGTGTTCTGCCGAGCATTAATCTCGCCTCTTCCCCAATGGCTTTGATTTTATTTGTATCACGGTCAAAAGCGACAACAGACGGTTCTTTTAATACAACCCCTTTGCCCTTGATATATACTAATATACTTGCGGTACCCAGATCGATACCAATATCTGTACTCATCATAATTATGATATTCCCCTTTCTGGAATTGTTTGGAATGTATGTCAATATTTTCCTGTATGAGATATACGGAAATACATTAAAAATCACTTTTTTCTTCTGCACTATTAAAATAAGAAGTACGATACTACTCCTATTTTTACATATACAATCTTATTATATACAAAAAGTTATATTTTTCAAAGTTTTTTTTCCAGAAAATCCTATTTTTCAAGAAAAATAAGATTTTTTTAATAAATGATGCTTCATAAGATTTTTTTTATTTTTTCATCACAAAATGGTCACATTTTCTTTTTATATTATAATAGTACTAGCTAATATGACTTATTAAGTCGGCTAATATAATTTTTCATAACTCATGCTTCTTCGATATCTACGGATATCGGAGGAGCACTCCCCGAAATTTTAAGGTGTCTCATGCGAGACACCTTTTTTGTTATGACGACCGCTAATCAGCGGTGTATCACATCTCTGTCCATTGCAGCAGAATGTACGCTAAGCATACATCCTGCTATCTACTTCTTAAGATATTTTTTTACATACTGTCCGGTATAGGATCCTTTCACTTTGGCAACTTCCTCCGGTGTTCCTTTGGCGATCACAGTTCCGCCGCCGTCTCCACCTTCCGGTCCCATATCGATGATATAATCAGCGGTCTTGATGACATCCAGATTGTGTTCAATGACGACTACGGTATTACCTCCATCTGAAAGTCTGCGCAGAATCTCGATCAATTTGTGCACATCTGCGAAATGAAGCCCTGTTGTCGGCTCATCCAAAATGTAAATGGTCTTACCTGTGCTGCGCTTGCTGAGTTCTGTTGCAAGTTTGATACGCTGTGCTTCACCACCGGACAGTTCCGTAGATGGCTGTCCAAGTTTTACATAGGAAAGTCCCACATCATATAAAGTCTGGATCTTGCGTTCAATGGACGGCACGTTCTTAAAGAACTCCAATGCTTCCTCCACTGTCATATCCAGCACATCATAAATGTTTTTTCCTTTATATTTTACTTCAAGTGTCTCTCTGTTATACCGCTTTCCTTCGCACACTTCACAAGGCACATAGACATCCGGCAGGAAATGCATCTCAATTTTGATAATTCCATCCCCTGAGCATGCCTCACATCGTCCGCCTTTCACATTGAAGCTGAAACGTCCTTTTTTATATCCTTTTGCCTTTGCATCCGGTGTTCCCGCAAAAAGATCGCGGATCATATCGAAGACACCGGTATAAGTCGCCGGATTTGAACGCGGCGTTCTGCCGATCGGCGACTGGTCAATATCGATCACCTTGTCCAGCTGCTCCAGTCCAAGGATATCGTCATGTTCTCCCGGAATGCACCTTGCACGGTTTAAATCCCTCGCCAGATGTTTGTACAAAATCTCATTTGTCAGCGAACTCTTTCCAGAACCCGAAACACCGGTAATGCAGGTCATAACGCCCAACGGAATATCCACGTCGATATTTTTTAAATTATTTTCCCTTGCGCCCTTGATCGTTAGAAAGCCTGTCGGTTTTCTGCGCTCCTTTGGAACCGGGATCTGGATTCTTCCGCTCAGATATGCCCCTGTGACAGAATCCGGGTTCTGCATGATCTCTTCTGCAGTGCCGCACGCAACCACTTGTCCACCATGTGAGCCGGCTCCCGGTCCGATATCCACAATGTAGTCCGCCGCCCTCATCGTATCCTCGTCATGTTCCACAACGATCAGCGTGTTGCCAAGGTCTCTTAAATTCATCAATGCCCCCAGAAGCTTATCGTTGTCTCTTTGGTGCAGTCCGATCGACGGTTCGTCCAGAATATAGGCAACTCCCACAAGACCGGAACCAATCTGGGTTGCAAGACGGATACGCTGTGCCTCACCACCGGACAGTGTTCCTGTCGCTCTCGACAATGACAGATAATCCAGTCCAACCTCATTTAAAAATCCCACTCTTGCACGGATTTCTTTTAAAATCTGGTCGCCGATCAGATGCTGCTGCTTTGTGAGTTCCATCTGATCTACAAACGTCTTAAGATTCTTCACCGACATGGAGGTCATCTCATAAATATTTTTGTCCGCAACCGTTACTGCGAGGGATTCCGGTTTCAGACGCTGTCCATGGCAGGATTCACACGGCGTGATGCGCATAAACTGTTCATACTCTGCTTTCATCGTCTCAGAGGAAGTCTCACGGTATCTTCTCTGCACATTGCGGATCAGACCGTCAAATGCGACATCATACACGCCCTCACCGCGCTGTCCTTTATAGCGTACTTTCAGTTCTTTTCCGTGTGTTCCATTGATCAAAACATCTTTTATCTCATCCGGATATTCCCGGAACGGTGTATCCAGTGAAAAATGATATTCTTCCGTCAGCGCTTTTAAAATCGCATAGGTGAAGCTGCTCTTATCGGTGCAGGACTGCCAGCCCATCACCTGGATTGCCCCCTCCGAAATGCTCAACCTCTTATCCGGGATCATCAGATCAATGTCAAACTCCATTTTATATCCAAGTCCAAAGCAGGTCGGACACGCACCAAACGGATTGTTGAAAGAGAAACTTCTCGGCTCCACTTCATCGATACTGATACCGCAGTCCGGGCATGAAAAACTCTCAGAAAACTGAATTGGTTCTCCATCGATCACATCCACGATCATCAATCCGTCTGCCAGCTGCAGCACATTCTCAATGGAATCTGTCAGTCGTTTTTCGATCCCCGGTTTTACCATAAGACGATCCACAACAATCTCGATGTTGTGCTTTTTATTCTTCTCTAACTTGATCTCCTCAGACAGTTCATAGAGATTTCCATCTACAACGACACGGACATAACCGCTTCGCTTTGCCTGCTCGAAAAACTTCTGATGCTCTCCTTTTCTTCCTCTGACCACCGGTGCTAAAAGCTGGATCTTAGTACGCTCCGGCAGCTCCATGATCTGATCGACCATCTGATCGACCGTCTGTTTTTTGATCTCTTTTCCACACTTTGGACAATGTGGCACTCCGATCCTAGCGTAAAGCAGCCGGAAATAGTCGTAGATCTCCGTGACCGTTCCCACCGTTGACCTCGGATTCCGGTTTGTGGATTTCTGATCGATGGAAATTGCCGGAGAAAGCCCTTCGATTTTCTCAACATTTGGTTTTTCCATCTGTCCTAAAAACTGTCTTGCATAGGAGGACAATGACTCCATATACCGTCTCTGTCCCTCCGCATAAATCGTGTCAAACGCAAGAGATGATTTACCGGAACCGGAAAGTCCGGTCAGCACAACAAATTCATCTCTCGGAATATCCACATCAATATTCTTCAAATTATGTTCATTCGCACCGCGTATCTTGATGTATTTGCGGTTCTCTGATGTTTTCATATATCTGCACCCTTCTATATTTTATTAAGCAATTGCCTTTCCACCTTATTATTATAAATCCTGAAGCATTGTTTTCAATTGCAGCATCTGGTCGCGGTATTCTGCTGCCGCCTCGAAGTTCAGATCTGCCGCTGCTCTCTGCATCTTCTTCTGAATATCTGCGATCAACTTCGTCAGTTCCTCCTTGTTCATGGACTCCGGATCTTTCTTGAAGTTCAGTTCCTCCTGTGCCACTTTCTTAGATACACTGATCAGATCACGGACAGACTTCTGAATTGTTTTCGGCGTGATGTTGTGTTCTTTATTATATTCCTGCTGGATCCTGCGTCGTCGTTCTGTCTCGTCGATCGCATTGCGCATGGAATCCGTAATCTTATCCGCATACATGATAACATGTCCCTCGCTGTTACGCGCCGCACGTCCAATCGTCTGGATCAGGGATGTCTCAGAACGCAGGAATCCCTCTTTGTCTGCATCCAGAATCGCCACAAGTGTGATCTCCGGAATATCCAGTCCTTCCCGGAGCAGGTTGATTCCGACCAGGACATCAAACACATCCAGACGCAGATCACGGATAATCTCTGCACGCTCCAGAGTATCAATATCCGAATGCAGATATTTTACACGGATACCGAGTTCTTTCATATAGTCCGTCAGATCTTCTGCCATTCTTTTGGTCAGAGTTGTGATCAAAACCTTATGCTTCTTTGCCGTCTCTTTATTCACTTCTCCGATCAGATCATCAATCTGTCCCTCTACCGGCCGGACTACCACCTCAGGATCAAGCAGACCGGTTGGCCGGATAATCTGCTCTGCACGGAGTAACTCATGCTCATCTTCATACGTATTTGGTGTCGCGGAAACAAAAAGCATCTGGTCAATTTTACTCTCAAACTCTTCAAAATTCAAAGGTCTGTTATCTTTTGCAGAAGGAAGTCTGAATCCGTAATCAACAAGCGTTGATTTTCTGGACTGGTCACCCGCATACATTCCTCCGATCTGTGGAATCGTGATATGCGACTCATCCACAATGATCAGGAAGTCGTCCTTAAAATAGTCCATTAATGTATGTGGCGTTGCTCCCGCCGGAAGTCCTGCAAGATGTCTTGAATAATTTTCAATACCACTGCAGAATCCTGTTTCTTTCAACATCTCAATGTCAAAATTGGTTCTCTCTGCGATACGCTGTGCCTCCAGCAGCTTGTCCTCCCCCTTGAAATACTTTACGCGCTCTTCCATTTCTGCTTCGATATTCACACAAGCCTTCTGAATCTTTTCCATCGGAACAACATAGTGTGAAGCAGGAAAAACTGCAAAATGTTCCAGACTGCACTTGACTTCCCCTGTCAGCACATCGATCTCGGTGATCCGGTCAATCTCATCTCCGAAAAATTCCACCCGGATCGCCGTATCGCTGTAGTTTGCCGGAAAAATCTCTACCGTGTCACCGCGCACCCGGAATGTACCACGGTGAAAATCCATGTCATTTCTTGTGTACTGGATATCGACCAGTGCACGGATGACCTCATCTCTGTCCTTCTCCATTCCCGGACGCAGAGAAACCATCATTCCAAGGTAGTCCTCCGGGCTGCCCAGACCATAGATACAGGAAACCGAGGCGATCACGATCACATCTTTACGCTCTACAAGTGCTGCCGTGGCAGACAAGCGCAATTTATCAATCTCCTCATTGATCGCAGAATCCTTGGCAATATAAGTGTCCGTCTGTGGCACATATGCCTCCGGCTGATAATAATCGTAATAGGATACAAAGTATTCCACTGCATTCTCCGGGAAAAATTCCTTGAACTCACCGTAAAGCTGAGCCGCCAGAGTCTTATTGTGCGAAATGATCAAAGTCGGCTTATTCAGCTGTGCGATGACGTTCGCCATTGTAAAGGTCTTACCGGAACCGGTCACACCGAGCAAAGTCTCGAACTGGTTGCCTTCTTTGAAGCCTCTTACCAGTTCTTCGATCGCCTGCGGCTGGTCACCGGTGGGTTGGTATGGGGCATGTAATTTGAAGATTTGTTGTTCATTTTGCACAAAAATCACCTCCGGGGGTTATCTTAATAAAGTATGGTATATTTTCTGAGGGAATATACGGACGAATGTCTCTTAAGAATATAACACAATTTTGAAAATTTGTATAGGCTTTATCCGAACATTAGTTCTGATAAAAATATAGAGCATTCAGCCTCTTTTGAATCTGAATGCAGATTATCTGTTAAAATGATTGCCTCACTTTCTCCCAGATCTAATCCCGTAACTCTCCGGATAATATCTACAGATTTGTCATCTTCTATTTGCACCACACGAATATATGGACAATTTCTTATTTCCTCCGCTTCTAATGCAAACCTTTTGTTTGACGTCAGTTCATCAAAAACTGCCTGTGATATCTGAACTTCCCCGAAATATTTATCCAGTAAATCCAAATGTCCAACTTTTAAGAGTGAAATTAATGGTGTTGTATCAGAAACAACTATCATACAGTCACCCCGCTTAACCCCAATGACTCAAATGTTTCCAGATCCTTATCTAATTCATCCATTGTCTGATCAAAATAACAGAACCCCATCTTTCCATATAAATCAATCAAATCTAATTTTGAAATTCCCAAGATCTCCGCAGCTCTTCCATTTGATATTTTCTTCTGCAATACATATGGATACAATAACAGTGCATTTCTCTGCAATTCATCTTCTGCATTTTTTTCTGTAACATATGGTTTCATTGCTTCTGGTATGTGTATTTCTATTGTTGTATATAACATATATCTGCACTCCTTTCAAAACGATTTGTGTCTATTACTATTATATCCTCTCGTATTTTTTCTTACAACTACAATTTCACTCTTTTATTCTGGCATTCGTTCTTTTTCTATGTGTAAAAACAGAGCATTCAGACTCTTGTGAATCTAAATGCTCTGCACATTTTATTTCTATTCTGCAAATCTTCCACAGCACTGTTTGTATTTCTTTCCAGAACCGCATGGACACGGATCGTTTGGATAAATCTTTGCTGCTGCACGTTTCTTCGGTTCAGCAGGAGCTGAATCATCCTTGTTCGTTCCGGTTACTTTTGCAACCTGCTCACGTTCTACTTTCTGTTCAATCTTCACATGATATAACAGGCGGATCGTATCTTCCTGAATATTGGCTGTCATCTCATCAAACATATCGAATCCTGCCATCTTGTACTCAACAAGCGGATCTCTCTGTCCATATGCCTGAAGTCCGATACCCTGACGAAGCTGATCCATGTCATCAATGTGATCCATCCATTTTTGGTCAATCACTTTCAATAAGACAACTCGCTCTAACTCACGGAACTGTTCCGGTTCAGGGAACTCTGTCTCTTTTGCTTCATATAACTTCACTGCTTTCTCTTTCAGGAGATGCTTAAGTTCCTTGTTATTCCTGATATCAGCAATCGTTTCTTCCGTTATAGGTTCCAGAGGAATGATAGGAAGCAGTAACTGATTCAGTTCATTTAAATCCCACTCATCTTTTGGAATCTCAGAAGAAATACAGGTGTCCACACAACTCTCTACGCGGTCTGTGATCATCTTGAAAATCGCATCTCTCATGCTCTCTCCATTTAACACGCGCAGACGCTCTTTGTAAATAATCTCTCTCTGATCATTCATAACCTGATCGTACTCCAACAGATTCTTTCGGATTCCGTAGTTATTAGCCTCAATCTTCTGCTGTGCTTTCTCGATGGCAGAGGTAAGCATCTTGTGCTGGATCTGTTCATTTTCCGGAACACCAAGTGCATTGAACACATCCATCAGTTTATCAGAGCCAAAGAGTCTCATCAGATCATCTTCAAGTGAAATGAAGAACTGTGATTCTCCCACATCTCCCTGACGTCCGGAACGACCGCGAAGCTGATTGTCAATACGTCTTGATTCATGACGTTCCGTACCAATGATCTTTAAACCGCCTGCTGCTCTTGCGTCGTCATCAAGCTTAATATCCGTACCACGGCCTGCCATGTTTGTCGCGATCGTAACTGCTCCATGCTGTCCGGCACCTGCTACGATCTCAGCCTCCAGTTCGTGGAACTTCGCATTTAATACAGTATGAGGGATTCCCTCTCTTTTTAACATGCCGCTGAGTAACTCAGAAGTATCAATGTTGATCGTACCAACCAGTACCGGCTGTCCTTTCTCATGTGCCTTCTTCACTTCCTCGACAACTGCACGATATTTTTCTTTCTTGGTCTTATATACGGCATCATGATGATCGATACGCTGGACCGGTTTATTGGTCGGGATTTCAATAACGTCCATACCGTAAATATCACGGAACTCCTTTTCCTCTGTGAGTGCTGTACCAGTCATACCAGCCTTTTTGTCAAATTTATTAAAGAAGTTCTGGAATGTGATCGTTGCAAGCGTCTTGCTCTCACGTTTTACTTTTACATGCTCTTTCGCTTCGATCGCCTGATGAAGTCCGTCTGAATAACGGCGTCCCGGCATAATACGTCCGGTAAATTCATCAACGATCATAACCTCGTTATCTTTTACCACGTAGTCCTGATCGCGGAACATCAGATTATGTGCTCTCAGAGCAAGGATCACATTGTGCTGGATCTCAAGGTTCTCTGCATCTGCAAGGTTATCGATCTTGAAGAACTGCTCAACCTTTTTCACACCTTCCTGTGTCAGGTTGACAACTTTGTCCTTCTCATTGACAACAAAGTCTCCTGTCTCCTCCTGTTCAATTCCCATGATGGCATCCATCTTGGAGTACTCCGGCACATCCTCACCACGTTTTAACTGTGTTGCGAGAATATCGCACGCTTCATATAGCTTGGTGGATTTACCACTCTGACCGGAAATGATCAGTGGTGTTCTCGCCTCGTCGATCAATACTGAGTCGACCTCATCGATGATGGCATAATGCAATCCACGCTGAACAAGCTGCTCTTTGTAGATTACCATGTTATCTCTCAGATAATCGAAACCAAGTTCATTATTTGTAACATAAGTAATATCGCAGTTATATGCTTCCCTGCGCTCATCGTTCGTCATGGAATTTAACACGACACCTACTTTCAGTCCAAGAAATTCATGAACCTGTCCCATCCACTCAGAATCTCGTTTTGCAAGGTAATCATTGACGGTTACGATGCAGACACCTTTGCCTTCCAGTGCATTCAGGTATGCCGGCAGTGTAGAAACAAGTGTCTTACCTTCACCGGTCTTCATCTCTGCAATACGTCCCTGGTGAAGAATGATACCACCGATAATCTGTACGCGGTAATGCTCCATGCCGAGCACACGTTTTGCTGCTTCACGAACCGTTGCAAATGCTTCCGGCAAAAGGTCATCCAAAGTCTCGCCCTTTTCCAGACGCTCTTTATATTCTTTTGTTTTGTTTCTTAATTCTTCATCGGAAAGTTTCTGCATAGAGTCACGATAAGACTCTACTTTGTCAACAAGCGGATAGATTCTTTTCAGCTCTCTCTCGCTGTGTGTTCCGAAGATTTTTGTCAATGCTCCCATAAAAACTCCTATTCCTGTCCCGGCTCTGTTATTTGAAAAATTTCTGCCATTTATGCAGAAACCTCGCACGATATCGCTATTGTAACACTTTTTAGGCTTCACCACAACAAAAATAGGCGTAAACGATTTGTGAATTTTTTATTAACTGAAAATTATCCTGTCGGATTTATGTATACATAATTTAATTGCCGTCCTCCGCAGCAAAACAGCAAGTGTTTTACTGCTAAGCCAACAGTAACCCTCCGCAAACAGATATCTTTATTTTTTTATATTATGTACATATTTTTAATTATAAGCTATAATTCTATTGCAAGATGATGAAGATACTCTTATCCCCTATTATTTATGAAAGGTGGTGTTCTAATGACTTTACCACAGGAAAGAATCTATACTACAGATGATATTTATAACCTCCCGGATGGGGAACGCGCCGAACTGATCGATGGTCAAATCTATTACATGGCTCCACCCACACGCAGACATCAGCTTATAGCCGGCAATCTCTTTACCATCATTAACACCTATATAAAATCAAGAGGGAGTTCGTGTGAGCCATATATCGCTCCATTTGCCGTTTTTCTAAATGCAGATGATAAAAATTATGTTGAACCGGATATAAGCGTCATCTGCGACAAATCCAAACTCACAGATAAAGGCTGCAATGGTGCACCAGATTGGATTATAGAAATAGTATCATCTGGCAGCAGACGAATGGACTATTACACAAAACTATTCAAATACCGTACTGCTGGTGTTCGTGAATACTGGATTGTTGATCCAGACAAAAAACGGATTACTGTATACGATCTGGAACATGGGGATATTGACGAATACTCATTCTCAGATACGATTAACGTAGGAATCTATCCAGATTTATGTATCGACTTTAACAATATAAACGACTAACTCATGCCCCGGTATAACATCCGGGGTATTTTGATTTTCCAAAAAAAGAACTTGTCGAACACTTCCGGGATGATATATAATGTATGGAATCGTATCATCAAAAGAGGAGGTCTGCATATATTATGAAGTATGTATACAAAACAAAAGGTACATGTTCCACTCTGATTGAGTTGGAATTAGAGGGAAATATTGTTCACAATGTAAAATTCACCGGTGGATGTAATGGAAATCTTCAGGCAATTCCAAAGCTTGTGGAAGGTCTTACCGTTGAGCAGGTAGAACAGAAAATCGGTGGAATTTCCTGCAACGGACGCGGAACTTCCTGCGGAGACCAGCTTGCCAAAGCCTGTCGTGAAGCCTATGAGGCGGAGCAGAAATAAACCGGAGTTTAATTGGCGTAGTGTCGCAGATTCTGTGGTGCTTTCTTAGGGTGTGAAGGGCAGATATAAGCGTCCTCTCACAAGTCAGAATTTTATATGTTAATGAAAAAGAAAAACGGTACAAACGAAATATTATGTTTCTGTTCGCTGAACATTCCGATAAGCCTCTAAAGAGTCTTATCTCCATAGCTCACGAAGAAAATAATATTTGTTTGTACCGTTTTTCTTTCATTTACGTTACGAATGACTTGTGAGAGAACGTTTATACATGCCCAATCAACGTCATGAATTGCACCAAAAAATCTGCAATTTATGTTATGGAACTCACGGTTATGGGATGAGTGCCTATAAAGGAGGTGTCGACTAAATTCAGTCATTCTCAATGCCTTGCGATTCGCCAATGATAAAGGGCACACCTCCCGGAGTTTAAGCTTTGATTACTGCCGCTTGTAACCTGGATTGACGGATTTTCACAACTGGGATATTGCATGCTGCACAGCCTTGGATAAATAAAAAATTGAACTGATTTGTTTTCAGGATTTTGGGAGCGGCCGGTTCTTAGAAAGCAGACATTGCGATTTCAAAAGACAATGTAATTGGATTTTGAAATCACGATGGATGCTTTCTTAGTACCGCTGCCAGCGACAACAAGCGGAAGCGCTCCTGAAAACAAACAGTTCTATTTTTTATAGTTCTATACACTTTGTTGGCATGCAATTGACATAACCTGCGGAAATCCGTAACACCACCCACAAACGGCAGTTCATAAGTTAAACTCCGGTTTAATCCGGATTCTGAATGACCGGCTGAATCTGTTTGCCATTCAAAGCATACTCAATGGTCTCCGGCAGCAATTCCATTTTGGCGACCAGGGAATTTGGCTTGCTCTTACAGTTATCCTGCCCAAACGGAACAAAATACACATTTTTCGTATTCATAAGCATACCGATATTTTTAAAGTTCGCTCCAAGTGCATCATTCGTGGAAATCGAGATCACAAGCGGCTTTCCATTTCTCATGTGTGCCTTGGCTGCCATAAGAACCGGTGTATCTGTGATCCCGTTGCAGAGTTTTGCCGCAGTATTTCCGGTACACGGTGCGATCACCATGATATCCAGAAAATTATTCGGTCCGATTGGCTCCGCTGCGCAGATAGTGCGTATTCCCTCATTCCCTGTGATATCACAGATCCCTTCCACATAATCTTTTGCGCTTCCAAACCTGGTATCACAGGTCTGTGCATTAAATGAAAAAATAGGGATCACATTTGCGCCAAGTTCTGTCAGCCTTTCTATTTCCTTTCTGGCTCTTGAAAACATACAGAAGGAACCTGTGATTCCAAGTCCGATATTACATTTTGAAAAATCCATTTTCCATACCTTCCTGCTTTATTTAAATCAAGAATCATTTCGTTACCTATATTTTCTGTCACACATTTTCTGTAAAAACGAATCTATCTGTCTATGTTTTTTACTTTGCGGCAAAACGTTCCATGGACCGTTCCAGAATATATGCACTTTCTTTTGGCGCATATTTTCCCGGAATGCCAAGCACTAAATCTGCCCGGATGCCAAACTCTTTTGCACATGCAAAATCTGTTCCGCCAGGTTTTGAGGCAATATCCAGAATATAGGCATCACGCGGAAGTTCCTTGATGATCACCCGCGTCACAACCGGTGCCGGCACAGTATTGACAAGCATTGCCGCTCCCATTGCCTCCTCCGGTCCGAATGCAAAATCAACTGCATAAAATCCATCTTCTTTTGCCTGCTTTCTTACCTCGCGGCGTCTGGCAAGCACTGTCACCCTCGCTCCCAGTCCCCGGAGTTTCTTTGCGATTGCCTTTCCACAGTTTCCGTATCCGGTCACCAGAATTTTGGCACCTTCTATATTATAAGGACTGTGGTTGGTAAGTTCTGCGATCGCACCCTCTGCCGTTGCCACCGCATTTTCCTGTGCCACCACTTCATCCTCCATAAAATCAAGGTAACGGATTCCTCTCCTGTCCAAAAGTTCCCGCTGTTCTTCTGTAAAACATCCACCAAGCACCAGCGTATCATTTGCCAGATTTTTATTTAAAATTTCATTCAGCCGCTCCTGCTCTGGAACTTTTGTTACCGGGATTGGAAGCACCAGCATTGCCGCCCCGGCAAGAAATTTTTTTAATTTTAAAAGCTGTTCTTCTACTGTCTGACTGTTTCTGATGTCCAGGCAGCGCACACTCATCCCTTTTTTTGTCAGGATTTCTGCCAGATATACCTGACGCATATCGCTTATAAGAAGTATTGTTTGACCGTTCATATCCTTCACACCTACGCTCCCTTCATTTTATTATATGAAAGAAATGTTTCCCGGTTCCTTCCCATCTGATGTTTTGCAAAGTTGTCCTGCATATGGATTTTTCATTCCTGCTTATATTTTTTATGCTTTTTATATTTTCTGAATATTTTGCAAAATTAATATAATTATTTTTATCTTTAAAAATTATTTTATATTTTTCTAATTTTATTATTGACATTTTCTCTTTTATCTGTTATAACTAAATTAACAAAAAACAAGAGAGAAAAAAATAAAGGAGGTACAGTCCACCAGAAACGTAACGAAATACCTAATAGAATATGAAAGACAGGAGGTACGGACCACCAGAAACATAACGATTTACCCAAAAGAATTTTAAAAGAATCGAGGTACAGTCCACCAAAACAGTAATTGCATTCGGTTTTACCTTCAAAAGATGAAATGAAAACATGACGATCCTAAGAAAGGAATCCTGAATTAGTATCAGATCAGAAACATTCTTATATGATACAATTCCAAATGTCATAAGAAAACAGGTTCAGAGATTGAAGAGAAAAGCGAAGAAGTCCAAAAGAGTTGTTTGAGAGTTTCATAAAAGAAATGATAGGCAATAAGAAAAATTGTTTAGAAATTTCAAAATGAAGCGGCAAACAGAACGAACAGTAGAAAAAAGAATAGCGAGGTATAGTCCCATGGACGAAATAGTTTAAAAGGCGGCATTGAAAGAAAAAAAATTTCGATGTCGCCTTTTTCATGTTTATTTTTTATTCATCATCTGACAGCTGATGCCACGGATTCTCTACATCCGGATCTGTCGGATCCCAGCCTTTATTCGGACTGTCTGTATCAATATGCGCTGCCTCAGGTTTTCCCAATGGTCCCGGATCATCATCCTCATAAATTTCCACGGTTGTTCCCGATGGACAGTTATCTGCAATCCATTTTGCATCTTCCACCGTGAGCCGCACACATCCCATAGATGCCTGCTGTCCGAGTTTATTATATTTTTCTGTACACAGAGCACTTTTAGATTTTTTGTAATATGGAACCGAATGAAACAAAACGCCTCCTGTGATCCGGGTTGCATACTGACCATATACTTTTCCGTACAGTTCCCGCCATAGATATTTGGTTGATAAATGAAATGTGCCGCGCGGTGTTGCATTGTACAATCCTGTGGAACAGATCATTGCCTTATACGGAACCGTATATTCGCCGTTTTCGTCTGAAGTATATACGGTAATACAGTTTTGTCTGCGATTTACTTTTATGTAATATGGAAATTCCGCTTCATCTGAAGCAGACTGCTGTGAATCTTTTTCCTGTGTATTTTCTTTCTGTGAAACATCTTCCTGCCGATTTTCACTCTGGCTTTCGCCCTGTGCTGCATCCTTCCCGGATTTCTCACTCTGGCTTTCGCTCTGCGTGATATCTTCCTGCCGGTCGTCCCGGCTCTGGCTTTTCCCCTGCCGCATATCCTCTTCTAGCAATACGTTTTCTGTGCTGTCATCCAGCTTCATCTCATCACTTCTGTATTCCTCAAAAATATAGCTGTCAGAATCACCTGTCACATACGCAAGCACCGGAAGATTCCATTCCATCCGAAGCGCCACAAACTCCAGCGCCGTCAATCCGCACATAAAAACAGTGGCTGCAATTGCGATAACGATTGCAGCCCTATTCTTCCATACTTTTTCAATTGTCTTACGAAAAGTAGTTTGTTTTTTCATTTATCCTATAACTGTGTGATAACAAAAATATCATAAATCGCCTTGATCGCATTCTCGAAATCTGCGTTGCTTACACCAATAATGATGTTTAACTCAGATGATCCCTGATCGATCATTTTTACATTGATGTTTGCATGTGCCAATGCAGAGAAAATTCTTCCTGCTGTTCCGCGTGTGGATTTCATACCACGGCCAACAACTGCAATGAGTGCAAGATCGCTCTCCAGCTCAATGCTGTCCGGCTGCGCATATCTGTGGATAGCCGAAATGACAGCCTGCTCTTTTCCCTCAAACTCCGGCTGGTGTACAAAGATTGTCATTGTATCAATTCCGGATGGCATATGTTCAAATGAAATTCCATTATCTTCAAATGCAGATAACACTTTTCTGCCAAATCCAATCTCGGAGTTCATCATATCTTTATCAATGTTTACAGAAACGAAACCTTTTTTACCTGCGATACCGGTGATCGTATATTTTGACTGATGGCAGGTGCTCTCCACGATCCAGGTTCCCTCATCTTCCGGTGCATTCGTATTACGGATATTGATCGGTATACCAGCTTTGCGCACAGGGAATACCGCATCCTCATGCAGTACGCCGGCTCCCATGTAGGAGAGCTCGCGGAGTTCACGGTAAGTGATCGTCTTGATCGGCTTTGGATTGTCGATGATCCTTGGATCTGCGATCAAAAATCCGGAGACATCGGTCCAGTTCTCATAACAGGTTGCCCTCACTGCCCTCGAAACGATAGATCCTGTGATATCAGAACCTCCACGCGAAAATGTTTTGATGGTTCCATCCTCTTTGGCGCCGTAAAATCCCGGAATGACCGCACGCTCTGTTTTTGCAAGACGCTCAGACAGTACTTTATCTGTTTTCTCCGGCATAAAGTTGCCATCCTCATCAAAAAAGATCACTTCTGCCGCATCCACAAATTCATATCCAAGGTAGTTTGCCATAATGATACCATTCAGATACTCACCGCGGGACGCTGCGTAATCAACACCTGCTTTATTTTTAAAATTCTCGGAGATTTTCTTAAATTCTTCCTCTAAAGAAAGTTTTAAATTCAAACCATTAATAATTGTGTCATAACGGTCTTTGATTTTCATTAACATCACACGGAAATCTTCATCCTTTTCCACAAGGTCATAACATGCATACAGCATATCTGTTACCTTTGTGTCCTTAGAATTTCTTTTTCCCGGTGCACTAGGCACTACATATCTTCTCTCTTTGTCTGCATGGATAATCTTACCAACCTTTGCAAACTGTTCTGCACTTGCAAGAGAGCTTCCACCGAATTTCACAACTTTAATCATTTTTTCAAACTCCTTCGATTCTGTTTCTCTATTATCACCGGCCGATCACAGCCAGCCGTCACTTTCCTGATTGCAGTTTTTCTTTTTCCCGGTCAGGACTAACGACTATATCTTATCATAAATGCAAATTTCGTCAAACTATTTTTCTTAAAATAAAGCGGTTTTTCGGCTTTTCTGCGTTCTTACTTAGAATTATGTCAACCACTTATAATTTATGATTATGGCACTTAAAATCAGAAGTAATAATATGATTGTTACGATTTACCGCGCAAGAAGTCCACTTGTAAGAAAATCGGCGAGCTCGATCATATTCTGCTGTGATCTTAAGTAAATTTCAATATCTGTCTCATAATCGCCGTCCAGATATGCTTCCATCTGCTGACGTTCCATATCAAGATGATCGTAGAACATTTTTCTCAACTCTGTCTCGTTGTAGGCCGGTGTCTGTCTGCTCAAAAAGGATGCGATTTCCTCCGCATTGATATACCAGTTTTCCATAGCTGCTCCCGAAAAAGCCGGATCAGCCTTTAAGCCGGCTGCAACTTCATCGGTCAGACGCAAATGCTCCATAAAAAGTTTGCGGAATCTCTGCATTGCTGAAGCCGGATAATACTGAGCAAAAATCGCAAGAATCTCCTCTGCATTTTTGTACACGGCGTCTTTCCACGCATTCTGGCTTGACAGGTTTTCAAAAAAACTGATGAGATAGAATTTTACAAGTGTAATATGATTGAGCCATGCCATGCGCATGCGCTGTCGCAGATCCACGCCCATGTTGTTTTCCGGCTGTGTCGTAGTTCCCGGGATAATGACAATTCCACCCACAGGAGTCTTAGTTGGTTTGTTCGTGTTCCCCTCGGATGGTTTGCTCTCATTCTCATCCACATATCCCTCTCCCGGGCAGATCGTCAGGCGCATTCCCGTCTGAAGATTGTATGGGTTCACCCCGGAATTGAGCAGGATAAGTTCGGTTACGGTTGTATGAAACTGTTTTGCAAGTTTGTACAGAGAGTCTCCTTCCTGTACACGATAACTAATTCGATTCTGACAATACATATTTTCTTCCATAAAATATTTTCAGATTATTCTATGAAATTCTGCGCATTTGGTTACAGGGAGGTTTGCTTTTGAACTGCGCTGGTGGGTGGTGTTACGGATTTTTGCAGGTTATGTCGTATTGCATGCCAACATAGTATATAGAAATATAAAAAATAGAACTGTTTGTTTTCAGGAACGCTTCCGCTTGTTGTCGCTGGCAACGGTACTAAGAAAGCATCCATCGTGATTTCAAAATCCAATTACATTGTCTTTTGAAATCGCAATGTCTGCTTTCTAAGGACCGGCCGCTCCCAAAATCCTGAAAACAAATCAGTTCTATTTTTTATTAAGCCAAGACTGTGCAGCATGCAACATTCAGGTTGTGAAAATCTGTCAATCCAGACTGCGAGCGGCAGTAATCAAAGCTTAAACTCCGGGAGGTGTGTCCTTTATCATCGACGAATCGCAAGGCATTGAACCTCTTGAATTTTGCTGTTATCTCATAGGCACTCATCCCACAACCGTGAGTTCCATAACATAAATGGCAGATTTTGTGGTGCAGTTCATAGCGTAAATTGGGCATGTATAAGCGTCCTCTCACAAGTCATTCGTAACGTAAATGAAAGAAAAACGGTATAAACAAATATTATTTTCTTTGTGAGCTATGGAGATAGGATTCTAACAATCTTGGGAAGCACTGCTTCTCAAGATTGTTGCTCAGAAGCCTATCGAAATGCCCAGCGAACAGAAACATAATATTTCGTTTATACCATTTTTCTTTTCATAAACCTATAAAACCACGACTTGCGAGAGGACACTTATATCTGCCTTCAAGCCCTAAGAAAGCACCGCAGAATCTGCAACACTACGCCAATTAAACTCCGGTTTACAGAAAGTTAGCATAAACCATAGCGGCAACAACGGTCAGAATACCGGAAACCGCAATGGAAAGGCTACTCATTGCCCCCTCTATCTCGCCGAGTTCCATCGCTTTTGCAGTTCCTACAGCATGGGAGGCAGAACCAATTGCGATCCCTTTTGCGATAGGTTCTTCAATATGAAAAAGTTTTAATACCGCATCTGCTGTTATGTATCCAAAAATTCCTGTGATGATAATGACCGCAACAGTAATTGTCACATAGCCACCAAGTTCCTCAGAAACTCCCATTCCGATCGCTGTTGTGATAGATTTTGGAAGTAATGTAACATACTGCTGATGATCGAAACGGAAAAGCAAAGCCAGAACCAGAATACATGTCATGCTGGTAAATACCCCGGAAATAATTCCTGCTATGACAGCTTTCAGATTTTTCCTGAGTAACTCAAACTGCTCATACAGAGGAACTGCCAGACAGACAGTCGCCGGCGTCAACAGATAACTTATGTATTTTGCTCCTTCCTGATAATCTGCATAGTCTATATGAAACACCACCAGAAATACCATAACTGCAATTACAGAAATTAAAAGTGGATTAAATATTGCGATTTTTACTTTCTTTTTAAACCATAAACCAAACTCATAGGTCAACAGACTGACTACAACACCTAAGAAAACGGAATCTGTCAAAAATGATTTCATGTTCTTACTCCTCCTTTTTCTTTCCTTTACGGATCACAAACTGCGTGATGCTTCCGGAAACTCCCATGACGATCACCGTTGAGATCAGCGTAATGACAACCACCTGTATCCAGATTGGCTGCAGAGCTCCCCACGAATCAAGAAGTCCTACTCCGGCCGGCACAAACATCAATGGCATGATCTCGATCAGAAAATTACTTGTTTCTTTGATGTCTGACACCTTTAAAATTTTCAATTCCAATGCAAGGAAAAGAAGTACCATGCCATAAATACTCGCCGGTATGGATAGTGGTATGATAGATTTTAAAAGTTCACCCAAAAAAGAAACGAACAGAATAATTAAAAGCTGTCTTACATATTTCATGATTTTTCTCCTTTGTTTTTATTCCGGTTTTGTATCATACCACTGCTTATTTTGAATCTCAATACCTATTTTTTATGTTTCTTTTTTAGTCCATCACAGGCTGGGTTATCCAACACCTTCCCATCTGCTGAAAATCTTGAGCCATGACATGGACATTCCCATGTCTGTTCTTCTTTATTCCACTGAAGGACACATCCCATATGACTGCATCTTTTTCCGCCAACCCTTCCAATCCCCACAAGTGCATGACCCAGATTAGAAATTAACTGTGGTTTTAACATATTGCGTGATGGTGAAAAAACAGTAGAATATTCATTGTTTTTTTCCTGTATGAGGTCTGACAAGATCATTGCTGACAGCATGGAACCTGTCATCCCCCATTTTCCAAATCCGGTTGCCACAAATAGATCCGGTGTATTTTTACTGTATGGACCGATGTATGGTCTTTTATCCAGAGACATGCAGTCCTGTGTTGCCCAGAAATAGCGTTCCTTTGCTTCCGGGAAATATTCCTTTGCGATATCGCGCAGTAAATCCCAGTTGTTTTTTTCCTTTCCAGACCGGTGACCGCCTCCGCCTATCAGCAGATAGTCTTCGTAATTTCTCAGGGACAATCCGATATTATCTGCTTCAAGATACATGCCCTTCAGATTTTTTCCATATGCACAGGCAAGTACATAAGAACGATTCTGATATAACTTTAAATAATAGGAACCTCTCGTATTAATAAACGGAAAATGTGTCGCAATGATAATTTTCTCTGCTGCGACTGAACCTTTTTCTGTCAATGCAAAATACTCTGTCATCTCACGCACTTCGGAATGTTCATAGATTCTCAGATTTTTGCTGATCCCGGCGGCAAATTTGAGTGGCTGGAACTGCGCCTGCCGCGGAAACCGTATTGCTCCCTCCACTTCAAACGGTAACTCCGTGTCCTCCGTATAATCAGCCTGAAATCCAAGACTGCCCAATGCCTGTATTTCACTCTCTAACTTCCGACGCTCCCTGACAGAATACAGATAAGAATCTGTCTCTTCCATGTCACAATCCAGAAAACGCCCCAGATTTTTATAATTTTCCACCGCTCTTAAATTTGCTTTCAGAAACAGTTCTGCACGCTCCTGTCCCATGGACTGTAATGATTTTTCGTAAATCAATCCGTGCTGCGCCGTAATTTTTGCAGTTGTATGCCCGGTCACGCCCTGACAGATGCGGTCTTTTTCCAACAGACAGTAATCAACACCCGCCTGCTGTAAAAAATAGGCGCACAAAACACCCGCCATACCACCGCCAATGATCAAAACCTGTGTCCGGATGTCCTTTTCCAAAGTCGGAAACTCCGGCATTTCTATATTTTCCGTCCATAATGAACTCATAAATCCTCCTTGTTTTGCGAAGCAATTTTATGATTAGTATGAATGGATTGTTTCATAATTATTCAATGCGTTCCATTTAGTTTGATTATCAAAATACTATTGACATTCTATTTCATTTCGTCTATTGTTTATAATAGTTTGATTTTCAAAGCATTTTAACAAAATAAATTTTTCTGGCTAAACTATTTCATTGTTCAGAACGGATTTCACAATGTTTGAAGTCAAAAATAATATTTTTGAAATGGAGATTATGATGAGTGTACGAATTATAATAGACTCTGCCTCTGATCTGACAAAGGAACAGGCAGATAAATTAGGACTTGATTTTTTACCTTTGAAAACAATTTTTGGTACGGAAGAATATCTGGATGGCATCACATTAAGCCACCAGCAATTTTACGAAAAACTGATTGAGAGTGACTGTATGCCGACCACAAGCCAGATTCCGCCACATGATTTCGAGCAGCTTTATGCAGATGTGAAAGAAAAAAAAGACACAGCAGTTGTCATCACACTTTCCTCCAGGCTTTCCGGCACTTTTCAGAGTGCCAATATTGCATTGGATGGTTATGAAGATTGTATTACGATCGTTGACAGCGAAAATGTATGTCTTGGCGAACAGATTCTTGTGATGTATGCCTGCCGTCTCAGAGATGCCGGTGTTTCTGCCGCTGGAATTGCAGAAGCTCTGGATCAGAAAAAGAAAGATGTCCGCGTTCTGGCGTTATTAGATACCTTAGAATATTTAAAACGCGGCGGACGCATTTCCAAGACTGCCGCTCTTGCCGGAAATCTGCTCTCCATTAAACCGGTGATCACAATTGCCGACGGAGAGGTTGCAGTTCTTGGAAAAGCTCGCGGCTCAAAAAACGGTTGCAATATGCTCCGGGAGGAAATTGCAAAATGCAATGGTATTGATTTCTCCATGCCGCTTTGTCTCGGTTATACCGGATTAGAAGATTCCCTTCTGCAAAAATACATAGAAGATAACACCGATCTCTGGAAATCTTATGTGGAAGAACTGCCTATCAGTTCCATTGGAAGCACAATCGGAACCCATACGGGTCCCGGCGGAATCTGCGTTGCATTTTTCAGTAAGACAAACTCCTGACCGGAGTTTGTCCTGCGTCATCTTACTCCAATGCCCCTTTTACTTTTTTATGGGAAATACAACGCTCCTCCCGATTGGCAAGTGCCTTTACCCTGCCTTCTAACAGAAGTTCCCTTCCTTTTTCATTTCTTGTATACACACAGTCATAGCCTCCAATATACGGATGCATGCATTTTGCGAAACATTCCGCATCCTCCTTCTTTTTCGAAAAGCAATTTGGAATGGCATAGAAACCGTTCAGTCCTTTCCGACCCTTCTTTTTCACAAGTATATAACGCTGGTTGTCGATCACATCAAAAAACTCATTGACACACTGCGCAAACAACGCTTTATCCCTGCCGCTTCCACCGGACAGATAAATGATATGGTTATCCGGTCCCGGCGATTCTGCCACTACTTTGCAGTGTGTTTCTTCCAGAAGCTGCTGCTCCTCCAACGCTTTACGGATTCCATTTCCAAATGCCTTTAATCTTTTTAACGGACTCCACAGCATGAAAATTTTCGGAAAACGTATCATGATTCCAGTCAGTCCGACAACAATGAAGAAATAGCAGATTCCGGCTAAATGTCCATTTCGGGACGCTCCCGCCACGACACCTGCCCCAATTGCCCCGATCAGGAATAAAATTGCTGACAGGATCATTGTGAGAATCGCATCCCAGAAAACAACACTCGTCACAAACTTGTCTTTCACCTCTGTCTCATCCACAATATCCATTTTGTCATAGATTGCAAGCGCACTGTCCCAACGTTTTTTTAGCATATCGCGCTGTCCCGACATTTTCAGCATTTGTCTGTTAATCCTGTCAATATTTGTTTTATTAAATGGAGTTTTAATAATTGACAGCCGTTTTATTCCATTTTCGATCGTATTTTCCGTGTAATGCAGACCTAGAAAATGTTCCATCCTTCGTTCCAGCATACTGTAATCCTCGCTGATCTGATTGTCGTCTGCCTTCAGCACCTCATCCCACGGTCTCAGGCATACTAAATGCCAGATGTTACTTGTTTTTTCCGGCTGTTCCTTGATCACACGGATAGCGCGCCCACGCATCTGATTACTTAACATAAATGAACCGACAAAGCTTGCAAGGATCAGGGAATTGATGCAAGGAGAATCCCATCCCTCCCCAAGCAGCGATTTTGTGCCAACCAGCACCTGCATATAGCCTTTTGAGAAGACATTGGTTACCGCCCCTGTCAGAAAATGTGCATTTCCAACAGCCGTCACCTTAAGATAATCTGTCTCAGGAAGATTTCCGATCCTGCTGAATGTGACTTTTCCACTCGTTCCGATCTCCTGCTCTAACGCCTCTTTTGCCTCCGCCGGAATGATCACGATCGTCCCGCAAAGCACTCCAAAACGAATTTGTTTGTTTTTCTTTTCATTTTCACGCCGGAGCATTTCAAAAAACGGAAGCACTCCAAGCGAGTTTACGTCATATTCTGTATTTCCAATTGCTTTTTCATATTCTTTCCGGATGTAATCCGTCAAAACAAGCAGCCTTAAATTCTGACCGGATGTCTCATACTCATGGAACACAATGTCCCGTATGCTGTTGCATTTTCCAAGAGAATTTGTGAGCATTTTTTCCACTGCCGCACTTTTCGTCATGACGACTTTTTTCTTCTCTATCAGACCGCTGGATTTTAAATCTGCAATTAACAAGTCACGATATGTCTTGTCACACATATATGAATCCACATCATCATACAAAAATCCCTGTAACAGACGCTCCATCCACTGCACGTTCATGGACGGTAATTTTTTTGCTCCCAAAAGTCTCTGTAATCTGGACGGAAATGCAATATTTTTGCTCTGCAGATAAATCAAAAGTGATGCCAGATATGCCGGATTATCCAGCAGCAGGTCGTCCGGGAGCTGTCCACTCAGCCCCTTATGGCTTCTCACATACGTAAGAAACTGTGTATCCTGCATAATTTTTTCTGTCATTGCTTTGCTGCGTTCCTGAAAACGTCTGACTTCCTGTTCTTCCTCTTTTGTCGGATAGTTGAAGTAAACATAATCCTGATGTGGGCAGAGGCTTCCCTCTTTTACAAGTTCCGGTATCGTGATCTCCTCGTCGATCTCTCCACACATATTCATGTACCGCGTCCACATAGCCGGGGTGGAATCATATGGCGGTGTTGCTGTCAGCGCTATGATTTTGAGGTTATCCACCTGTTTTTTGAAATCTTCTAACGCTTTCCACCATTCACTTCGCAGATGGTGGCATTCATCCAGACAGAGCACTTCAATCCCTGCCTCTTTCATCGCCGCAACCAAATCAAAACCGCTGTAATCTACTTCTTCTGTCTCAGTCTCCGCTAAGCACTCGTCTGTGCCTGTGCCACTCTCCGCCCCTACATCTTCCTGCATTCCCTGAAATCTTGTCATGGCACTGTGCAATGCCTGATAAGTTGCAACCGTGATCGCCTTTGGCTGCTTTAAATTCTGTGAAAGAAAATCTTCTCCCTGCACGCCCTCACATAAAAAAGCTTCCTCAATCCTTGCGATCCACTGCTCCCGGATCGTAATGGACGGAGCTAAAATCAGTGCTTTTCCGTTCATCCTGCGGATCAGTTCAATTCCCAATGTTGTTTTCCCGGAACCAGGTGCCGCGACAATATGTATTTTTCCATCTGCCATGTACCTGTCTGCATGTTCTAAAACTCTTGCCTGATAATTCCGCCATGTTCCCTTAAATTCCAAAATTCCTTCGTAATTCATAACTTCTCCTTGCTGTTATTGTGCTATTTAGGCGATCACCTGCGCAATTCTGTCCAGTCTCGCATAAAATTGCAGATAAAAATCCTGTTCCGTGTCATATGGATTTATGTAAAAGGTGTTCAGCAAAAACATCGTGATCGTCTTTTTCCGGTTTTCATCTGACATCTCACCTAAAATACTTTTTATTTTCTTCCGGAATGCATGCCAGTCGATCAGATATTGCTGATTTTTCTTAAGTTCCGGTGTATCCAGCCACTTGCAAACCTTCACCTTACTGCGGTTCTCTTTGACACAGCCCTCCACCTGTAAAAAATAGTCCAGCCTGTTCTCCTCATAGATCCGCCCCAATGGAAAAACACGGCAGATTCCCGGCCGAAAGCTGTGAATACTGCATCTTTTCTCCTTTAAAAACGGACAGACATCTTTGTCTGTCATTTTCAGATTCGGCAATATCATGCCATCTGCCACATGCAGCTCTATCTGCTCCTTTAATAAGTTTTCAAACGTTGTATTCAGATTTTTCGTCAGTTCATAAATATCTAATGGATCAAGGATGATCGACTCCCCCATATCCTCACAGCACGAAGAACAGCCTGCACAATCGTTGCAGGCTGCCCGTACCATATCATTTAATCCATATCTTTTTCCGTCTGAAATTTCTTCCAAGTTCTTATTCATTTGTTAAACCTCGATATAATATTTGTATTTTTATCCCTGCCAGCTGTCCGATGCCATGCGGTCTACAAGCTGGCTTAATTCGTTGGGATATTTCATAAGCTCACGTTCAGAATTCAGCCGATGCCGCTGTTCGGCATTTTTCTTTTCTGCGATTCCATATTCCAGGGCATTCTCCAAAGCCTGATACTCCCTCTGCGCTTCCCTGTTCAAAGTCTTATGAACACCGGAAACCTGTCGGTTCGTTCCATAGCGGTAGCCATTTCCTCCATGCGCACTCTCGTACTGTCCATTCTCATAAACGTATTCATCGTTCGTGTCATTTTTGTATACAGTCTCTTTTTTATCCGTTGGCGCACCATTGTATGCACTGTTATTTTTTTGTTTTTTACCCATTTCGCTTTTTTTTGGCAAAAATAATTATATCACAATTTAACAATTATTTTTTATACCATTTCCCTCCTGTTTATTCAGATAGTATTGCACATCTGTTTTCACAGTTAGGGTATCACGTACAAGCATTTTTATTCACAAGCTGCAATGATTGCGTATTCCATTATTATAATCTGCAATTTGATATTGCATAATCAATTTTGCATCGGATTTTTATCTGCTTCACGATACACGTAAAATATCAACCGTGTGGGCACTTGCCCCCATCAAGTCCATACGCTCTGCAACAGACATCTGGTATCTGACGAACAGTTCAAATGTTTCTTCGTCCATTTCTTTTAAAACCGGACGCATATAATTCGCCGCGCCGTCTGGTGCTATGATTTTTTCACGCTGTAAGGAAACTGCCTCGTTTATTTTTTCAATGTCCGCTAATGTGACATATTCATACAAATCTTTCTCTTTCGAGACACAGTGAAAATCTTCTGTCAGCCTGCCATCTTCGAGACACTCTTTCACCATATTTTCTTTAAATCCATACATCAAAACACCATAATCGTTCATCAGATATGCCACAAAAATAAGACCGTTCTTTTTTGTCACACGCTTCGCTTCGCACAACGCTTTTACCTTATCCTCAAATGTATACAGATGATACATCGGTCCTAAAAGCAGTGTCACATCAAATGTTTCATCTGCAAACCGAGACAACTTCAATGCGTTTCCCTGATATGCCTTCACGCTGCTGCCCTTGGATTTTAAAATCCCGAGATTATACTTCACGAGTTCCACCGCTGTGACATCATAGCCTTCGGTTGCCAGTGCGACCGAATACCGTCCGGTTCCGGCGCCCACATCAAGGATTTTCGGTTGCTCCATTTCCTTTAAATAGCGATGGATGTATTCCATGGTAATGCGGTATTCCACCTGTCCATGGCGGCGTCCGAGCCTTTTTTCTTCATTAAATTTATTATAATGCTTTTCTAATTCTGTTAATTCTTTTGCCATATCTGTTTCCTTTATTAAAGCAGCGATCAAACATTACAGAAATAAATCGCTTTTATTCCACGCTTCATGCCATGATCCGCCATTTTTCAAATCTATTATGCAGCTAATAGATTTACCCGCATCTGCTCTATATTTATGCCTTGTAACCATTATATACAACTACCGATTTTCTGACAAGCAAGATTGTTACTGTTCACTCAGCAGTAAAACACTTGCTGCTTTGCTGCATAAGAAAGTGATTCAAGAGTGAGCAGTAACGAAAGATTCCAGCCACAGATTAAAAAACGCAGTCTTTTCTGATTACATAAAGCATGCTATAATGTGCAGTTGTGAATGCGTATGACTACCTGTGCTTTTATCTGTAAATATTATTTATTTTTTCATAAATGGAGAAAAAAATGAACCTGTTAAAAAAACAACTTGTAAAAAGAAACTATCACAAAGAGACCTTAAAAATCACCATTGATATGGCATGGCCAGCCATTGTCGAATCCTTTTTCGTGGCTTTTGCCGGACTGATCGACTCCTTAATGGTCAGCTCGCTCGGCTCCTATGCCGTGGCGGCAGTTGGGCTTACCACACAGCCAAAACTGTTAGGACTTGCCCTGTTTTTTGCCTTAAATGTTGCAATCTCAGCCTTAGTTGCCCGGAGAAGGGGTGAAAAGAAGCAGGACTCTGCGAATGAGATCCTGCTTACCGCTATCTTTTTTATTGTGATCGCAGCTATCATCTCAAGTATTGCATTCGTGTTTTTTGCCAGTGCAATCATCGGCTTTTGCGGTTCTACGGCAGACACACACAATGATGCTGTGGTATATTTCCGCATTATTATGGGCGGTATGATCTTCAACTGCATCCAGATGGGGATTAACGCTGCCCAGCGCGGTGCCGGGAACACAAAGATCACCATGCGTACCAACGTGACCTCCAACACAATCAATATCCTTTTAAATTATCTGCTGATCAACGGACGCTTTGGTTTTCCTGCCCTTGGCATCCGCGGTGCCGCACTCGCAACTATATCCGGGACTGTAGTTGCCTGCATTATGAGTGTTGCTTCCATTTTCAAAAAAGAGAGTTTTTTGAGTATTCCATATATATTAGAGCAGCATATCCGCCCGACTTTGTCTGCTTTTCTCAATCTGATCAAAGTTGCTTACAGTGTCTTTTTCGAACAGGTATTAATGCGAATCGGTTTTATGTTAACCGCTATTATGGCTGCCGATCAGGGGACGGATGCTATGGCGGCGCATCAGGTCGGTATGAACATTATGGCACTCTCCTTTGCGTTTGGCGACGGTCTGCAGGCAACGGCAGTTGCTCTGATTGGACGAAGCTTAGGTTCCGGCGATCCGGATCTTGCCAAAGAGTACGGCCGCACCTGTCGTCTCATCGGTGCTGTCATCGCTGTCTGTCTGGTTGCGATCTACTATTTTGGTGCCAGCGGTCTCTACCATCTGTTTTTCACGGAAGACCACATTGTGGCAATTGGAGTCCAGATTATGCATGTCATAATCTTTGTTGTCATTTTCCAGATCTGTCAGGTCATCTACATGGGATGCCTGCGTGGTGCAGGAGACACGCTTTACACAGCAGTTGCATCCATGATCAGCGTCACTTTTATCCGTACCATTATTTCCTATTTCTGTGGTTATGTCCTCGGCTGGGGGGTCATCGGTATCTGGATGGGCGTGCTGGGCGATCAGGTTTCCAGATTTATCTTTGCGACCGTGCGCTTCAGGCAGGGCAAGTGGGTGAAGATCAAAATCTGATAACCGGAGTTTAACTAGCGTAGTGTTGCAGATTCTGCGGTGCTTTTATAGGGTGTGAAGGGCAGATATAAGCATCCTCTCACAAGTCGTGATCTTATAGGTTTATGAAAAGAAAAACGGTACAGACGAAATATGATGTTCCTGTTCGCCGGGCATTCCGATAAGCCTCTGAAGAGTCTTATCTCCATGGCTCACGAAGGAAATCATATTTGTCTGCACCGTTTTTCTTTCATTTACACTGTGAACGACTTGTGAAAGGACACTTATACATGCCCAATTTACGCTATGAATTGCACCACAGAATCTGTAATTTATGTTATGGAACTCACGGTTAGGGGATGGACGCCTATGAGGGAATGGCAAAAATCAATCTACATTCTCAAAGTAAATTAATTATAACTTCTGTAAATCGATTTTAACAGAATGAAGTAGGATTGTAAGTGTAATTATGGTAGAATAATGATATTAATGAAGTTGTTCAATCGGAAGTTGGAGGAAACTTATATGTTTGATTTTATTATTAATCTATTTGCTGAAATTGCAGATTTCTTTTTTACTTTTTGGGCAGACAATGTTATTGATAAGTTTGCGAAAAGAAAAAAGTAACTTCCAGTATGTAAGTGCTTGAATAAGTTTATGAAAAAATTAAAATAGGTTGAATTTATCCTAGAAAAAATATAATATCTGTATGAGTTAATGGAGATGTTCATATGACAGTTTGCGACTGAGTTTAGAGAATTCTTTTTGAGAATATTAAGCGATATGCTTGATGATGGAAAGATTGAACTTGATAGTTATACTCGATTTTATGATGGATGGGAACAGGTATCTGATTTGGTATATACTAAAATAAAAAATACTAAGGCATAAGTAGGTTACGTTTATGAAGACTGATATCTTACAAATACACAAGAATTGCTTAGATTTCCTTTTGGACTGGCAAGCGGAACATGATGATTTTTATTTTGTTCCACGAAAGATTAACAATAAGAATAGGCTTGAACAGGGAATGTATTTCCGTGGAAATGATGATTATATGGTTCTGACTTTCTGGGATAACGCAGACTCCAAGGAATTTATCTATAATATAAACTGGAGTTGTGATTCTGATGGGGTATCTTCAATAGAGTTGTCCTGTAGAGATAATGCAGAGAGAGTTCCCTATGTAGTAGCCGTCAAAGAGTTAATTGAGGCGCAGGGAAAGGTATTTAAGGAAACAAAGCCAAATAGGTGGAGATATTTTTATCCAGCAGATAGGTATTACCTTGATACTTTGCAAGACTTCATTTTGAATGAGAAGCCCATAATAGATAAATATTTGAGCAGCCATGTGGAAAGTGGAATCCCCCTTGCGGATAAAGAGCTGGACGATAAGTATGTGAAAGCACTGCCAGGGTATAAGGGATATATTGAAACAATTCAGAAGGCAAAAAAGACAGGTGCAGTGAAAGTAAAAGCATCTGATTACATAATGACATTCCAACATAATGAGCTTTCAAATGCGATGGTTAATTATTTGAAGAAGAATGGCTATCAAAACGTGAAAGCGGAGGACGATTATGTAGATATTTCTTGCAATGATTCTTCTGGGAAAAAGATATTCTTTGAATTGAAAACTGCAAAAACAGTAAAAGCAGCTATTAGAGAAGCCATGGGACAGCTATTGGAGTATAATCATTATCCTAACAATAACAAGGCTGATAAGCTGATTATTGTTACGGCGCATGAACCAGAAAAAGAAGATATGCAGTATTTATTGGGATTGAGAACTATTTATCATATTCCTGTGTATTATCAGCAGTTCGACATGAACAAAAAAAAAATTATTGGCAGAGTGTTAGAAAATATTCTATTACATCTATCCCCAACCAAGAGATTGTAAGAGCTTTTTTGCAAACAGAACATGCAAAAAATTCTAACAATCTCTATTCCTTCCCCTTACATGACACAGGTGAAGGGGAAGGATATGAAAAAATCTGTTTTTTCATATAGCAAATAAAGGGTGTCTTTAAAACAGGATGTATAATATTTTTAGATACATTAAAAGTACATGTACCTAAAGTTTATATGAATTAACATATGTTATTAGTTTTTTATAATTTAATGTAATATTTACTGTCAAAAGATAACCTCTTATCAATATTTATTGGTATTTACGGGAGCCAAACGGCTTCCTATTTTTGTACGAAAAATTTTGTGACATTAAAAAAGCTATCCATTTCTGAATAGCTTTTGAGCAGTGAGATTTATAAAGTAGGAACCTCTTGAATTTTGCCGTTATCTCATAGACACTCATCCCATAACCGTGAGTTCCATAACGAAAATTGCAGATTTTGTGGTGCGCTTCATAACGTTGATCAGGCAAATATAGGTGTCCTCTCACAAGTCATTCACAGCGTAAATGAAAGAAAAACGGTATAAACAAATATTATTTTCTTTGTGAGCTATGGAGATAAGACTCTTTAGAGGCTTATCGGAATGTCCAGCGAACAGAAACATAATATTTCGTTTATACCGTTTTTCTTTTCATAAACCTATAAAATCACAACTTGTGAGAGGACGCTTATATCTGCCCTTCACGCCCTAGGAAAGCACCACAAAATCTGCAACACTATGCTAGTGAAACTCCAGTTTATTATCCTTACTCCTCGAAAGGAATTACCGCTCCGTCATATGTGCTGTTGATATAATCTTTGATCTCATCGGATTTTAATACATCAACTAATGCTTTCACACCTTCGTTGTTCTCATTTCCTTCTTTTACAACAATAACGTTTACATATGTTTTCGCTGCTTCAGAATCAGATTTCTCATATGCAAGTGCGTCTTTTGCTACAGAGAAACCAGCCTGTAATGCATAGTTACCATTTAATACAACGTATGCTACTTCATCTGCAACTCTTGCTACAGATTCTGCTGCAAGCTCCTGAATCTCAACATTGTAAGGATTTTCAGCGATATCATTTACCGTTGCCTCTAAACCTGCACCGTCTTTTAATGTGATGATTCCGTTATCCTGTAATAATAAAAGTGCACGTGCTTCATTTGTGGTATCGTTTGGAACTGCAATCACATCGCCATCTGCGATATCATCTAAGCTGCTCTTTGTTCCCGGATAAATTCCGAATGGCTCGTAGTGGATTTTTCCAACTTCAACTAAGTGAGTTCCTTTCTCCTCGTTGAAACTGTCAAGATATGGTACGTGCTGGAAGTAGTTTGCATCCATCTCACCACTCTCTACAACTTCGTTTGGTAATACATAATCATCAAACTCTGTAACCTCTAAGTCCCATCCCTGCTCAGCTAAAATAGGTTTTGCTGCTGCTAAGATCTCTGCGTGTGGAGTTGCAGATGCTGCTACTTTAATTGTTCCTTTTGATTCTACTGTGCCGCCTGCTGCTTCTGTAGACTCTTCTGCGGCTGCTTCTGTTGCAGGTGTTGTGCTGTTATCTGCTGCTGCCTGACTGTTGTCTTCTGTTTTGCTTCCGCATCCGGCAAATACGCTGACTGCTAAAACTCCTGCTAAAATACTTGATAATACTCTTTTTTTCATAATAATTCTCCTTTTTTAATATCTCCTCTTTATTTTCTATGATCAAACTTATCTGCCAGTTTCATTCCAACTGTCTGGAAGATCTGGAATAAGATAATCAACAATATAACTGTGACGATCATAATATCGGTCTGCCATCTGGTATATCCATAACGGATCGCGATAGCGCCAAGACCGCCGCCGCCAACTGCTCCTGACATTGCGGAATAACCTAAGATTGTTCCCAATGTAATAGTTGCTCCCACTAAAAGGGATGTTCTTGCCTCCACTAACATTACTTTTGTAATAATTGTAAAATTGGATGCTCCCATAGATCTTGCTGCCTCGATCACACCGGCATCTACTTCTTTTAAAGAAGATTCAACCATTCTGGCAATATATGGTGCTGCTGCGATCACAAGTGGAACGATTGTTGCCGTGGAACCATAACTCTTTCCTACGACTAATCTTGTAAATGGGATCAGCAATACAAGCAAAATGATAAAAGGTACACTCCGCACGATATTTGCGATCACATCTAAAATCTTATATAATACTGCATTTGGTTTAATCCCGTCTTTGTCTGATACCGTAAGGATAATTCCCATCGGAAGTCCGATCACATAACCAACCAATGTGGATACTAATGTCATATAAAGAGTTTCCCAGATACCGGTAATAATCATATTTGTCACTTCACTACTCCACATCGCCTGTCACCTCCTCAATCTCAAGTCCATGTTCTGTCAGATACTGTTCCATATCGATCTGAAGATGTCTGTCATCCGGCAGACCTAAGATCATTTCGCCTTTGGCTACACCGCCGACATTTTTTGTATCTGCCCTTAAAATATTGACCGGTTTTCCAAACTGTAAGATCATATTAGCGATCACCGGCTCAAATGCGGAATTTTCTGTAAATACAATACGCAGCTTCTTATCTCCCTGGATCCTCTCCATCTGGGCTGCAACTGCGCCCTCTGCTTTTCCACTGTTTTCAGGAACATCTCTTAAGATCAGTTCTCTGGCTGCCTTCGACTTTGGATGGCTGAAAATATCTTCTACCAGACCGTTTTCCACCAGTTCTCCATGTTCAATGATTGCTACCCGGTTACAGATTTCGCGGATCACGGACATCTGGTGTGTGATGATCACGATCGTGATCTGAAACTGCTCATTGATGCTTTTCAGAAGTTCCAAGATAGAAGCAGTCGTCTGTGGGTCAAGTGCACTGGTCGCCTCGTCACAGAGAAGTATTTTCGGGTTGGATGCAAGTGCTCTTGCGATGGCAACACGCTGCTTCTGTCCACCGGAGAGCTGTGCCGGATAAGCCTTCTCTTTTTCCTCAAGTCCGACTGTCTTTAACAGTTCTCTTGCTTTGGCTCTCGCCTCTTTTTTCTTAACACCCTGAATCTGTAATGGGAAACAGATATTGTCGATCACATTCTTCTGCATCAAAAGATTGAAATGCTGGAAGATCATCGCAATATCGCTTCTCTGTTTTCTCAATTCTTTCTCATTTAAAGTTCCAAGATCTTTTCCTTCGATCAGCACCTGGCCGTCAGTCGGTCTTTCCAAAAAGTTCAGGCATCGTACCAAAGTACTTTTTCCTGCACCGGACATTCCGATGATCCCGTAAATATCGCCCGCCCCGATCGTGAGGTTAATATCCTTTAAGGCATCCACATGAACACCTTTTTGTTCAAATGTCTTGGACAAATGTTTTACTTCTATTTCAGACATATCGAATCCTTTCTTTTCAAAAATAAAAACCTATTGATTTTTATTTACGACTGTTACACAAAAAAATAACAGGCTCCATCGCGAAGATGATTCCTGTCTATTATGCTCTATCTATAAAAGCAAAATTCAAACCGAAACATCTGGCGCACATTTTTCTTTTCCGCAGCACATACAAGACATACACATACATCTGCACATGCACATCATTTCTGACATCATTCTTCTGCCGTTTTCAGGAAAAATAGCTGTTCTCATTCCCGGTTCCCCTTTCTGCTTCTTCTGCTTTTTGAAAATACAAAACTCCTGCTGTTCTGATCCATGTGCTTTGTATCTCCCTTTCACATTGACCATTATAGCAAGAGTTTTTAAAATGTGTTAATACGCGAAACCTTGAATCTGTTATAGGTTGTACCTATATCTACATTACTTTTTCCTTATACTTTTTCAGTTCTTCAATGTATAATTCCCCGATATGACTGACTTTTGCACCTTTTCGTTTGATATATCCGATTCTCATTTTCTCAGTTTCCTTTAACGGAACTGCTTTATAATCGTTACCGTTTAAATCTTCACAGATAATACCGGAGCAGAGCGTGTAGGCATTCAGTCCGATCATCAGATTTAAGAGCGTTGCCCTGTCATTTGCCTTGATCAGCCGCCTATACTCATAGGTACTCTTCATCTCTTCCGCCAGATACAGGGAATTATTTTTTCCCTGGTCAAAGGAAAGACACGGATACTCATCCAGTTCTTCCATTGTGATCACATCCTGTTTTGCCAGCGGATGTCCGGACCACAGGTATACAAATGTATCGCAGGAAAACAGCTCCACAAATTCCAGCCCATTTTCCTTAAACATTTTATTTAAGACTTTCTCATTGAAATCATTCTCATAGAGTACACCAATCTCACTCTTGAAGTTTTTTACATTCTCGATCACACTGATGGTCGTTGTCTCATGCACTGCAAATTCGTACTGTTCCATACCGATCTGTTTGACCGTCTCCACAAACGCTTTCACCGCAAACGTATAATGCTGTGTGGAAACGCTGAATTTCTCTTTTACTTTTTTATCGATATACTTGGACTGTAACAGCCCGAACTGCTCTGTCACCTGTCTGGCATATCCCAAAAATTCTTCACCCTCCGGCGTGATGACGATTCCACGGTTTGAACGCAGAAAAATATCCAATCCTATCTCTGTCTCAAGCTCCTTCATCGTCTCTGACAGACTTGGCTGCGAGATAAAAAGCTGTTTTGCCGCCTCATTCATGGAACCGCAGTCGGCGATCGTCAATGCATATTTTAACTGTTGAAGTGTCATAAGCTATCTTCCTTTTCTTCCTTTGCAATCAATCATGAAAGCTAGTTCTGCTCCGGGACAACTGCAAAAAATTCAAGTTCTGCATCACTGTCATTCATGAGGCTGTGGGTATGTCCCTTCGGACAATAATGACACATACCCGCTTCCAGTTTCTCATATTCTCCATCCATAAGAACTCTGCCTGTTCCCTTTGTGATATAGATGATCTCACTGTTAGTCTCATGCGTGTGTACGCCGATGGATGCTCCCGGTATCAGTTTTCCGTAGATAATGCGGTTCTTCTCATCATGGAACATTTTGGCGTAAAGCGATTTCTCCCCGCCTTTAAAGTTTGGGAATTCTTCATATTCCTGCTCGTTATAATTAAAATTCATTGTAGTTTCCTCTTTTTCTTTTTATTCTTTACGCAATACCTGAACAATAGAATTTATCATTCCAAAGATGATCACGGCATACATTATGGAATTAGGTTCCGTATCCGATATGATGTGAAAATCCATAAGAAGCATACAGATTAATAAAATGATCCATATGACCAATGTAACCATGTAGAATTTTTTCTTTTTCATTTGTTTTTCCTTTCTAGCATGCTATTTACACCAATACCTTCTGCAGCACCTCATCCTCCAAAACAATCTTCTTTGCAAGCTCCCGGTATGTTTCCTCATGGAGATAAGTATGACGGAATGGTTTGATCGACGGAGCCATCTCGATCGCTTTTATAAAATCTTCGCGCTTCATGCCAAGTGTCGCCGCATAGTCAAAGAATCCCGTTTCACGGAGTACGGTCTCAACACGCACATAGCGGTGATCCTGCACTTTGCTCATGATATAAGTTGCAATGCCGACCTGGATACCATGAAGCTGCGGAACTTCTAATATTTTGTCCAATGCATGCGAGATCAGATGCTCACTGCCGCTTGTCGGCGCACTGCTTCCTGCAATTTCGTTTGCAATTCCGCTCATTGCCAGAGAATCCACAAGTTCTTTCAAAAACAGTTCATCTTTTATCGTCTCATACGGTGTCCTCACAAAACTATTCACTGCCTTTTTTGCGATCATCACCGCAAAATCATTCACTTCTGAATATCCGCTTTTCTCCTCGAAAATCCAGTCATAAAGCGCTGTGATCTTTGAGATCATATCACCAATACCGGAATAGATAAACTTATCCGGTGCAGTTCTTATGACCTGTGTATCTACAATAATTCCATATGCCAGCTTTGCCGGAACGGAAGTTCTTTTTCCATGCACTAAAAGAGATGCACTTGCGCTGGAAAATCCATCACTGGAACTTGAGGTTGGAACACTGATAAATGGAATATTGCGCAGAAAAGCTGCGTATTTTCCGGCGTCGATCACTTTTCCGCCTCCGATTGAGATCACGGCCTGTGTCTTATTCGGCATTGCAAATGCCAGCGTGATAATATCATCGATATCGACCGTATCCAACTCGCTGTACTCCAATACCGTGATTCCTTCCTGTTTCAGTGAATCCATGACATCCATGCCGAACAGGTCGATCAGTCCGTTTCCGAAAAAGATTACGACCTGTTCCAGATTCTCTGCCTTAAGATACTGTCCGATTTTTTTCAAAGTACCGTTTCCAACTTTTAATATAGATGGTATTAAAATTCCTTTTCCTGTCTGCATGCTGTCTCCTCCCCGACTATGGTTTTCTTACACTATTTTACAGTTTCCGGCTCTCCCTGTCCATGCTCACCTTCCATGAGTTTTAAATAATCTCCCTTATCAATATGCATCATGGAGATCTGGTTCTGATGACGCCTGAATCCGTAGACACAGTCCACATTGCAGATCAGCGACTGCAGACGTTCATCCGGCACGCAGACAATGAGCTGAAGATCCATTTTTCTTGCATATTTCAGGCAGACGGCACTCCGCTCCTGATCCATCTTGGAAAATGCCTCGTCCAAAAGTACCAGCTTGATTTTGGAATCCCGGTTGCTCTGCTGCATGTACAGCATTGCAAAACCTGCCAAAAGTGCCACATATTTCGGGTTCTGTCCCTCTCCACCGGAATCTCTTCCTGCCATATCATCGACAAAATTTTCACGAATGACATTCCCCTGCTCGTCTGTCACCTGTTCAAACATGCTGAAGGAGAGATAATTGCGGTAGTCCGCGTATTGCTCCATCTCCTGACGCTTCTTTGCGCGCACCTGCTCGTCCTCGTCTCTCGGCGGCATGAATTTATCGGTGAGGAGTTTGATCTTCTGCTCATATTTCTGATAGAACGTGTCCTCCCCAAAGCTCAACTGACCATCAAAACCGGCATTATCCAGATTTTTACTGTCTAATTCCTCTGCCATTAACATCTCAAAGAATTGACCATTCTCATTTTTCGCTGGCTCGATCTTAATCTGGTAGGTACTGTCGGAGAAGTTCGTCTCACGCAGCAAACGGTTGATCTCGTATGCGTGACGTTTTGCCGCCTTGATATCTCCATGGATGGTTGCGATCACATTCTCACGCAGACTCTTGTAGATAAAATCACACTGTTTTTCAAATTCTGCTTCGTATGCAGGCTCATAGTCTGTCTGATATTCTTCCAGAAGCTTCTCATAGGCTTCATTGGACTTTTCTGAACCGTTAAACTGGCTGGACGGATAAGCAAAAATGTAACGGTTTCTAGCAGTGCGCAGTGTCTCCGCCTTCTCCTGCTCTCCTGCCGAAAGAGCCGCAAGTTCTGCGTTTTTCTGGTTCTTTAAGGACTGGCCGGAGCGCTTCTTCAACTGCTCCTGCACTTCCTGCTCGATCTCCTCATTTGGCACGTATCCCTGCAGCATCTCTTCTAACTGCAGACGTCTTTGGTCATTTGCACCGGAAAGATTTTCGTGACGGCGTATTTTCTCACTCATCTGTCCCTGATTTTCGCCGATTGAAGCCTGAAGCTCACGCATCTGCTGTTTCAGGCTCTGCTCTTTCTGCTGTAATTCCTTATACTGCCCTTCCTGCAAAGTGCGGATTGTCTCCTCAAGTGTGGATTTTTTCTTATTGACCTTTCCAAGCTCTTTTTCCGCGCCGGAAAGGTTTACATAATATTCAGATTCTTCTTTCAGGCTTTCAAAATCCCTTGCCGCCTTTAAGCGTTCGGTCATGTAATGCAGTGCCTGATACTGTTTCTCAAGCCGCTCCACATCGGCCTCGTACTCTGCCAGACGTGCTTTTGACACTTTCTCTCCGATGCAGGCATTTGTAGTATAATCCTTTTTCCGCAGATGACGGAAAATAAAATTACTGTAGGAATAACAATCCGGTGTCACGCCGTCTTTCACCTGCTCCAACTCTTCCACGGAATGGCACTTGATAATATGACCGAGATAACGTTTCAGGCACACATCCACATAGGCTTCCTTCGTCTCAACCACCTCATAAAGAGAGTTCTCCATGGCACGCGGCTCGCTGTCTTCGATTGCTTTGGAATTAATGAGATCCACTTCCTCAAACTGTTTCATCTCACGAAAGACCGCCGCTGCATCATGCGCAAACTTTGGCTCTGTGATCAGGGAAAACTTCAGCCTTCCCATACGGCCTTCGACCGCATTTTTCCACTCTTCGTCTGCCACATCAAAAAGATCCGCCAGAATCTGGACTTTTATCGTTCTTCCGTAACGGTCGCTTAATTTCCGCTCCAGGGAACTTCTTGCAGAACGGAGATTCTCGCTGTAGGATTTCCGATTGTTTTTCATATCATCCACAAGCTTCTGCTTTTCTTTCAGTTCTTTTCCTGTCTCGCGCTTCTGCTCACTGTAATCTTCAAATTCATTTTCAATATCCTGCTTTGCAGACTCTATTTTCAAATGCAGATCCTGACAGTTTTCCTCTGTCACATTTCCGTTTTCGATTGTTTCAATGAGATTTAGAACCGGATTGCTGATATAATCGGTGATAACTTCATCCTCTTCCCACTGTTTCAATCCCTGAACGATTTTGCGCCACTGTCTGCTGTTATCGATCAGCATACGGCTTCTTTGCTCTAATTCCTCTAACTGCTGCTGTTTGTTTCCAAGATCGCTGGCTTTTAAATCTGCACTTACACGGATCAGCTCCTGTTCGACCTCTCCGCGCTCTTCGGCGAGCGTGTCTACCTGCTGCTGCAGCTGTGCCTGTTCTTCTTCGATTCTTTTTTTGTCCTCCTCGGCTGCCTCTATTTTCGCCCGGAGATCCTCAATATCAATGCAGCGGATAAAACTCTCTGCGCGGATCATATCGGTCTGGAGCGTCACCAACTCCTGCCCGGTCTCTTTTACGTCTGTCAAAAGGTCAATACGTTTCCGCATATCCTCAATTTTTTCCTTGATCTGACGGTACGCATCCAGCTGCTCACTGATCGTTCCGATCGTGTCTGACGTGCTCTTTGGAAACATATAATCACGGATAAACTGTCCCGTTCCGTTTGTCATTTTCAGTGCAATCGCGCTCTTTTCCATCGTGATAAAACGGTTTGGATCGATGTAACCTAAAATGACATCATATAACGTTCCAAGATAAGCTTCCTTGGAGGCGTAAATACGGTTGACATCCCCTTTTCCGCGGTTGTCCTTCGATACGGCTCTCTCATTTACCAGCCTTTTGATATCCTGATTGGAAAAACAGAAGCCATCCTCCGTGATATACCCCGGTTCCGGCATCTTTCCGGAATGGCTGAAATAGGAGAACTTTTTGATCTCGGAGTCATTTTTTCTCACTTCAAACGCAATGCCCACACAAGTGGTGATGTGCGTTCCCGTGTCCTCGATTTCCAGTGCAATGACCGAACAGAAATCGCAGTTTCCACGGTTTGCAGAACCATCTTTCTGCTCACCACGGAGGTAGCTTAAGACACTTCTGCGGTTTTTGGCATCATCCGCCGCTTTGTTCAAAAAGCTCGGACTGAAGCTTCCATATAAAATAACCTGAATCGCATCCATGACGGTCGATTTTCCAGATCCGCTTTTTCCACTGAATAAATTCACATATTGATTAAATTCTAATACTTTATGATTAATTCCACCCCAGTTGTTCAGACACATGCGGGTGAAAATTTTCTTTGCCTGACTCAATTTTCGTGCTCCTTCGTATTTCCTGTTATTCTGTCATTTCATTCTGGTATTCGCGCACCAGCTCGTTGATATCCATCGCAGAGCAGAACACGTTTACGGTACTGTAAATATAAATCGGGGTAAAATCTTCCAGATTAGCAACGGCACCCGGCAGTTCGATCATCTGATGCGTTTTCATCAAAACAAGTGCATCGTTCCACTCCTGCCCCGTGAGACGTCTTGTGATAAGGTTTGTATTTTTTCCATACTCACGGATCTCTGCCAGATTTGTGGTGGTTGCATGCAGACCTTCCCCCATGATTTTGTCACGGTAAATCATTTTTAACAGAATGACCAGCTTCGTTGTCATAAGACTCATACGCTCTGTCATAACGCCATCCCCTGTGATCCGGAAAATATGTTCCTGCGGATCATGCACCAGCTCGCAGTCCAGCACAGACAGATAGTCTGCGATAAACTCTCTGTGGCGCAGACACACCTGATACCTCGGATTGTCTCGCTGCACCAAAGTGGCCGGGTCACATTTCACCTGTAAAATGCAGGTCTGCCGGAATAAATCCTGTATCGTTTTTCTGATATTTTCTGCCTCGCCCTGTGAGACAGTTTCCATATATTGTAACATTTTTTCCAATGCCTTCTTTCCTGTATCATAACTCAATTTTATTGATTCTGCCCGATCACAAGTCTCGAATAAGTTAGTCCGTCCTCACTCCGTATCTCGCCATCCACCGACACTGTATCTTCCGTAAGATGCTCCTCCGTCTCTTCCTGCCAGAGAAAAAGAAGTTTTTCCAGATCTTCCACGGACTGTACGGTCTCTTCTGTTGCCACAAAGATTCCATCCACGGTATTTTTCCTTCGGAAACTCTGTAACTCATTTCTTGTATACAACGGCTTTGGTACAAAATCCGTCATGTGCTGTTCCTTTGCGTCGATTTCTTCGTCCAGCATCACCGGTGTAAACGCTCCATCCCCACGGTCTCTCCTTCCGGCAAAACTGTTATCTGTAATATTTTTGAACTGCGAAGAAAAACGGATACGATCTCTCATTTCCACCAAAATCTCATCTTTTTTCCCACTGCGGTCTAACAGATTGATCAGTTTGATGATGTTATCTTCCTCACTGACGCCCTCCTGCAAAATGTAATGGATGCGGGCCAGCGCACGCTTTGCAAAAACGGTTTTCTGTTCAATAAGTTTATTGTACTTGCGCTCGATCATGTCAAATTCCCGCTCCAACTGCATCACGATCCTGCTCGTATCCTCACAATACTGCAATCTGTACTCATTTCTCTTCTGTAAAAGCGTGCCTGCTTCGAGAGATTTTTTTTCTTTCAGAAGCACTGATTTTTTCTCATCATTTTCGTTTAAAATTTCACTGATAAGTTCTTTCACTGCCTCCTTGTACCGGTAAAAACTGTCCGTCGTTGTGAGGATCGCATATTTTTTGCTGTCGCTGTTGTTAATCTCCTCCACAAGCACCTGCTGAATCCCGATAAAATGTTTCTGGGAGGACAGCTCATCAAAATAAGAACGCATTCCATCCTGCATGTTGGACAGCAGCTGCCCCAGACTTTTGGATGTGCGCAGTGCACTTTTTAAAATATCATTGTTTTTTTCATTATCGGAATGATAGGTAAACAACGCACTGTAAATGGAAAGCATGCTCTCTCTTTCCCGGCTGTCATCATCACTCTGCAGCTTTTTAAACAGCTCGACATACAACTGGCTGTATTCCGGGAAAGAGATCACACAGGTATTCAGTTTCTCATCAAAATCGCTTTTCAGCCATCCCCACCGGATCAGGTGGTTTAACATGCCGGAAGGAGAATCGCTTGGAAATAATGCATCCGGCGTTTCTCCTTCCTCCATATCGTCCTCTTCCTGCCACACGATCTTTGATTTCTCGATCGTGTTCTCAATAATAAGCACACACTCTTCCTGCGTAAGACCGAGAGAAGCATATACTTCATTGTTTTCCTCGTAAATGGCTGTGACAAACTGCATATATGCTTCCCTGTTTTTTGTGCGGAATAATTTATAAAAATCATTTGGAATTTTCTTCTTTAAAATCATGTATCTTAATTCCTTTGTTTAAAGCTCTGTCTTTCTATTATACACTATTTTTAAAGGCTTCCACAAGTTTATTTCTGATACTTCTATAAAGAAAAAGTGCACGGACAAATAGGATGTTCCTGTTCGCAGAGCTCACAAAGGAAATCCTATTTATCCATACACTTTTTCTTCTATTTACCTATCTTCTTAAGCCTCATCCTTAGGAAGCACAATATTTAAGACCAGTGCAACAATTGCAGCCGGAACGATTCCGGAACCACCGAAGATCAACTGCATGGTATCCGGCAGCATTCTTAAAATGTCACTGTTTGCTCCAAGTCCATAACCAAGTCCCAGTGCGACAGATACGATTGTGATATTTCTTCCGGTCAGTTTTTCCTTTGTGATCAGCTGGATACCGCTGACTACGATAGAAGAAAACATCATAACTGCTGCTCCACCGAGAACACTCTGCGGCATAATAGAGATCAATGCTGCAAGCTTAGGAAACAGTCCGCAGAGAATCAATACTCCTGCTCCGCACGCAAGTGCCATGCGGTTTACAACCTTTGTCATCGTAACCAGTCCGACATTCTGGCTGAAAGAGGTATTCGGTAGTACACCAAATAACGCAGCAAGCGAAGAACCAAGTCCATCACACATAACACCTCCGGAAAGTTCCTTGTCTGTTGCTTCACGTCCAAGTCCGCCTTCCATAACACCGGAAATATCACCGATCGTTTCCACGGCTGTCACGATAAACATGATCAGTACCGGCACGATCGCACGCATATCAAAAATCGGTTTTACCGGCATTACTTTCGGTAATGCAAACCAGGAAGCTTCTCTCACTTTATCAAAATTCAAAACCCATGCCTTGGTGTATTCCACTCCGTCAGCATTCACTGCGGTTGTCGGAAGGATCATTCCCATAATAAAACACAATACATATCCTGCAATAATACCGATCAGGATGGAGGAAGAACTTGCCATTCCCTTTGCAAAGTGTTTTACCCCAAGAATAATGATCAACACAACAAGACCGATGAATAAATTTTCCAATGAACCATAGTCAGCCGCAGAAGATCCTCCTCCAAAGGAGCTGACACCAACACTGATCAGGGAAAGTCCGATCGATAAAACTACTGTTCCTGTCACCACAGCAGGGAAAAATCTGCGGAGCGGTTTTAAGAAAAATCCAAGCACGCCCTCAAACAGACCACCGATGATCGATGCACCCATGATCGCGCCATATGCGATTACTCCGCCACCCATAACACCTGCAACGCTTTTAAATACACCAATAAAACCGGAACTCGTTCCCATAATGATCGGAACACGTCCACCGACAGGACCGATTGCAAAAAGCTGAACCAATGTGACAACGCCAGCAATGATCATTGCATTCTGTAATAATTCCACATAAACCTCTGCAAAGTCAGATGCTGCTCCAATACCGCATGCACCACAGATCACGATCAGCGGTGTCAGGTTTCCGACAAACATTGCCAGAACATGCTGCAAACCATAAACGATCGCTTTCGGCCATGGAATTCTTCCGTCCATTTCATAAGGGGATGTGTACTCTTTTGTTTTTTCCATTTTTTAAACTCCTGTTATTTTTTACTTTTGTTCCAGACAGTATGAAAAAAGTGGCTTTTTCTATCTGCCAGCATATATTTTCATCCTGTTTTTCCTATAATCCGATAGCAGTATAGCATAGGTTCTCTTTTCCTGAAAAGTCATTATTATTAATGAATTTTATCGATATGACTAATAATTATCTGTTCAAATATATAAAAATGTTCCTCAGATCTTCTTTTCTCACCGATAATAACAGTTTTGACTGCATCCATCCGGAAAAAGTGACGCTTTCATTTCCCTCTGATATTGCAACTCATTGTCTGATTTTTCCAGAATATCCAGAGCTTTCCGCAACTGCCTTATATCCTTTTCCATAAAATCGGTATAATTGCCACGACCAACCAGTTTTAAATGGGTAATGCCGACCTGTTTCATGCGGTAAAGTGCGCAGAGCCCACAGCCGGTACTGCCGGTCAGATAACCATCTTCATTCAAAGGAAGTCCCTTCCCCTCTTTTTCCTGTATTCTGTCTGTTTCTGCCACATCTTTTTGCGCAGCATCTGTCTCTTCTTTCTTGTGCAGATTTCCCAGTTCATATGGTACTCTGCAAAGATGTGTCAGTTCATCACAGTGCAGGGAATTACAGAATGCCCCGGAAAAATGACAGAGTTCATTCAAAATGAAGGCTTCATATTCATGTGGGAAACCTGCCTCTTTAATACAACTTTGCATATCTTCCAGCGAATTTTTTCTGTGAAAAATCACACGGCGGATTCCAAACGGTAACATCTGTTCTAACATTCCCCGGTTCACTTCCGCGGTCTCACCGCTTAAATGGATTCCGCAGTTGATTTTCTGCTGTCTGAGGTACAGCATCAGTGCCGGGTCTGCAATGATAAAATTTTCAAAGCCTGCTGCCATACACTGTGTGATGATCTCCGCTATGACAGGATACTGCTCCCCTGTATAGTAGAGGGAATTAAACGTCAATGTTACCGGCTTGCCATAATAGTCCACCATTTTTTTCAGGATTTGCAGTTCGCTCATGGAACCAATCTGCACATTGTAAAAAAGTACTTCCCTACGGTTTAACGGATGGATCACACCGTACTTTTCCGCCCAGGAAAACGGTACATATCCACAAAAGAATTCATCCGCCCCCGCTTTTACAAATGTCTCATATTCATCAATACTTCCTAAACCTGCGACAATTTTCATCTGTTAAAGTTCCACTTTCTCAATCACGCAGGTATGTGTCTTTGTCTTTTTATCATAATTAATTCCGGCTAACAGAAGATTACCTTTGTAATCCTCCAAGGATTTCACATACTTTTTCTCTTTTATTTGTGCGATTGCACCTTCTGCATCCTTATCCCACTTTAATTCAATAATCACTGCCGGCTTATCTGCGTGTATTTTTCTTGGGATCATGCAGATATCTGCAAAACCTTTTCCTGTCGGCAGTTCCCGGATGATCGTATAATATTCTCTTGCAAAATAGAATGCCAGATGAATGGTACAACTCAATGAGTTTTCATCATGATACTGAAGAATTGAAATCTCATCATGGACATTCTCAATTCCGGCAGCAACTGCTTTTGCATCCTGATTCCATAATGCTTCCACTAACTTACGCGAATTTTCAACCGAACGCATTACCTCGTGCCAGTCCATGGTACTGATTGCATTGAGATATTCCTGTGACACTTCTTTGTTTGGAATGGTCACTTTCTCTGTCTCACTGTTATATGTCAGATAACCAAGGTGCACCAGTAAGGTCAGTACATCATCCTTTGTTGCAAAAGTTGTCATGTCGTTGCTGAATGTTCCGGTATTAATACGCACACCCTCCCCTGCAAGCATCTGGATCACTGAATCTTTCAATCCATCCATATTCATCTGAATATATATTTTCAGTGCCTCATAGGTCTCTGTTCGGTTCCAGTATGTGCCGAATTTGTGCCGCAGCATCGCTTCTACCACTGATTTCGGGCTATAAATTGAATATCTTTTGTCGCCCAAACGACTATGTGAAATCAGATCATATCCATCATACCACGCTTTGACTTCTTCAAAGTTCATGGCATATTCCTCACACAATCCCTTAACTTCTTCTTCCGTAAACCCAAAAAATTCTGCGAGTTCTCCCGGATCGGTCATCGAGTACTCCATAAACATATTCAATGCCGAGTGAGAACCGTATTTTTTTATCGGAAGTATCCCTGTCATGTATGCAAGAGCAATGTAATCTTTGTCTTTCAACCAGAAACGCAGAAAATCCAGATATTTTTTTTGTGCATCTTTATCCTGTTGATATTCGCGGAACAGGCAATCCCATTCATCAATCAGAATGATAAAAGGATGATGGGTATTGGAAAATATATTCCGCATGACAAAGATCAGATTATCTTCTTTGGCATATTCCGGATATCTGATTTTCAAGTCCTTCATCACCTGTTTTTGCAACTGTTCTAACATCTCATCCATACTGTGTGTTCCACTCAGGAAATCCTGCATGTTAATTTTTAACACATCATACTGGTTCAAATGTTTCAGATACTCTTCTGACTGACTGATTTTAAGTTTATCAAAAAATTCCTTCGTATCACAATCTCTGTCATAATATGCCGCAAGCATATTTGCTGCCATAGATTTTCCGAATCGTCTTGGTCTGCTCACGCAGACATATTTCTGCTCTGTGCCAAGCACTGTGTTCGTCTTTTCAATCAGTCCGCTTTTATCAATATAAATTTGTGACCGCAGACTTCCCTGAAATGCTGTGCTGCCCGGATTAAGATAACTTCCCATAAAAAATCCTCTCTGAACCATGTTATAACAAAGATATTTCACCCAATGTCATCCATGTAAAAATTTTATTTTTTAACATTTTTCTGCCTCTAACATAATCTTACAGGTTTTCTTATAACATGCGATCGCATATTTTAAGATTTTACAGATTCCGTCCTGATGCAACGCTTCTGCATACCCTGTATCATCAATCTGTTTCAATGCTTTTTTGCACTCTGCTTCCAGATTACCATCATTGGCATACTTCACCTCAATAACAATCCCGACCTCAGAATCTCCTACCTGGATCATGATATCACTAAATCCATCTCCAGATTCTCTGTTTGATGTCACAAGCCAGTTTTCTTTAAACCCAAGAATTCCAAGCAAAATTCCATGATAAAAATTTTCTTTTGTCGGCTTCTGTACAAAAGTATCTCTCACACTGATCGTTTTTTGCATGTAATCTGAAAAAAGCTTCTCTGCCACATCCGCTTTCTCTGTTAATAAGGCATCACAAAAAGCGTTTACTTTCTGACCATCCTGCTTAATATTCTCCTTAAATAATTTCAGAATATGTTCTGTGATAATATTTCTGATTTCTCTATTCGGGATCACAAGATCATACCTGTTTCCATCCGTATTGCTGCGGCTTGTCAGATACCCTGTCATAAAAAGGGTACTCCAGAGATTATCGATTGATGAATACAATTCCTTATAGGTCATCTCCTGACTGATTTCTTTCTGGACACTTCCACCATTCACAAGATGTTCCAACTCCAGTTTTGTGAGTTTCTGCGGTTCATAAATACTATTGATAAAGCGATGGATCACATCATTTCCGCTTGTATTCACCCAATAATTTTTTGGTGCACACTCCTGATTTGCAATATGATCACTGCAATAGTTAATCACATCCCATGGACAATATACATCAACATTTCCAAAACGATACCCATCATACCATTCTTTTACCGTCTCATAATGTGTATCCTGACCATAATAATGAAGCAACTCTTTTACTTCATCATCTGTAAAGCCAAAGTTTTCATCAAAATCAACATCCGTAATGGAATAAACTTTAAAATTATTCAATCCTGTAAAAATGCTTTCTTTTGCAACCCGAAGGCATCCTGTCAACACAGCAAACTTCAAACTGTGATTCGTCTTTAACACATTTTCAAATAAATTACGGATCAAAAGTACCATCTCATCGTAATAGCCATTTTCATTTGCTTTTGCAAGTGGCACATCATACTCATCAATCAAAACGATCACTTTTTCTTCATAATGTTTTTCCAAAAGTTCTGAAAGTTCCAATAAGCTGCTGCTTAACGTTCCATCATCCTTCATCTGAGAAAGCAATTTTTCAAAAAGTTCCTTATCAACCTGTGTCAGTTTTTCACTTTCTGATAAGTTCTGCAATCTACGCGCTTCTCTGTTGATAACTTTTACAAGACAGCTCCGTGCCTCGTCGAAAGTGTTTCCATTCACGCCTTTCAAACTGATGGATACAACCGGAAACTTTCCAAGATACTGTTTGCAGACTTCTTTATTCTTTGAAATATACAATCCATCAAAAAGTGATGCGTCTGCTCCTACCTCAAAAAATGTCTGAAGCATACTCATATTTAAAGATTTTCCAAACCGGCGTGGACGGGTAAAAAGATTTACCTTTCCCCACTGGGCGAGAAGCTGCTCGATCCATCTCGTTTTATCAACATAATAAAAATCTTCTTTCCGCATCTCTTCAAAACTCTCAATTCCAATTGGAAGTTTCTTACGTTTGTTCATAACAGCTTCTCCTTTCCAATCCACTACATACTTATTTTATTATAATTTTTTCATTCCGGAATAGCAAGCACTCTCTCCACCATCTCCTCAATGTTACGAACACACAATGATACAAACTCCGACCTGCACTCTTTATCTGCCAGTGCAATCGCTGCATCATTCATGATTTTAAAGTTCGGAACAGAATCGTTTGGCTTCTGTTCTCCGGCTGGCAGATACCACCTGGTTGCCCACCAGTCCTTGTGGTCTGCCGCACTGATTTTCAGATAATGCCCGACTGCTTTTACAGTTGCAGCATCGTATTCATCCACCTGATCCCCGTGTCCTTCCTCCGATTCTGCATTCGGATCAAAGACACAGAATCCGGCGAACAGACGATGTTCTACCTCCACACGGAACCAGAGCTGTTTTCCATCCGGCATCGGGGCATCATTTACAATGTAGTTGATTCCAGGATAGGTAGTGTTCCATTTATAAAAAAATTCATCCGCCTGCTCTTTATATTCGTACCAGTTGCTTTTTTTCTCTCTCGTCCAATGATTTCTTTCCGCCACTCCTGCCAACTGCTTTTCAAACTCTTCGAAAACCAGATAAATCAGCTTTGCTTTCGCAGCATTGATGGAATCTGCGATCTGCATCCCTGCTCTTAGGGAATCACCCGACTTAAGCAGTTCATCAATTACCATATTTCTCACCTTCTCACTTGTATAACCGCTGATCTGTTCTATGTTCTGGATAAACTGTTCCAAAATAGGAACCATTCCTGTATTTTCACAACTTTTACATGCTTTCAGCCAGTTTAAAATGTGCTCACGGAATGAGAGACAGACAATATCCTCCTCCGGTACTGACTGGCTGCCGGAAGATGTGCTGTCTTTTCCCGGTCTGTGTCCATCCAATGTCAGATAATACACTTTCGCCTGCGCATCTCTTCTTTTTGCATACTGATAATAATCAAAGCACTGGCTTTTCTGGTCAGCCGCATATATTTTCACTTCTATCGGAAGAAAATAGCTGCCAATTTCAATTACAATGTCGATTCTCCGCTCATCATCAATCGCATATTCTGCCGTCACAATTGCCTGATCTGCCAGTTTTGTATCCATTTTTTCCATCCCAAGACAATCTCTCAGGAAAATTTTTAAGTACTCTGCCCCTGCGCCATGCTGCCCTCTCGGATTTAAAAGGTCAGCTATCATGCGGCAGATCAGAACTTCCTTTGACTGTATCTGTAAAACAGAAAAAATATTGTAATCTTTTGTTTTTAATAAATTTACATTTTCCGTGTTCTGCTTGATTACACGGTCAAGAACAGACTCCATCGTATTTTTCTCCCCTGAAATGACAAAAACGCTCCATGCCGGAACGTTTTTACCATTTTTATATAACAATTCTTACCGTATACTTGTGCCTTAATGGTTTCATTGTCCAATCATCGAAATCCACCTTTTTATCATTTTGCAATCTTCCTAAAGCAATCCCCGGATCGCGGTCTATACTATTTGCAAAATGTACAATTGATTGCAAATCAAATTGTTTTTTTCAATAAACTTTTGGTATTGCTCACCTGGTATCAGACTATCCTGGGCAAACTTATTTGCAGCCTCTTCCTGGTCTCCTGTTTGCGACACCATTCTTAATATAGCATAGGAGGTTTTTTATTGACATCCTCACCGTTTCCAACTATTCCATTCTTCCCAGCATAGCTGGGGGCTTAGGCCTTTCATTTATGTACATTCTTTTTTAAATAAAATTTGCATTGCTCAGCACCAATACATCCCGGCAGACCTGAAATTGAACATTCTACCCTACCATTTGTTTTGTTCCGCTTCACATATTGAATTAAATTTCTACAGCTATCTTCCTTTAACAACTCTCTAGCTTTTTTAGGAATATAATATTCACATGGAGTATTAATAATTGTACACGGTTTTTTTTGACAGAGACAGATATTTTTTGCATAATAGAAACAATTTTTTCCACTTACATTAATATTAGAGCTATCATTTTCCTCGTTTTTCTCTACAACTATCTTTGACTCATTCTCTATCTTCTCGTGCTCAATTTCAAAATTATTCAAACTCATTTCTTTTTTAGAAGAGTCTATATTCTCGCATTCCTCCTCAAGTATATCAACAACTTTGAATAATTTTTCCATTTGCTCTTTAAGAATTTGCGTCCCCACATCTCCATCAACAATTGCCAAAGAGAAGTATTGTGGAAGTGGATGTTTCTGTGAATCAATCGCATTTTTCTTAAAATAATATATTTTATCTTCCTTACTAGGATATATCGCTCCAATTCCTATTACATCTGAAAAAAACTTATCCTTAGATGCTATTTGTGTTCCGTATTTCAAAACTAACGCTGGAATATGTCGTCTTTTCACATTATAGAAATTTGAATATTTAGCATCCAGTATATAATAGTAATCTTTATAATTACCGGATATTTTCAATACAAAATCTGGGGTCCATCTATCATTCCACTTACTTTTTATAAAATTGTAACCTGTTGAATACAAATTAGTACATACATTACTTCTATCTCTCCAAATAGATGGTTCATATAATAATGTTATTTCATATCCATTACCTTCAAATATATATTGGTTATTAATATTTTCAGAATCATCTTCTACATCATATATGATTCGATCTGAATCTTGCAAAATAAATCCGCACAGAGAAATTGCATTTTGAATTTTTATCAAACAATAGTATTCAAAAATACGGGTTAGTGTTTTTAGTTTGAATAAATAATTTAGATGATCAAAAGTATAATCCCCTGCTTCAAACCATTTTGCCATACATTCATAACAGATTCGATAATGATAAATTTGTTTAAATGTATTCGTGAGCTTAGGCAATCCATATATATCCTCTGGTATACATTTTAGATTTTTTTCATATCTATAATATATTTCTTCCAAAATATCTTTTTTTTCAGAAAATCTATCCACCACACCTTTATAATAAACATAAACGCATTTTCCTGTAAGCGCATGCGTATTTGGCAATTGTGTGACTATTGATTCAGGTATATTTTCTACCTCTACAATTTCTTTAGTAAATCCTATAATTTGATTTTCTAAATAATCAATAACATTTTTTAAAAATCCTAATATAACTCTATTTTCATATACATTATAAGAATACTTAGAAATATATGTTTTTATTTTTGCTGGCATATAATTATGACTATTAAAATTTATTCCTGTTTTTTTATCAGTTTTCACAAGATTATCTGGATTGCACGCAATCCACCTTAGACTTTCTTGATTTACTACTCTCATTGATCTTACATCTTCTACACTGGCTACAGGTTCTACAAATGACTTCTTATGGTTAAAAAAAGAATCATAATTCTCTTCGTAAGTCTTTATAATTTCATCTACCAATTTAAGCGTATTCCAAATAGATCTTGTACTGTCATTCTTAAGTCCTGAATTTTTTTTGTTTCGACTAAAACATACCTCCAAAAAATTAGGAATATTTTTTTCTATTTCATCTAGCATCTGTTCAACTTGTGTTGTTGTTTGTTTAGTAGTAGCAATTCGAAGAAAATCCGTGTAAAAATAATCTTCTTTTCCCTCTTTTTCGCTTACCCACACACTTATATATGCCAAATCAAAACAGCCGCCAAAAACTAAATCTTGATCCGTTTCATACCAATCCATAGATGCTTTATAATGTATAGGTACTGAATAGTCTCCCACAAATATCTCTATATTTTCATACTCTTCTATTTCACGCAAAATAAATTTGTATTGATAATTTTCAAAAAATAATTGCTCATTATTAAATGCTTCGAAAGATGGTTGACGATCACGCAACAAGATTTCTGCAACAGTACCATCTGGCTTAACTATGCATAACTTCATGTTGACATCCCCTTTATTTTATAAACTAAAGAAACTATAAAACTCATGCTCTGATTTTTCTAGGATTTTAGAAACAATACTTGCACTTTTATTTAATTGATTTTCTTTGCAAATAGTCATTAACCCATTTAAAAACTCTTTATACTGTTTTCCATTTCCGTTAATACAAGGAAGTATTTTCTGGGATATAGCATAATCAAGCGCAACTTCTTTTGACGACATAAACATCTCAGCAACCAGATAATAATGACTTATTAAGTGAATACTTCTTGCACTTATTGTATGTCCACCTTCTTTCATCTTATCAATTATTCTATCTAATCTAGTCTTTGTAATCTGGTTCATTTTTTTATCCTTGACATTATGCCAATCAAAGATATTGTTTAATGCTTCTAATGAAATTACTTCACTATTATTCTTAACAACCGAATCATCCATCAACCCAGAAACAATAGCATCTACAGAAACTGGATTCATAGATATAACCCATGCTCGATCAAGAAATCTTGGTGAAAGATCCGCAGTTGTTTGATCATAATTAATAGTTGCAAGAAATTTTAACTCTGAACCAAATTCATATTTTTCCCCATTTGAATATGAAACAACCTGATGTGTAGGGTCATCACAATAATAATTAAAATTAGACCAATAAAATTCTATTGGGCTTAGATTAGCTTCATCAAGCAGCACAAAATAAGGCGCTTCAACTATGTTATTCGCATTTTCCTCATTTAATTTCTTCATACACTCTGAAAATCTAGGTTGAGTACTTTCTATCTCTTTAGTTAATGGATTATAATACCCCACTAAATCTTTTGAAGAAGTCCAACCTCTTTCAACAAGGATTTCTGCAAATCTAGAATCATATAATCCAAGTGCCTTAGCTAACAATTTACACAATGAAGTTTTTCCAGTTCCCGGTTCACCTGCAAAAACGGTTATATAATTTTGTACTATACTTATCAAATAATTATAAGCATCATCTTTACTGATTACACGCCCTGCTTCTTCAAGTTTTTTGCAAAGAATGGCTACTATTTTATCGGCATCCACATCTTTTTTTAAATTAGATATTCTACTTAAAACATTTTCTTCTACCGTTTCTTCTGGCATTTCCAATTGTGAAACTAACAATTTAGTTATTTCTGAAGTTCGATTATTTGCAGCCCATTCAATAATTTTAGTATTCAAATCATTGGATACCGTTCTATATTCATCTTTTATAGAATCACAAGCCCTTTTCCATGTATCTCTATCTGCTTCAAACTGTTTTGCTTCTTTTTTTGCCTTTTCAATTGCAATTTGTACATCTTCTAATTCTTTTCTATTTTCTGATACTAAACTTTCTATTTCTTGTTTTTTCTGCTCAATTGCTTGTTCTCCAAGTTTTTCCAATTCAGCCTGCCTATCACTTAATTTTTGATTTCCTTCCTCAATTTCTGTTACGAGCTCTTCTCTTTTCTTTTTTAAAATATTTAACTCGCTTAAAATTTCTTTTTTCTTTTCTTCGTAATGCACATCTTCACGAACAACATTGGTTAATAATTCTTCATGTGTTCTTAAATACTCCTCTTTATCTGATTTTGCATTAGGATTGTTTTTAAAGTATTCTTCCGTTAAACGTACCTTATAATCACTTAAATCTACTGACGTCTGTAATAACTCACATATTCTTTTAATTCTGTTATCCGTTAGTTGTCCTTCCTCAGAAAAAGAATCTGCTAATTCCAAAAATTGTTCTCGTATTCCAGCTAAATTATCAATTTCTGATGATTTATTTAAAAGAGTTTTAAAAAAGTCAGCAAGTTCTTCATTGTCGATATACTCTATTTTTTCCTCAGGCTCAATAGCTTTTAAATCACTAATATTATAGATAAATTCTATGCGATCATTTCGCCTGATTGAAAAGTATCCATCCATAATAATTTTTTCTATATCTGAATTTCTGTATCTATTTATAGTTCCACTATTTACAAATACTTTAATAGTATAATACGATTCATCACTATATGAATCTTCGATATCAGAAATCATAAATTCAAATGGTCCATAACAATCCTGTGCATATCTCAAAAGAATCTGTTTATTAGGTCGATGCTTAATCCTAATAGTTCTTTTTGTTTTGTCATTTATAAAATCCTCAATCGCATAATCAATGTCTATAATTTCAATAACTTCATCCTTATCAAAATCATCTATTGCATTGAAAGGAATCTGATATTTATTACTATTATCAGTATAGGGCGCATACCCCGGATGTAAATCTCTATTAAAATCAATCTTAAATTGTAATAATCTATTTTTTATACTTTCTGTATCACTTTCAGATATGCCAGTAAGTGAAACTGTTCCACCATTTGGAAATTCTCCCCACCTATCTTCAATCCCTCTTAATTTTCCATCTTCCATAATCTCATATTGAGGACGAATAAAACTCTTATTACCAAATGCTCCCAAAAAAGATCTATACATCTTTTGTCCCTCCAAATTAATTATTTTATTTACATTCCAACACTCACTCAATGAATTTTCGCAATTATACAATCCTATTAAATAGGCTTTTCAGTGATATAATTTTACCACATTTAGCTTAATTACTCCATTGAATTTTTACAAATACGCAAGAAAAAAAGCGGTAAATATTACCACCTATTTTTTATTCACACACAATTTCTTTTAATACAATCTCCTCTGCGCAAGCCCGGATATTATTCATTCTCCCACCCATGCCATTTAATCCTGTATCTTCAATTCTTCCATCACTCCCTGCCTTTCTTTCATCTAATCCACCAGTCTGTCCATCATCTGATTTCACTCCTTGTCAATCAGATGCACATGCTTATTTATTTTCCCAACAAGTATCAACTCCAAATATAATCCCTTTCGCTGTTCTTTCAAGTAGCTTTTCCTCAGCATTCCGTACTTTCCAATCGGATACTCTGTCTCTTCTAGGATGTACAGTTCTGGATAATACAGACCATCCTCTCCTAAAGTATAGCTAATTCGTAACTGTTCAGAACCCCGTTAATTGAAAATGATATCCGGGGTTCCGTTCAGTGCTTCGCGGATAGCCGTGAAAGCATTGATTCCATGCTTGCTGGATGATCCGATATAGCTCATAATTGTAAGATATTCCTGTGCACCTTCTTCACTTCGGAAACATACAGATATCTTGATTTTTACTTTTACCATTCTCAAATCGTGTTCTGCCTGATTGTTATCAAATGGTACACATAGATTCTTATTAACAGGTAGACTGATTCCTTGTAATTATCCAGTCTGCTGATTAAATTTAATACTTTGCCCTTTTTCTTACGACCGCGCTTTTTAGCAGGAGTTTCAGGATGTGGATTTTCTTCATATGCAGTTTTGATGATAGAATCATACTCCATATCAAATTTATGGTGGTGATAGCAGCTGACCTCACCCTTATCTGAAAGAAGGTCTTTATCACGCAATTTTTCATGCCTAGCAGAAGCTTCTTAAACCTGACTATCCATGTCTGTTCCAGGTGATTCTCAATCACTCCGTTTAATTCCCGGGGAAGATGTACACAGCAGATGGCATGAGTCACATCCTGATACTTTCAATAAATGCCCCAGCAGTCATGCACGATGATTCCACACCGCTGGTTACCATGTTTTTGATGATTCCTGTTGCCAGCGGAATGTTGAACCCGCTGGACAGAATTCATGAGTACTTGATATTGACTGCACCAACAGTGTTGAATTCAACGACCATTTTCTGAAGATTTTTGCCATACTGGACTGTTGTGTTGCCTTTTATGTTTTCATGGAATGAACCCTTTTCACTCCGCCGCGCAAAGGACATTCACGCACTTCAATGAGATTGTGCGCAGTGACATCTACAGCCACAACCGTATCCATCTCATGACGGGTTTCTTTTATGTAAGCCTTATCAAGACATTTCATGCAGTAAATACATCCGGTACAGTCAGAATGCATATGATCAGGATTGGCAATGACAGAAAAATGAACGCCATCATGACCTTTCTGGGCATCATGCTTCTTCCCTGAGAATTCGCGGAGATTCCGGTTCTTTTTTCCACAAACTTCTTAAATCCGTCAGATGCAGGCGGCTTGGAACTGTTTCGGAACTTCTGTTTAGCTGTTCTTTCAGTTCCCCGATGGTTTGATTCAGTTTAGTAATTGTCTGATTCATGCTGTCAACAACTACAGTTAATGTCTTGTTCTGCTTCATCAGAAAATCAATCTGTGCCATAAGCTGACGAATGAATTCCTCTGTGATGTCAACCGGCATTCAAACCACCTTCTTTTCGCTGGATTTTATGTTTTTTATTATAGCAGAAACACGATAAAAAAGTGAATCTGTCGAAAAATCAGTCCGGCAAAATGACAGTGGATAAGTATTAAATTTGAATACACAAATGCTTATAATTATATTCAAAATCATCTTAAAAGACGAAAATAAAGCGGATAGAATACCGATGGTTGAAGATTATCCACAAGGTTGAAATACAAATAAAAAATCATCACTTTTATCACAAAGTAACAGTAAATCAGCGCAGAAAAGATTTTTTCGATTCTCTTTTTTTCACAATAACTGGAAGCATACCTAAAAGGGTTTCTAAACAGTTACATTATAATGAAACATTCACAACAATCCGGTCAATCCCCTGTTCCAGATAATCCCTCAACTGTTTTTCATCCCACAGTATTTTCTCATCATATCCGAACAGGGAATTATATCTTCCTACCATTTTCAAATGCTTCGGATATAGAAATACTTTTTTATCACAATAATTTGGGCAGTTTTCCGGCAACTCCTGTTTTCCCCTATCACCATATCTGCAACAGGCATAAAGTGTACAATACTGCGATGTGTTGGTCTGAAAAAAAGGAAGATGCAGGCTGTGGTGTCCATCTGGGATTGTAACCTTATATCCACATGATTCAAATTCAAATCTTTGTATATTGAGAGTATTCTTTAAATAATTCTGATAGAATCCACAATTTAAATTATTTTCTGCCAGACTATCCACGTGATTGCCGATGCCATGTTTATACGGCAGACGGACATCTTTTCTGCGTTTGTTTAACAGAACTCCCAACACTGGTTTTAAATGTGGTTTTCCATGCAAAAGTGCAGGCATCGCCCAGTCGTTTACAATAATTTCCATTGCCGGCTGTTTCCTGCTGCCCTTCTGTTCTTTAGTTGCTACCTGTTGCTTACTTACTTCCTGCTCTTTCCCTTGACACCATACTTGAAGTTCCTGCAAAAGTTTTTCTGTCTCTTCCAGCAGATTGTCCCGGACATAAGTAAATGCAATCGTCACCGCAAGCTTATTCTCAAATGCTTTCTCCAACATCTGAAACAGCTGTTTTTTCTCTGGGAAAAGATTGTGGCAGAACTGATTTCCGATGTAGAGTCGTGTTGCTTGCTTCTGACTCAATGGATGATGCTCCAGAAAATTGTTTTTCCAGTAGTCATGACAAAATGTTGTCCCGTCTTTTTGTAGGAAATCGTTATATAATTCCGGGCGGTCTATCGTGAGGGCAAACTCAAATTCCAGTCCTTCTTCGAAATCGTCAGAGCTCGATTGTTTTTTCCAAATTTCCTCTTGCCCTTTTTTCTCACAAAAACAATCTTTCCTTCCATCTCCACCACTGCTGAACCACTCTTTCTTCTGCTCTTCGAAGCTCTCTGCGTAAACTTCGTCCAATTCTGCCGGATAACCAACCATTTTTTCTGAAAGATACGCATCATCTCCTGCGAGTTTTAGCGATATGTAGTTGTCATAATCTGTCACCAGACGCTTTACCTGCTCCCTGTATTCCCCGTTTTTTGTCCACACCGAATAGATAAAGAAAAAGGGCGTCTCCTCTGTTAACTTCATCTCTCTTTCCTTCTCTGCCAACTGCACTTTGCGGTAACAGTCAGCAGAAAAGTCAAAAAAACAAATCTCAAGGCACGCCGCTTTTTCTATTTTTTCCGGTACACGAAACGAAAAACCTTCCTCCGACAGTCCTGTGATTCTGATTTCCAGATGATCACAGAAACCGCCAAGAAGTCCAAATGGAATCATCGGGATTCCGTTTATTTTTTCCATTTATTTTACCAGATTACACTCTTTTTTCATTTTCTCTACAAGGTCTTTTACATACTGCTCGGCATTTTCAACCGGAACTTTCTCCATAAGGCTCTTGTCACGGGTGGAAACTTCCACTACAGACTCTTTTAAGTTACGTGGGCTCACAACAACACGAACCGGAACCCCTAAAAGGTCTGCATCGGAGAATTTATTTCCGGCACTTACGGAGCGGTCATCATAGATTACTTCCACACCGGCATTCTGTAAATTCTCATATAAAGTATCTGCTACTTCCCTGACACCTTCTTTGTCAAGGTTCATCGCACAGATATGAACCTGCCACGGAGCAATGCTCATTGGCCAGATTGGACCATAATCATCATGATGTGCTTCACAAATGGAAGCTGCCATACGTCCGACACCGATACCGTAGCAACCCATGATTGGATTTTTGCTTGTACCATCTTTGTCCACATAAGTCATGTTCATGGTCTTGGTGTATTTCGTTCCGAGCTGGAAAATATTACCAACCTCAATACCACGGGAAATGGTCAGTGATTTCTTACCGCAGCATGGGCAGATACCGCCCTCCACAACTTTTGCAAGATCAACATACTCTGCATCCGGGAACTCGCGCTCCATATTCAGGCCTGTGTAATGATAATCCACTTCATTGGCGCCACAGACAAGATTTGTTGTTCCCTTTAAAGAACGGTCAAATAAAACGATGCAGTCTGCATTCTGGTTCACCGGTCCGATAAATCCTGCCTGAATGCCACTCTCCTCTGTGATCACTGCCGGATGAACATCGCAGCCAAGGTAATTGGTCAGTTTTGTCTCATTAATTTCGAGGTCACCACGCACAAAAATGAGAATATATTTGTCATCGGAATTTCTCTGGTAAACAACGGCTTTCATGGATTTCTTTGCATCTGCATGTAAGAATTCACAGACCTGCTCAATCGTATGCATGCCAGGTGTTGCAACTTTGGTAAGTTCCTGCATAGCCTCTGTCTCGTTCTCTACAATATTTTCGGCTGCTTCCATATTGGCACGGTAATCACACTCATTACAGATTACGATGGAATCCTCTCCGATTGGAGTTAAAAGCATGAACTCATGGGAAACATTTCCGCCCATCATACCGGAATCGGATTTTACAGAAACTACCTCCGGGATACCTGCTCTTGCATAGATTCTCTCATATGCTTTGTGGCATTTATCATAGTACTGCTCTAAATCTTCCTGACTTGTGTGGAAAGAATAAGCATCTTTCATGGTAAACTCACGCACACGGATCAATCCTGCTCTTGGACGTGCCTCGTCACGGAATTTTGTCTGGATCTGATAAATCATGAATGGGTATTTTGCATAGCTCTGTCCATATTCTCTTACTAACTGAACGGCTGCCTCCTCATGTGTCATACCAAGAACCATCTGCGCTCCGTTTCGGTCTGTAAAACGTAAAAGTTCTTTTCCGATGCTGTCATATCTGCCAGACTCCTGCCAGAGACTTGCCGGCATAACAACCGGGAACTGTACTTCCTGTCCATCAATCGCATCCATCTCCTCACGGATGATCTGCTCGATCTTTCTTGTAATTCTGCGGAGTGGCATATAAGAAGAGTAAATTCCGTTTGCCACATTCTTCATGTAACCACCACGGATCATAAGTGCGTGGCTGTCTACCTGACAATCCGCCGGTCTTTCCTTAAATCTGTCACCTACTAATTTTTCTAATTTCATAAAATCCTTTCTCCTTTTCTTGTTTTTTTGAATTAGATAATTACGAAACTCATGAGAACGTAAATTGAATTTTGAACAATTAAAAGAAGATTATGACGAGTTTTGCAATTATCTATTTTTTCGAAGCATTAAAAAAGCCCCAAGCCAATATGAAAATATCAGCTTAGGGCGAACTATCTGTCCGTGGTACCACCTAATTTCGGCAAAACCGCTCTCACGCATACAGGAAACCTCCGATATGCCAGCTCTGTAACGGGAGCTCCCGATGAAGCTTATTAATGAATCCGCGCTGCTTTTCAACATCTGATGCAGATTGCGGCTACAATATCCACGTTCACTTCACGCTCAAAGACAGGTTCCGTTTTCATCATGAAAGGCTCGCACCGACCGCCTTCTCTCTGCACATCATAGGAAACGTACTAACTCTTATCATCGCTTTCACATAATTATCAGCTATAGACTCACTCATAATTATCACTTTTCATGCTATGTTGGAGAATAGCACTTTTTTCTCCCGAAGTCAACTATATTTCTGACAAAATCGGCTGTTCCTTGAATGAAATTTTAAATTCCACATCTATGCTGAATTTAGTCTTTCTCTCTTC
>OGIR01000142.1_pt1 | contig 71188 bp, 80 predicted proteins | sample 1571831 | NCBI WGS metagenome assembly OGIR01 (sample SAMEA2582124, study PRJEB24529) | metagenome | biome: Human gut stool | place: China | collected 2011 | reverse complement strand
CATGGATTAAAACCCCCTTTTTCCGAATAGAATACCTACCAGTTGCAATTGAATACCATAAAAGCATAAAAAGGCCTAAAGGTGGTGTGCAATCGCATGGATTAAAACCCCCTTTTTCCGAATAGAATACCTACCAGTTGCAATTGAATACCATAAAAGCATAAAAAGGCTTAAAGGTGGGATGCAGTAACATGGATTAAAACCCCCTTTTTCCGAATAGAATACCTACCAGTTGCAATTGAATACCATAAAAGCATAAAAAGGCCTAAAGGTGGTGTGCAATCGCATGGATTAAAACCCCCTTTTTCCGAATAGAATACCTACCAGTTGCAATTGAATACCATAAAAGCATAAAAAGGCTTAAAGGTGGGATGCAGTAACATGGATTAAAAACCCTTTTTCCGAATAGAATACCTACCAGTTGCAATTGAATACCATAAAAGCATAAAAAGGCTTAAAGGTGGGATGCAGTAACATGGATTAAAAACCCCTTTTTCCGAATAGGACCCCTGCCAGTTGCAATTGAATACCATAGAAGCGTAAAAAGGATTAAAGATGGGATGCAGTAACATGGATTAAAAACCCTTTTTTCCGAATAGAATACCTGCCAGTTGCATCTGATATAGCCCCAGAGCAGCACGAAAAGCCTTGGTGATTTTGATACAACAAGGCTCTAATTTCGTCTCACAATCGTTTCTAGCACGCGCAGTCCTATTCCTCTCCCCTTTCGTTTTAGAGGGTTCTATAGGTCTGTCTGTGCGTCTAAGAATGTTTAAAATAGGTTAGTACAGCTATCCAACAAGTCTTATGATTAAATCAATAAAGTCAAAGATAAGTTTGTAAGCAATCTTATTCTGCTTCTTGATGATATGTTTTCCCTGATATTGTTTTGATTGATACAAAACTATCAAGTCATAAGTTATTCTTGCCAACTTAGATAAGATTGACAAGATAGTTTTACAGTCCTCATGACTTAAATGTTGGATTATATCTATAGTATTGTTTAACATGCTATATTTTCCTTCCTGTGGTTGTACTGCTTGTCCTAATTCTAAAAGATAGTCAAACTCCAAGCAGTAAGATGACATCTTAAGTTTGATTGATATACCTATTACATTTGCATAAGTCCCCTTTCGTTATTTTGTGTTACTAATCGGATGATTTTTAGCACACTATATATAAATCAATATGGCGAATTTCGAAAAATCATTTCGAATTTTGTTTTTCACTGCTTGCTCGGTGTTTTAATTTGGTTTCCCTTGACAGTATTTATATGTCCTGGTATAGACTTAATATGCTCGGTGTTTTAATTCGGTTTCCCTTGGCAGTATTTATATGTCCTGGTATAGACTTAATATGCTCGGTGTTTAAGATCAGTTTCCTTTGTTTTAGTTTGGTTTCACTTGCTTTAGGTCATCTCACTTTGTTTATTTACGGTTTGACTGGTATAATGTTTTTTTGTAGGCATAAGCAACCTACAGGACTTTATACTTTTTTCATAACATTGCCCCTATTGGCATTAAAACAACAGCAATCTCAATCTTCGAGATCTGATTGACTTTCCTCTAAACGTGCAAGATGTTTAGACACATAACTTAAAAGACTAGCGTTAACGGTTCGCTAGTCTTTTTGATTATGCTTTTTTTGTGAAAATAAAAAATCACGCGCGTGATGACTCTTATAAGCCATTTTAAGCGTGTGATTTTGTGTATTTGTCCTCACTCTCAAATACCCCGTAGGGTATTCTTGTTTAATATAGGGAAATATAACTATAAAAACAACATCATTGATACAGCGAGGGTGTTGTTGATCACGTGGGCCATAATGCTGTATTCTAACTTTTTAGTTGTGCGATAAACCGTCGCAAGAGCAAGCCCCATACCACCGTAAATAATCCAAGCACCAATGCTATTTGGTATATGCACCAAACCAAATAGGAAGCTGCTGACAATTAATCCTACAATAGAATTAGAATTAAAGACACGCGCCATAAGAAGCCCTCGAAAAACTAGCTCTTCTACAATAGGTGCCATAATCACCGAACGTGTTATGAGAATGATGGGATTCATGTGAATGCTTTCTAGCACCTTTTGGTTAGCTGTATTTGTTATACCTTCTTCTATCATAACTAAGGTCCCTATCTTAGCCACTAGAAGGATACCCAGACAGGTCAGACAAATGGCCCCCCATGCCTTTTTGGAGTTCAATAGCTTAAAGCCTTCCAAAAGTCCCAGACGTTTCCCCAGGTATAGTGTCGCCCCGCTAATAAGAAGCATAGTAAAAATCAAACAAATAATTAAATACGTGTTTTTAGTACCTAAATAGATTGCAGGCAGCTGCTCTATATATAAGATAAGAAAGGCTAGTCCGAAATATAAAAAACGTTGGAAAAGTGATAGTCTCAAAAGATGGCACCTCTTTGTTGTGGTTTATTTTATTATTGCGACTACTTCTATCATCAAAATCTGTTAGGCTCTAATGTAACTTCTAATATATTTAGATTTAACCTTTCTGATAAACTATTTTCCTAGTAGTATTAAATTTGTGTGATATACTAATATTATAAGAATTATGAGAAGAAGGGTACGCAATGACTGCTGGAAAAACTACTTATGAGAAATCAAAGCGGATATTAGAAAATCTACCGGATTATATAGGAGATTTCTTTGTATCAAAGTCAGCATCTGGTCTTTCTTCGTTGACACTTTATGAATATCTAAAAGAATACAAACGATTTTTTACCTGGTTAATCGACTTTCAGGGGTTAATGATTACACCAAAAGATTTACCGTCAGAAGTCCTTGAAAATCTTCCTCAAAAAGACATTGAAACCTATATTAGCTCTCTTAGAGGATTAGAAATGTCAACCGCTACGATTAATAGGACGATAGCTTCCCTACGTTCATTATATCGCTATTTGACAGAACAATTTGAAAACAAAAATTTAGAGCCTTTGTTTTATAGAAACGTTATGAAGAAAATTCCATTACAAGATTGTTCTGAAACATTGACAGCTAGAGCTAATAATTTAAAGGATAAGCTATACACGGATGGCCTAACAGGGGAATTTCTTGATTTTCTATCTGAAAGTTACGCAGATAGTTTGCCCACTGAGCGTGATAGAAGACGATTCATCCAACATAAGGAAAGAGATATCGCTTTAATCGCTCTACTTCTAGCTTCTGGACTTCGAGTGGGAGAGTGCCGTAATCTTAAGCTTGATGATCTTAATATCCGTGAAAAGACGTGTACAGTTAACAGAAAAGGCAGCAAAAAAGATGTAGTTCATTTTGCTTACTTTGCTGTGCCCTATTTAGAAAACTATCTCTCCATCAGGAAAAAAAGGTATCAGGCTACAGATAAGGATAGATATCTATTTGTAACAAGATTTGCAGAGAAGGTTAATCCAATTAGTGTGTCAACGATAGAAAAGAAGATAGCCAAGTATACGAAGGCTTTTGGAGTACCTACTACTCCTCACAAGTTCAGACACACTCTTGCCTCCAGTCTGTACAAAGCAACAAAAGATCAAGTTCTAGTGGCCACTCAACTAGGTCACTCAGATACTAGGACAACCGACTTATATACTCACGTAAATAATAATGAACAACGTGAGGCTTTAGATTCATTATAGACACTCATTATTTGTGAAGTGTCTATTTTTTTGTTTCAATCACTTGATACCTGGACCGCTCCATATTGATAATGGTTTGAGTGAGATGGAAATTCTGCATAACGCTCTCCGAGGGATAATTCAAATTTTCCGTTACTATTTTCATACCATTCTGCAATAAAAAATTGAACCGTAGTTCTCGTATTGTTTTTAGTCATTGGAGTCGCCTTTCTATATAGTTCATTATATAGCCTGGAACGTGGACGACTGCTAAAAGCAATTTTACGAGAAAAAAGAATATTTCCCCCTAATGTCCACGTTTGAAGACAAAACTAGTATATCATTTTGTGTTCCTTTGTCAACGTTCGTGGACGAATGTTAGCGAAATTGTCTATATATGTGGACGATGGTATAATAAAAGTAACAAAAATTAAGGAATCAGCATGAGAACAAATAATGAGATAGTGTCAGCTATTAAGACGATACTAAGTGAAAAGGGAATGTCACTAAGGGAATTGGGACGGCAATCTGGAATTTCAAGAAGTGCACTTTCCAATTATTTTAATAATACACGTGAATTACCGCTAAAAAAAATAAACGACATTGCTGCCGTCTTGGGAACTACACCAGAGAATTTATTAGGGTTTCAAGTGGATAAGGATACGGGTGACAATCAATTAAAACGTGTAACAGGCTTATACAAACAATTGAATCCGATAAGACAGAACATCATTATCGACGAACTAGAAAATCAACTAGCATCTCAACAACTCACGAAATATAACGAAATACAAAAGGTCCAGGACTACTATCGTGCATTAGAAGGGTGTTCGGAAAGTTCAGCATTTGAAGAAGTAAAAATCTATGCTACTGCTGATATCCAGGAGATTGAGGTTAGAGAAGAACCTATTGAAACAGTATTACAACCTCGTCCAATCCCAACTCATAATTTAGCGTTTAGAGTCAATGGGAACAGCATGATGCCTTCATTTTATGATGGAGAAATCATCTATATTAGCATGTTAGAACCGGTTAGACCAGGTGATATTGGTATTTTTCGTGTTAATGGTAAAAGCTATGTGAGGAAGTTACGAATAGATAAAGAGACGAAACGTATCGAACTGATTCCGCTAAATTTAGAATATGACTCTATAGAACCTAAAGATAAAGATACATTTGAAATTGTTGGTAAGGTAGTTAGATAGGTCATGTATGTATACATGATGTATATAATAAAGATGTATCTACATTAAAACTAATGAGAAGAGGTGATTGAAATCAAGAAGGAACTTATGAAAGAACAGGAACGTTTTCAAAGATTGTATTACGAGTTACCAGAGGTAGTTCAGAGTTATTTTGATGCGCGTGATGATCTGAAAGCGAAATCTAACCAAGGACATTACCTGGTTAACTTTTGTCGTTTCTTAAAAAAACGTTTCCCAGAAAAAAAGTTAACAGCTGAATTATTTGAAGAACTTGACCATGATTCGATTGGGAAATTTGTTTTTGAGGGATATCCTAAAAAAGTAAGTCACCGAACATGTTATAATCGGTTGATAGCATTGAAGTCACTGTACTACTACTTTACAGTTGGCTCCTATGATGATGGGACTGAAAAACCACTTTTTTATCGTAATGTGATAGAGGAATATTTATTTTTAAACAAAAATGCCATTGATCATATCAGAAAAGACATTAGTGCTGCAAGGACAAAAGGATATAGTCGCTTCTTGACTAAAGAGGATTTCTTAGATATCTTGCACTACGCTGATTTTATGATGTTGGCAGATATCAACAATAAGGTTGAATATAAAAATTATAAAAGATATAAAAATAGAACCGTGGCCATATTAGCATTGATGATGGGAGCCGGGCTTTCTACAGATGAGCTCATCAATTTAACAACTCACGACATTGATCTACGTGTACCACAAGTCACTGTTACTCATGACGGTAAACAATTCCATCGCAAAATCGATAGGGATGTCCTGGAATATCTACGACCATATATGCAGTGGCGCAGACAATGGTTTGTATCACCTCCAGATAATCCGACACTTTTCTTTTTAAACAATGGGAAACCAATGAGCCCAAACGGAGTCCAACATTTATTAAAACAAGTTAATAGGCACTATAATGGTAAACAAGTAAGTAGTAATTTCATTAGGCAGTCTTTTGCAATTAATATGTATAAAACAACTGGCAGCCTTACAGCTACACAAGAGTATTTAGGGTTTGGGTCTAGTGCTATGATGACTAGAATCATTGCAACCGTTGATGAAGAGCGAAAGAAAAACCGACTGTAAGCCGGTTTTTTTATTATGCAGATGTTGAAAGTACTCCCTTTACACTTCGGATGGCACTTGTTGTGTTGAAATTGTCGTCTCCTGTGTTCGGCACGTCCATTTTTTGTTTTGGAGTGCTCAATTTGATTTCCTCCTCGCCCCAGATATCGGTGGCTTTGCTTTCTGTAAGGATGAAAACATCATTCTTGTATTCTTCAGGAACCATTTGTTCAATTTCTTCTTTAGAAAAACGTTCGGCATCTGCGAAGTCTACAACATCCCACTTAAGATTACCTTTGGAGTCCCTTTCAATATTCCCTTCACGGTCACGACTTAATGACAGGAAATTAGCAATTCCAATATTCTGAGTAATATTCACAACATAGCGTTCAATGTCCCATTTCCCGATTATTACTGCTGTCAGAAACTCTTCATATTCTTTTTCAGTATTAATGCTGAAACCATCGCTTCCTGCATTGTTGGCTTCAAGGGCTTTACTGATTACCTCGAATTTACCTTTAAATGTACTGATGTTTTGACCTTCTAGAAATTTTGCTTGTTCTTTTGTTAAGATTGGATTTGTCATTTGTGTTCTCCTTTTTTATTTTTTGAATTGTAAAGTGGCTTTCGATAACTTGGGATTATGACTCCAGAGCACATTCTTCTTCAATACGACATCAAATAGTCCTCCTACATTGCCATTAGTATCCTGCTTAAACTTACGTCCTTGGACAAACACCAGGTCTCGGTAATCAGGTGAGATGCTATTTGCAATAGAGTCTAACATAGCTTTTTTAAGTCCATCCATGTTGCTAAAATCTCCCTCGATATCGGCATCATGGTCCTGGATGAACAGAGTTTTAGAAATAACCTTTGGATATATTTTCTTTGCAAGTAAAGAAATAGCAAAGGGGATAGCCAATACTATGATTACCCACGGATGAGTTAACCACTCCAGGTAAACTCCACTCATTAGGCTAATGATGCATACATACAATAATGCCGACACTAACTTAAAGTAGTTGATTGACATTGTTGTATTTTTGATAGATTTTGTTACCAGTAGTCCGAGGAATACATATAAAACCAATATGATCAGCGATAAAATATGTAAGAAGTCACTGGACCAACCAAATATATTAATAGCTAACAATAAGATAGATGTAGCAATAATGAACACCGAGCCAATGTAGTAGATTGTTTCAGTGAGCCATTTAAACAATAATAAATACAGTAATTTTCGCTCTTTCATTACTTTTACCTTTCAAGATTAATTCTTAACTTTTTTGGGGTTGGGTGCTGAAAAAGTAGGATTGAAATCATCATCTAGCAGTATTACTGCTTCGAACGATTCGCCATCTTTCTTTTTAAAGCCCTTTATCAAATTTGTCCTCTTTTTAGTAACAAGCTGAGACATTTGTGGTATCGTCAGCTTCTTTCCTGCAACAGTACGCCAAATGACAAATCCACACCCAGGAGATTCCTTAGTTCTTGATGAACAATTTGCTGCTTTTGCATTCGTATAATACAAGACCTTGTTACCACATTTAGGGCAGTTCCCAAGTTGTGTAACCTTTGAATCTTCTATTTCCTTGATGTTACTACTCCAATCGATCGATTGAATCTCGTTTGGTAGAGTGTTAACCATATGATTGATATATTTGATAACACCAATAAAGAAATCTCCTTGCTCTTTTTCTCCTTGCCCTATTTTATTTAAAAACAACTCCCATTTAGCTGTTAGATGGGCCGAAGATAATAAAGAGTCTTTTTCTAATGCCTGACAGAAAGTCCTACCAAGTGGTGTAAGGGATAAATTTTTACCTTTCTTCTCAACATATCCATAACCAATGACTTCTTGCCCTACTTTTTTCGGCATCATCAATTTTTCCAAAATATCGGCCCTGGTTGCCGGAGTACCAATTCCGTTGACCTCTTTCATAGTGTCAGCGATATCTGATTCCTTTGTCCCAGCGTTCACCATAGCTTCTAACAAAGTTCCTTCTGTGTAAAGAGGCTTATTTGTAGTTTTCTTCTCCACAATATCCGGACGACAAAGAGTACTATCACCTTCATTTACAATAGGAAGTTCTGAATTGTTATCGTTGGATTCACTGTACAAGGATTTCCACCCAGGCGCGTGAGGGACCCGTCCTACAGTTTTGAATAACAAACCGGAAACGTTCGTTGTTATCGTTGTCTCCTTATATTCGAATTTTGGTAGGAACATTGCTACTGTTCGCCGTAATACCTCCCAATAGCAAGCCTTCTCTAATTCTGAATAGGACTCAATTTGTTGCTTAGTAGGAACTGTGGCGGTAGGGGTAATCGCCTCATGCACTGCGCTCTTTTTGTCATCTACATAACGTGACGATGGTTCGAAATTAACAAGCTCCACGCCACCTAGTAAAGCAGCATACTCTTGCACACTCCCCGCTATAATGTTATATCTCTTGCTAGATATGTGAGAGGAATTCCCTCGCGGATAGGTCAAAACATGTTCTTTCTCATAGAGTCTCTGACATGCCTTTAACGTTTCTTTTGGGGAGTACCCCAAAGTATCAGATATATATTTCTGGATAGATGCTAAACTAAATAGTTTTTCAGATGCTTTCTCTTTCAGCTCTTCTACTACTTCTTCCACTTTAGCCGGATATATATCTGAATTTTCACCTAAGAGCGTTTGTAGTTTAGTTTTTATGAGTTCAGGAGAATTAATTCTTTGTTTCCAATAATCATCCTGTTCTACTACTACTTTTCCTCTATACGACCCATTAGAATGCTCAAAATCCGCTTCTAGTTCGTAGTATGTTTCTTGTACAAATGATTCACGTTCCTTCTCTCTTTTATAAATCATCATAAGAGTTGGACTCATTACACGGCCGACAGCAAAGAAACCTTGTAAGCCGGCTTTTCTTAATAAATTGTTATACAACCTAGTCCCGTTGATTCCAACCAACCAGTCAGAAATTTGACGAGCTTGTGCTTCTTTGGCCAATCGAGTAGATAATTCTATTGACTGCAAGTTTTGAAAACCATTGAAGATAGTTGTTGGACTCAGTTCATCAACCCAGAACCTCTTGAACGTTTTACTGGTGTCTTCAAGTACTCCGCTTTCTTGGGAAATCAAGTAAGAAATAGCACAGCCTTCCCGATCAATATCTCCGGCCCACACAATCGTATCTGCTTTTTGAAACAAGTACTTAATTGTATCGAACTGCTTTTGTTTTCCTTTAGATACATGATATTCGACACTTTCAGGAACCAGAGGCAGGGTATCAATTCTTGTTTTATCTGCCCATTCTTCATGATAGTACGCAGGTTCTTCTAACTCTACTAAATGACCAATTGCCCATGTAATACAAACTACCTGGCCATTAAACAGCTTAGGATCCTTAGCCTTAAAAAAACCGCTAAATTTCTTACTACCTTCTTTGTGCCATACTTTATCAAACACTTCACCATATTTCTTTGCTTGGTCAGGTTTTTCAGCAAGTATAACAATCATATTGTTTACCCTTGAGCTTCTAGCGCCTTAAACAAAGTTTCTTCTGTCTTTGTCTTCAACGGGATAAAACCGACACACAAATTATTGTCTAGGTTAATTACTTCAACTCCTAATTCATCACATACTTTCTTGTCCTTAATAATTCCTACTTTCATAATTACTATTCCTTTCTTATAAATGCTAGCGGATCGTTTTCATTTCCTTTTTCAATCAGATTCTCAAAACGTTCCAATAATATAGCCATCCTTTGAAGATAACTATCATTTAATTCTTCCTGGTCAGACCTGATGCTGTTCTGACTGTCCTGCTGTACGAGTGCTGCTATGTCTATGTTGTTCTTCTCCGTTTCGAATTGTATTTCTTCGGTTCCTAAGAAAACTCTTGGTTCAGGGTGCTGCGGAGAACAGGTAACAAAACTATTTCTTAAGTAAGCACCCTCATCAATTCGATTAAAGGTCGGCTCTTGCAAAAATGATTTATCCGATGATAAATATGCAGCCAAATCATTCCGATAGTTATTAAATAAAGACGACTGAATTGCCACCTTTGAACTTTCTGGCTGAATTATATTGAGATAACCATTTCGAATAAAATTATCAGATGCTAGACAGTAAACATTCTTCTGTCTTAGAGCCATGATATTCGCTTCAGTAATTTCTCCCTTCATATCGATAATAAATATGGCCCTTGCCTGGCTTTTTGATAAATCGGTTTTTCTCATCATGAAGACAAGACGATTAGGAACCTCTTCACCTTCTTTAGTTGATGCCTCCTTACTGACAACGTTCACATTCTCTGCTTGGAGAAATGCCTCCAGTTTATGAGGCATGGTTATTGGCATGTACAAGGTTGCCCCGTGTGTTCTGACAGCCATCAGCAGTTGAGTAAAAAACAAATGATTCCCTATTTGATAGGTGGGATGATCAATAAATAATGTAAACATTACTGACCTCCACTAATATCGATACGAAAATCAACAGTTTTAAACTCTTTATTTCCTTTTTCGTCACCAACTAATAGGAAAACAGCCTTTCTGAGGTCGGTTTCGTGTGCCGTCGATAAATCCATAAACAATAAGTTCAAATCTATACTGGCCATATCTAATTCAACATAAAGTTCCTTCATTCTTTCAATGTCATCAACGACAAGGAGAAGGTAATCATTATCTTTTTGTATAGTTGACCACTGCAAAAATAGTCGATTAAGATATCGGTTATCCCTCTTATCTAAGATAGGAACCAGACCAAACTTAATAAGACTATCGCTCAACTTGAACTCTATCAAGCCATTCAGAGCCACTGACGGGATATATCGCCTCTTACCAGCTTTCTTTACACTAGTTTCAGGATAGACAACCAACGGATTAAATGTCTGGTAGCCTTCCATCTTTGAGAGAATCTGGTATGCATCGACTAACTTCCACATACGGATATGTTGAAGGTCATCCGTCCTAAACCAAGCTTGCCAATCATAAATAGAGGTCGCCATAATTTTATTGGTCGCTCTAGCGACATAAGCCCCATTCCTTGATATGGTATAAGTATAAGCTGTCTCATCATTATCAGCTCTATTGAATTTCCATTTATTGATCAGTTGGGCTTTCCATAGAAATGAGATAATACTTTTTAACTTCTCGCCTCCTATACCTAATTCACGCTTTAAATGGAGTGTCTGAACACTTTTATGTGCTGCAATAAACAGCAAAGCTCTTTCTTGATTCTGAGTTAGATTTCTGGCCACAAATGTAAAATCACCATCAGAAGAATAGAAAATTTCTCTATCCTTTACATCTATAGGCAGTTCAGTCTCAAAATAAATCAAGGAACAGTCAAAGTCGTTATAATAGTTCTTTTCTACTTTTGAGGGAGTCACTATAGTCGCTGAAAAGGATTCTGGTGAATTTTTCAACTCTTCCAACGATTTTTCTGTAATTGGTAATTCTTCATTTATAGTCTCTTCAACGTCGTTAGAAAACAGCTTTAAACCACTTTTTGACAAAGGGATATTGACCATGTCTGCTTCCTTCCTTTTTTATTTATTACTTTTTAAGTATAGCAAGAATTGGATAGCCCTATTTAAAACTTAGACAAATAAAAAAACTACCGCGGTTAAAATAACCTGGTAGTCGTTTATACTCTGTATGATTTCTCACTAAACCACGCGCAGCCGTCCCTTTAAACCCATATTATACAAATTTTCTAGGAGTTTGGCTTTACTTCACGTTCTTAACTGTTTGAGTCACGATATGTTTTATATGCTTCATAATACATGACATGGGCTTTAAAAATATCTTTATCATATGGAGTATCAAAACAATCGTTGTCTATTAAGAATTGATTTGTTATAACAAAGGCGCTAACTTCGGTTAGATTATTCCTTTTTGCATCATCTACACGATGATTTCCGTCAATCACACGATTTGATTGTTCAAATTCAGACAAAATAATGATTGGTTCACTTGACACTTCTATTATATCTTTTGGCTTAGTATAGAAAATAGTTGATGGATCTAAACTATTGAAGTCTATCCCCGAAGGGGTAGCCTCTATGAAATTTTGGACTGCAATAGTTTCCGTTGTAATACTTCTATTTTGAATAGATTGTTTAATCTTGTTAATCGAAAGCCCAATTCGACATGGAAATAGTGCACCAAAGTCAACCCCCATTTGATAATAATTCCACCAATCGTTATGGTCCTCACCCAATAAGTAACTAGTTGGAATATGTGCAAACGTCCCAGCAATTAAATGTATTTGTAAAGGGTTCAAAAAACCAACTGTTTGGAGCCGCTCTAAATACATATAATATCGTTTAGCGATTAGGTCCTCTGGTTCTCCTGATACATTCTTACGTTCTTTTGCTAGTTTATGCCTTCTTTGCTTCGTTTTTTTATGTTTCATAACCTTTTTCCTTTCCAAATGACTGTTCTATATCGACCTTTAACATCATATATGCTTTAATTGTATCAAATAATCCCCAAAAATTATATCAAGTAAAAGCACCTCTCGGGGAGGTGCTTTTTTGTACTATCGTATTTGTTCCGATACAGAACTAGATTTTAGAAACCTAAAAAGAAAAAAGACCACTTGAGCAACATGGGCTTAAGTGGTCTTTCATATTCCTCCTTATTTCCTGTTTTAAATCTTCCTAGGATTTAACTGAACCAGATTCTGGCCGGTAATAAACAGCAACCAATTCCTCGTCTATAACCTCGCTTGCCCAAGACTTCCTGTCTACTAATAGACTATCTAAGCCAAGACGAACTAAGGGACCTAATCCTGCACGTTTATCGATTGCTCTGTGAATAGAGTAGAAAACTTCTGATGAGAAAACCCATTCTGCTTTCTCTCCTACATCTTCTAATATCCAAATTTGGTTATTCCAGGTATCAAGCTCTGGATGGTAAGCATAAAAATAGCTAATTCCTAGCTTTTCCAGTAAAGCTTTACCATACTCTGTTATCACCTCAGGTGATGTGAAAAGAACTTGGCCACTAGAGTTATGTGCTTCGTTCTGTTCCATGGCCAATGCCTCTTCCTGGGTCAATATACCAGCTAGCACTGCACGTTCTAAGATGTACTCCCAAACGTCATTGAATAAATCATCAAAAACCATCTTGTTTTTAGTCGTTATCATTTATTTCTTCCTCCATAAATGTTTATATGCGCGTGAAACTAAAAAAGCCACTTAAACTTTGTTTAAGCAACTCTTTTGTTACTGGCTAGTCAGCATCAGGAACGGTTACATCAATGTAGATTTCACCCCAACCTTTTGCAAGCCTTTGAGCTCTCACATCCGCCTCGAAAAGATCTTCGGCCATGATGCTATAGCTGTATATTTTATCCCCCTTTTTAAAACGTGCGATAAATTTTGTTTTAGCCATTATTCTTCCTCCTATTATCCTAAGTTAAGTAATTGGTCAACTCTTGCGACCAATTACGGACATCTGCACCTTTTGTATCTGGTAAATAACCATCTGCATAGGCGCTTTTTTCAAAATCACGGCGATATAACTCCAGGTTACTACAAACATACCCAAAGCCTTTAGCTAAGAGAGCCTTCATCCAATCAGTGTCAGAGACTTCTAAGTAGGACCAATCGGTATCTTCCATATCTTGACACCAATCAAGAAAGCTTTCTTTAGCGAAATCGCTGCGCGTGCCAACAAGGACTTTGTCTTTTAGTTTCTGAAATGAATCAATCATTTTAATTTGTTCATCACAAAAATCTGAAATATCATCAAGTTGATCTCGAAGAGAGTCACCTAGTTTTTCTAAAGTCTTGTGTAACTTCAAAACCTTTTCAGCCTGTTCTATCAAACTCTTATCGCTATGATATTTTCTAAGCCAGTTACGAATGACATCTTCATCGATCGAGACACCATCCAAACTGACATAAAAATCACCAGGTTCAACAGACTCATTAAAACCAAGTTCTGGAATAATCTGTTGTGCCTCGCCAATAGCTACTTCACTAGCCTCAAAAACCTTCCCTACTGCTTCAATAAAGAACGTATCTAACTGTTCATTATCTTCATAGTTAATAGCTTCTGCAAGATTTAATAAAGGCGAGAATACAATATCAGATGGTTCTATTTCGATATTCCACTCCCGACATATAGTCAAGGCTGCTTCCAACTTGGCATCATCTGGCAATAGGTTCCATAGAGACTTAACCTTATGCTCTAGTACATCATAAGCACGCGCATAATCTGCCATATCTGGTGTAATTACAATTGGAATCAACACCTCATCTCCTTGTTCCCAATGGGTACAAGGTTTGATTCGTGGGCATTCCTCACCTTCTGGCATGACTATAGCAAATGCAGCATTTGGAAACACCAAATCTTTAGCAATTTCTACTGCATCTTGTATCATAGAAACATGGCCATCAGCTGTCACCTTGGCAGCGTTCCAGTTAACAACTGTATCTTTGAGCGCTTTTGTTTTCAGTTCCTCGAACAAATCCTCGAACAAATTAATCTCTGTTGCAATCATAATTTTCCTCCTTTAAGCTGTACTTTACGTCCGTTACCAGGTGTTCTTTCCAACAAAAGACCTGTGTGTGGAACACCTTCAAATAGTCGAAGTCGAGAATCGTTTGTTGTTGTCACTACCGTCAATCCAGCGTAAAAAGCCTTCTTTACGGCTTCTAGTTGTTCCTTGGTGTTAGTCACGCCAATAAAAACATATCCTGAATTATAGCGACAGCATAGGTTAGCAAGACTATCGTAAGTCATACCAATTGCCGGATTAACAACCAACTGTATAAAATCATCATTCCTGATTTCTACAGAGTCCTCAATAGTCATTACCATGTGTTCCTTAACCTCAGTAAGAAGTAGGTTAGCTAGAGTTGTTTTACCAATACCGGCTTCTCCCATGATCACATAGATTCCATTATGCTTAATAACGTCTTTTAATTCAGAAAGATGTTTATCTCCTGTAAAAATATAGTCATTTAAGCAATAATGGTTGTAGACTCCGCTATCATCTTTTGACATCAACTCTTTAGTAAGAGACATAATGCGTAAGACCATTGACTCTTTGTGGTTGCAATCACAAAGAGTAGATAATCTTAAACCCACTACTCCAGTGTCTAATTGGTAGTCGCAAGTAGCCAATTGACTTCTTCGCTTCTCACCGACCATCATTCCTGCGACAAATTTAAGGTGGCTAATCACTTGAGCCCCGGAATCAAGAGGAATTTGGTCAATCATTGACCGTTCCTCCTCAATACGATAGTAGATGTCGTATTTTCCTTGTCTTGGAATTATATAGATGTCTTGAACACCCTTCTCTACAGCACTTTGTAATAGTGACTTTACATCGTAATTCATTTATTCTTCCTCCGTTTTGCTTAATCTAACCCCATCTCCTCAAGTAAGGCGATGCCGTTATCTCCGAGGTTATACAAACAGTCCTCAAAGGAATCGTATATATCCTCTGAATCATCAAATGCCTCTTCTGAATCCTCATATTCTTTAAGTAGCGCTAAGATACGGTCCTTAAAAGTCTTAAAGACCTCTTTTTCATCATCATCGCACTTCCTATCGACATATTCATCAAAATGAGTCAGCAACCATTTAGAAGATACAACCTCTCCAAAATCATAGAAGTTATAATCCAACAGATTTTGAACAGTATAAGATACTGTTTCAGTTGTGTCGGAATTTTCTACCTGTTTTTGGTTTTTTGCATCCCAATTGATAGATGTTTCCCCATCTTGAATGAAATCACAGCCAGATTCGCCGTCTGTAAAATCGAATTCAACCGTAATATCAGTTGCTTTTGCGCGTGATTGCGCTTCATCGATATACGGATTTGAGTAATCCTCAGTTAGGCAACCAAAAAACCATCCGATATTTGATTTAAAATTCCATCGGCCAGTAGCCGTAAAATCAGAAACCAACACAGCATCATGAGTGGTTGAATCAAGCTCGTAGTTATTTTCAACTATTTTGATTATTTCAGTTCTATTTTCTGGAGATATATTTTCAAATAACTCCAGTGAAGTGAAATAATATGCATCTTCTTCATACTTCAAATGACACTGAATAAGGTCAATAAGTACATCAACAGATGCAGCGTAAATAGTGATATTGCCAAATGCGTCTGACATATTTGCCATAACTTTCCTCCTAATATATAAAAAAAGCACGCGCCTACTATAGACGTGTGCTCCACCTATTATCGTTTTGATTCAACAGCAACCAATTTGAGTGCTTCTGAATTGTCATAAATATAGACAGTGTCGATTAGGCCACTGTCCTTAATTGCTTTGAGATTACTTAGAGAACGTTTAAAACGCTTCTCTACTACATCTTTTGGAACGCCATGACCTCCTTTTTGAACACGTCTTAAAACACGCTCATAAGCAAGCTCGGCACTTTCCAAGCAAACGTAGAATAAAATTATCTCAAACCCTTTCTGTGCAGCTTTTTTCAACAGTTTCTCCAGAGAATGAAAATTTCCGGAGAGTGTAGTTTCCCAATGAAAAGAAGTTCTAGTCGCAATCAAAGTATTGATTTCAACTAAAACTTCTTTCATGGCTTTGAAATTGTCATTGGGATTTCTCCAATCGCCACCTGATTGTCTCAACACTTCATCAGCGTTGATACGTTCAGTGTTTGAAAACAGTTCCGGATGCACTTCGTAAAGTGTACTCTTACCTGCTCCGTTAACACCTGCAATAACAAACATAGATGGTGTTCGTTTATCTGACAAAGTCGCCACGATTAATCACCCCTTCTTGCTTCTTTTGTAAAGCTTGGTTGTACATATTTAGCAACAAATCCTTTTTAATAGGATTTTCTTCTGCTTTATAAGCTTCAAAAAGGTCATTAAGGTCATTGTTTTCTTTAACCATTATTCCTACCGCCGTTATCATATAATGTTGCATAATTCTCCTCCTATTATATCATACTATGTCTCACCCAGGGATAGTTCTACCCTCTGGATAATGTTCAATTAATGTCTATCAGATAAATACCTCTGATTGGCATTACGCTTGTTTTGTTGCCGTAATAAAGTCTGACAATTCCATTAAGACAGACTTAGAAGGTTGGGCTTCTGACCAATGTTTTAATTGTTCAGAAGTTGCACCCAATTCCAAGGCAACTTCGATGCCGTCACGAATACGTTTTACCAGGTAATCCCCTTGTAAAACATCATTCATCTGGCTAACGTATTCCAAATGCTCATCAGAATCTGATTCTTCTATTCCACAGGCATTTAAAGTCCCGTAACGTCTTAAACTAGATACGACACGACGCATACTTCTTGGATCATTTGCATCGTATATCATAGCAGGACTACATACTTCTCGGCTATATCCTCCTTCATGACTGATTACCGTGACAACGGTAACAAGGCCATTTCCTGATTTTTCGTAATGACTAATGGATAGACCATTACGATTTAAAGCAGGTACGACAGCAGCTTTAATAGCTGCCATAGATGCATACGAGTATGCAATCAAATGACCTGTCTTTGTCGTAAACTCGGCAGACATTGATTTAGACAAAGATTTAAACTCTGCTTGTGCTTTTGCAAAAGCTTTATTGAAAGCTTTTTCCTGCTCCAAACGCTCTTGACAAACGCTTGAATTTATTTCAGCTTTCAATCGTTCTACCTCTGCCTTAGCAGAGATCAATTCATTTATTAGTGACATATTTTCGTTTTCCATAGTTTTCCTCCTTCAAAAATAAAAAGAGGAGGAACCCTGTCTTGTTCCTCCTCATAGCGATTAGAATGGCATACCGTCATCAGGGATATCTACTGGAGCACCAGTCAGATAGTTTGGCCCATCAGATGGAGCTGGTTTAGATGTATCAGCTTTATTCTCTTTGTAATCAATGATTTCAAGAGAACCAACCTCAACATAAACCGAATAGACGGTCTTTCCATCCCCATTCGTGTATTTCTGTTGGCGTAATGCCCCAGAAATCTCAATTCTAGCTCCTTTATCAGCAAATTTCGCTAGGTACTCGGCAGTCTGACCCCACACTGTGAAGTCAAAGAAATCTGCGGTACGCGCACCGTTCGCATCCTTTCGGTTACGATTTACGGCGATTGTAGCATTGATTACTTCTTTTCCACTTTTGGTGATTTTAATTTCTGGTACAACAGCCAATCTACCACTCAAAACTACATTATTCATAAGATTTTCCTCCTTTATTCCATGGTAGCCATCTCAGGCCACAAGTTTAACATTAAGGGATAACCCTTTATTACCAATAAGAAAAGACCTAAAGCAGCACAACGCCCCTATAAGTCTCCTCTGTCATTTAGATACCACATCAATCAAAACAACTTCAATTTCAATGGCTCGTTAGACACATTAAACACAAAAAAAGGCACAAGAAAAAGACCTGGTAATTTTCAACTAACTTGGTTAGTTGATCCTTTCCTTACAGCTTCATATCTTGCTGCATCTTCTTCTTGCACCTTACTGTGCGATTTAACTAGCACCTTAGAATAAACCATTCTAAAGTTTTTTGTCTAACTCAATTATATACTATCAATCTTGACAAAAACTGATAATACTCAATGGCGTACAAAAATTAGTTTAAAATTCCTGTCAGTATAAACGACTTCTCTGTGATAACATTATCACAACCTAATATACTGTTTAGGTAATAACTACCTCTCTAATGTGAAACGCTTATGCGCTTTATAGTTAGAGGATGTTTTATGTATTATATTATATCATATTATTTTAAATTGTAATACATTATCTCACTTTTTCTGTTATAATAGATTGTGTGGATATTTAATCTACATCTTAATTTACTTATCGTTTACAATGTTAGCTCCTAAAGACATTGCAAACAACCATACTCATTATCCCTTAAAATACACTTTCTCTAATTGTGAGAAAAGTATTCTTAATGAGTATTACCTTCCTTCCAGTCGGATGCTGACAACGATGTCACATCCGACATTTTTTTATATTTCTTACTGTGTTAAAAGAATGTCTTCTTTATACTTCATACTTCTTTATAAATGAGCTATTGAAAATTTTGTGAGCCTCAAACAATTTTTTATCAAAATCTAATTGGAAACAATTATTTTCCAATAAAAAATCATCTGAAATGATATAAGCACTTATAGACTCTTTTGATTTTAAAATTGCATCACTAACTCTATGATTACCATCTATTACCCTATTATGTCTATTGAATTCTTGTAAGATTATAATTGGTTCATCTGATACATCTATAGTATCATATGGTTTATTATAAAAAAATTTATTCGGGGTAATCTCATAAATACTTGTACCTTGGGGATCTGCTTGAAGAAAGTTTCCTATAGCAATTTCCTTTGTAGGAACGTTGTGTCTACGAATAGCATCCAATACCTTCTGTATCGATATCCCTATATCAAAACGTTTTATACCGTTAAAATGAACTCCTAGCTGATAATAATTCCAGTAATCTTCTGGAGAAGTAGCCTTCTCTAAGTAATCGTCTGGCTGTGAAGATAAAATATTAGCAATTTTTCTAACTTGTTCGCCATTCAGAAAATGACATTTCTGAAATTGTGTTCTCAATTCTTCTTTTTCTTTTGCACGCGCACGGGCACGCTCACGAGCTCTTTTCAATTCTTCCTTCTTTTTTTGTTTTGCTTTTTTACTCATTGTTTCCTCCTTATCTGTCGATATTATACTATGATAGGTAGCCGTTTTATGTTACGCCAATAATACATTTTCGCCAAAACTCATAGTTGTTTTATTGTTTCCTATTCTATCAGGGCACATATATCTATGAATAATAGGGTATTTTTGTTTTTCAACTCTACCTAGCTAAAGCCATGCTATAATAACTATAGCGAATTTGATATTTGCGCGTGAACCAGACAGGTGATACTACTTATAGTATCGCCTTTTTGATATTACTAAAAGTGCCTCTCGTTCGAGAAGCACTTTTTTACTTAGCTATATTTAAACTACCCTGCATTGTGGCCAATTGGATTTGCCCCGTACCTGTAACATAGTTACCGGTAAAAGAGACATAAGTCCCTTCAGACACCATATTAAAGGTGAATTGTTTAACATTCTTACTGTCACTATTATAAACACTTAATGAATTCTCATCAAAAGTATATCCACCTACCAAAGCATTTGAAAGACTCGTTAAAATCCCTCTCTCTGTAATCTGATAAGGCGGTTGAGCTTTTAAATCACCTGAACCAACATTAGACATCATGACTTTAAGCTTTTCCTTAATCTCGTCTTTATATGACTTGATTTCTTTGTCAGATTGTTCTAGTGTCGCCTTTGCTGCTTCTTCTGGGTCTGATGGTAATTTTTTCTCGCTAGATGCTTTTGCTTCGCTCTTAAGTGTTCCTGTCTTCCCATCTTCTAGTTGAATCTGAGGATGGTTATTGCCTTTGTTCATTGTATAAAACATAAAACCAATCAAAAACACTCCTAAGACAGCTCCAACAACAATTAGTAATTTCTTTTTAGTCATGTACACCCTCCTTATAGGTGGCCAACTGAATATTTTCTGTCGAAACTAAATAATTTGCGGAATAGGCAACCTTTTGCTCACCTTTGGATAAGATAAACACAATTTGATAGACATCCCCACTATTCGAATAGTAAACGGACGTTTCATTTTCCTGGTACTGATACCCATCGTGTAGCCATTGCCATAGTTCTCTCAAACTATCCTTGCTTGACATCAAGCTATTACTCTGAGCAGAAGGGTAAACATCAGACTTACTGCTAACCTGTCCTACTCCCTGAATTAGCTGTACAAGAATCTGTTTCACCTTATCTTTTTGGCTATCCTCAACAGGATTTTTATCCTTCTCTAGCGTTTCAGTTGCCGCCTTACCTGGATCTTTATACTGCTTTCTTGTAGATGACGAAGACTCCTTAGCTTTTGACGAAGCAATAGAAGTACTTGTTTCAAGAGTTAACGTCTTCTTAGGTTTTTCACGATTTACAAGTAAAACTACACCTAGTGCTACAACAGCAATTAAAGTAAGAAGTGATGCAACGATAATAAGTTGTTTCTTCTTCATATTGTTCTCCTTTGTATCATGCAAGTGCTTTTGCAGACGGGTTGACATTATAGCCTACAGAAGATGGATTTGTGAAGGTCCAACTACGAGCAGTTTGAGTCCCCTTAGTGATATATGAATATGACCAAGTAAAACTTTCACCTATACCACCACCTGAGTATCCTATTACATTCTGTTCTACCACTAAAATATCTCCATTGTCAAACACGTGAGATACAATTCCTGTATGGTTATTTGGATAAGAGAAGACATCTCCACTTGTAGGAGTTGTGCTAACTTTAGTTCCTAAAGTAGCAGATGTCTGACCTACAAGATCTTCTCCGTTACCAGACATACCGTGTGCGCCTCCCATTTGTTTATTATCTTTTACCCAAAGAGCTCCAAAACAAGCTGCAGAGAACGTAGTACACTGATCAAAGATACCTGAACTTAAATACGCTGATGCACCATCCCAACCTGTTCTGGAACCAAACGCCATTCCAATACTCTCAGGATTCAATGCATAGGGTTTTAAGTCATCTGGCAGGTCTCCACGTTTCCAGAACATGTCAGAATGATAATTAACCGTTCCGCCTGTCTTCTGCCAACCATCTCCACCTATAACTGCGCCTGGTTCCTCACAGCTTACAGCTTTTGTTTCCGAAGCTTTGGCCACATTGTCAGTACTGTTGGATGCTTCGTAAGGCTTCTCACCGTACTTAGATATCGCCTCTTCATCTAGCCATTTATAGCGCGTGCCGTATGTATCATACATCTCATTGAGCTTTGTCTTATAGCTTGGGTCTGTCGCCCATCCGCCATCAGCGATTGCATCAAGAGTAGCCTTACCATCTGTATTGTTGATGGCCTTAGTATATAGGTTTTGATGGGCCATAAACTCCGATTTACCTACAATACCGGCATCATATGATTTGAAATAAGCATATGATCCCCCGGTACCGTCACCTACATTCGTACCAGGTCCAGAATCACTTACTGCATCGTCACCATAAAGTTTTGTGGTGTATGGATAGTCAGCTTTGGTTGCAAACTTAACACCACCCATATTGTGAGCTTGACCAAAACTTGGAACATCTTCATTAAAACCAATCTCAATGATTGATTGCACGATTGATGCACTCGGAAGGAAGCCACCTGCCTTCCAACTTTGCAAATAAGCATCCTTATGTTCCTTAACAAAAGCATCAATCTTGTCCGCTAGGCTACTAGCACCTGCCGAACTAGTGCTACTATCTGTGTTTGTATTGGTTTTGACATCTTTTGAAGATTTTGAATCAATATCACACTTGGGTTTACAATCATTACTGGTTGTATAACCACCAGAATTATCTTTCGAACCACTTTTAGTTTTAGAGCCCTCTTTGTTTGAGGAATCGCCTTTGACATCTCCGCCAGCCCAGGATGCTATTTTGGAGTTATCCTGTTTAATCTTGCCACCGTCAAACATGTCATAGATTTTCTTAGCAGCATCCTGACGAGATTTTAAACTAGCAGCAAGTGCCCAAGCTGCAGGACGTTCATACATGTTGGCCCAATTTTCAGCAGCCTTCGCTGTATCTTCCCCTTGAGTTGCTTCAATATACCGTTTGACGGTATCCCCTTCGGATGCAATAACAAATTGCCCCTGGTTGGTTGCAGAGTTAGATTTATCGTAACCTTCCCAAGATGAATATTTCGTATGGGGTGTAAATTGGTAAAGATATCCACCACCACCGCCACCATATTCCATCAAATCAAGGGTAAAGCTAGTGTTCTCGGCACCACCAATATTTCCGGCCACGCCAGCCGCTTGCGCTCCACTCATACCCTGACTTATCCAAAAGTCCCAAGTTTCCTTGAGATTTTTGTATGCGGTCGTCCCGGGTTGTGTCCAGTCTGTATCTGCTGCTCCTTTCGAACTCGTATCAGTTGCAGTATTAGTATCTGTCTTAGAAGTGGCCTGTGCACTCCCTCCACTAGCAACACGGCAATCTTCTTCTGGAGCATACCCGTAATAAGTCTCGGCCTCAGCCTTTATAGAAATAACTATTTCCGAGGACAAGTGAGTGACATTGACAATAGGATTCACTAAAAGAATAGATAAGGCACTACCTCGTAAAAAGATACGTCCTAATTTTTTCTTTGAAATCACTGTCCATCCTCACTTGATTCCGTTTCTGGTAAAGGTTCATATTTATATGCCTTAGTATATTTACCATCTTTATCTAGCTCTACGTTATTTTTTAGCACCTGTTGCAACTTGTCGTAGTACGCATTGATATTTGAGTAACCGGTAATATTTCCTGTATAAGAAACCGAAATAATTTTTCCTTTGCTATCTGTTTTGACAATGTAATTTAATAAAGCAAATTGACGCTTCTGATTAGTTGCTGGAACAATACATTGATAGATTCTTGCATCATCCAGAGAACCAGTCAAAAGACTTGTAGAAACACTTCCTGCCAAAGCTGTTTGGGAACCGGTTGATTTCTGCCAAGAATTTGATCCAAGAAAACTATAGATGTTCTGTTGAACCATATAGCCTGATGATGTTTGGCTTTTATCACTGTCATCCGCCTGAGCGCCATCTGATAAAAATGCGGAAATGGCCTTAAACTGACTGTCGATAGATGACTTAGGGTCTAGTGCCAGGTAAGTTGTAAAGAAACTATCCAAGCTACTACTATCATTGACACTGGCCAAAAACTTACCAATCGAATCTGTTGTATCTGTCGTATCTGGTTTAGTTACGGGAGCTTGTATATTAGCTAATTGCTGCTTAAAGACGGCCAATTCACTATTTTGAAGATGGCTAATTTGAGTTGGTAAGTCTACCACGCTATAAATCGTATTATCTACTGATTTATTCGGTGTACTATTGCCACCTCCTCGCCCTCCAAATATCATAGAACCCAAAACAAGTGAACATGCTGAGGGAATCAGTGTTCGATAAGCAAACTGTTTCCAGTCAACGCCTTTCAAATAATCTACTACATCGTTAATACGTTCGAACATAGTACCTCCTTAATCTATCGCGAAATCTGTTTTTCTGGGAATAGAAAACAGAAGATTATTAAACTCCTGGCTAAACAATTCCCCTCCACTTAGTTCTAAAACAGGAGGGCTATCGCCAGACATAGAAACTAGATCCACAGTCAAACCTTTATACCGTTTAGCGTTTTTGAGAAGTTTTTTTTCACATGAAAACCATTGTTCAGTCGTTAAATAAATAGATTTCTCACGATGACGATAACCTTTAGGTAAGAGTTCATCTAATCGCCTTAATTGCCTATCAGTCAACGACTTGGCATCTAAAACAAAAAAGAATTGTTTTTTCATTGATTCACAGCCTCCATTCGAGAAAGAAAAGCCTTAACTTTTGCAAAACTTGCTTTAGATTTTACATAGACTGTACTTCCTTTTTTCTCTTGTTTAACCAGTGATAAACTTCCGTCTTTATTCAAATCGATGACTCTTGCAAAAGTGCCATCACTCAAAGTTAATTCACCACTTAGTTGGCCATCACTATTTCTATATAAACCTAGAGATAACAATTTTTTCTCCAAGCGTTTATATTGAGAGGGGGACAAATTTGTATTCGTAGGCTTTGAACTTGATTGGATAAAAAATACGCCTCCTACAATTACAGTTATGAAACTAGCAAAAAAAACAATTGTAATAATGAGATTCTTTTTAGTCATTATCTACTACTCCGTTATTAGAAGAGGGTGAATTCAAAGCCTCTGTTTTTGATTTTTTAGTCCCTGATTTTTTAGCCCCCTTTGATTGGCCGGTCGTTGAACTGTCGTTAGAAGCTTCCTGAGCTTTTAATTTTTTTAGTAGAGTTTCAACCTCATCTTTAGAATACGTCTTAACAGCCCCATCTTTGTCTTTGTAATAGATAGCACCTGTTCTTTGAGAGTACTCCTGAACTTCAACTACAGTTTTACCTTCCCCTTCCACAAAAGTAAGAGTTCCAACTAGGTTGTTATCTTGATTCAAGTAAAGACCAATATTTGCCGCTGCAAGTGTCTCCTTATTAGCTTTATACTCCTTGTCTGTCAACACATCTTGAGAATCTTTCTTATCTGTTGCTTTTGTTTTGTGGGTCTGCTCTGTCTTGACGTTCTCCTTTGCTTCCTTATGTGTTCCGCTTGGACCTCCGATAACAAATGCTGACACACCAATAAAGACCAGAACTCCAACTCCTGTATAAATTGGCCAACGTTTTTTCTTCATCGTCTTACTAAGTTTAGTTTTAGACTTAGGTTTCGAATTAGATTTAGGGTTATCCATCACCTCAACTTCCTGTGAGCCTTCTTCAGGATTCTGTTCGACCTCTAACCCCAAATCAGTATCACTTGTTACGTCTTCTTCCTCGGAAGCGACCTGACTATCCGTAACCTGCATTACTTTATTTTTATCAGAAGTTCTGGAAGATTTTTTCTTCTTATCTTCAACAAGATCCTCTGTATCAAAAAAATTTTCATCGAAAAGTTTAGACATTACATTCACCGTCACTTTCTAAATACACAATTTGTGTTTTTATTGTACTATATTTGCACACCTACCATTTAAAACAAAAAAAGCCCTCAAAGGGCTTGCATTTTATTTAACTTTCAAATTTTAAGATGGCTCCTCCATCAAGAACTGATACAAAGCCAGAAATTTCCCAATTGGTTTTCAATTGACACCGCTCAATCATTTCAGCAGCATCATAATAGCCCATCAAGTCCTTTCGAGATATACCAAACGTTTCAATATATTCACTCAAAGGACTATTTTGATGAGTTCTTACCCAGTTGCTTAATTCCCAACAACTATCCAACATAAATTCTCTCAGAACAATTTCTCGAGAAAATTTTGGCAGCATTCCGTAGTAAGTATGTACAGACTGTTTTTCAAGCCAAACTCTAAAATTACTGTAGATATCAGCCATAGCCGTTGAATCATTTGACATTTCTAAAACGTCAAACCAAACCACTCTACAGTAAAGAGCTGTGATTGCTTCCGCAATATTCTTAGCTTGAACCTCTGTGATCCCTGCTGCATCTAAGGCTTCCTCCTTACTGAGAAGTCTTGCTACGTAATTAGCAATTCCTCGATAATACGAGCGCCCATCTTTAATAGAAAGTTCATCACAAACTTCCCACTCGGCCATCCCAGAAGTCAACAGGTCTTCACAAGTATCCCTGTCTTCATCTGGAAAGCCCGAAAATTCACCGAACAGATCCCTCATCTGTTCTTGCAACGAGTCTTTTGAGACTACTACAACAGACATTGCAATATTTTCCATAAAAGTATTAGCTCCTTTTTTAATAAATTTAATTACCTTCCAATTACTATTATAACTAAATTACGGAAAAAAACAACGTTTTGTACACAATTTTTGCTTTAAAAGCAAATGCGACTCCAAACGACCTTTGCTATTTCGGAAAACGCTATATAATACTACTTATAACTAGAGCGTTGATTATAAACTAAAGGGAGTAGTGTATGGCAACGGAAATCAATTCCCGAATCAGACAACGATTCGCAATCTCAATTGCTAAATTAGCTCTTGAACGAGGAGTAACATTAAAAGAATTAGCCGAGATTCTTAACTTGTCTTATTCTGGAGTTTCAAGGTGGACTAGGGGAGAAACATTCCCAACTCCAGAAGTTATTGACAAGCTACAAGACTATTTTAAAGTTCCAATAGCGCAATTACTTGGAGAGATAACGAGCTTAGAATCGGGCCTTCTAAAAGTCGTTTCACAGCTAGATCAAGATGACAAAGTGAAAGTCCTGGATTTTGCACTGCAACACGTCCCGTTAACTACACCTAATCAAAATAAAGATAGTGGCAAAAGCAACATGTAACTTATAAAAAACTTACACATGACGTGTTACTAACTCTTCCTGTTCTATCAAAAATTATAAAAATCATCTTGTACAGGGTTGAAAATGGTGTTTAATCGTGTGCGAATGCTATAACGTTTCCTAACAGGATTATACTCAGGCTTATCAATAATGCGAACAGAAATCAACTGTTTATCTTCCATCATATCCTTTGTTAAGGATGGGTCTACTTGCAACAAAAGCGTGTAACCAGGCGCATCCTCTGGTTCAAATAAATGGCCACGTACTGGTTGGTATTTAACAATATAACCTGTTAAAATACGTCCAATACTTGCTTCACCTCCATCGTAAATACTTTTCATAATATCTGACGGGTGCACCTCTAAACGACGACGACTGCCCACCAAGCGAACCTTTTGTCCCGAGATTCCATTTTTGATCTCTTCATCAGTTGGAGAATCAATAGCTACGTTTGTCACCTGAAAATCTACAATATCCCCTACAGAAATATAATCCTTAGGTTTTAAAATTTCTGACCTACTCTTATAAGAATAGTAATTATGAGGGATATATACACGCTCCATGTTTGGTGTCTGAACAACTACTCCGTTATTTGTTACAAAAAGAACAACGCCTTTCATAACATCATGGGCTGCATTTTTTTCGCTAGCCTCAAACTCTTCTTTAAATTTTTCATTGATCAAATACTCAGCCCTAGAAATGCTGCCTACAGCTACATATTGGTCCTCTAAAACCTGTTCACTGATTGGGCGGTCACTGTCATAACGTTCAGCAGCCTGGACCAATTTCAAATCTACAATAGATACTGGAACATTTGAACCGACCATAAGTCCAAGTCGGGATGGTTGATAACTTCCAGCCTCTTCTTGTTTAACGTAGACATATACATCCCTTAATTTGGGGTCGTTTAGCTGTAACACTAGCACGTCTTGCAAAATTACGTTTGAACCTTCTTCATCGGTTCGAATGGATGTAAGAGCGGTATCAATCAAACCTACTACAGTTGCTGATTTGACATGCTGTAATGCCTCGTCACGAGTATTTCCACGACGTGATAAACGAACAAGTTCTTCTACAGATGACTGTGGCACGCGCCTAGAAATAGTTTCATCAAAATAGTAAGGTTGCATCCCGTCTTGGTATGGTGCGGTGTAACGATTACGTAGACGAACCCCTGTACGAGTTTTTACGTATTCCAATTGTCCATAAATGGCCTTTAAATTTTTGTCATTGATTTTTTTCATTGATTTTTCCTTTCCTCTTGGAATATAACTCCAGTTCTGCTATACATGTTACCATACAAAAAAAGACACGATTTAAAACATAAAAAACCTCCTATTGCAATAGGAGGTTAAAGGGAAAATTATCGGAGAGATACGATAGTTTTTTATGTTTTGAGGAAAAACACAATGAAAAAGGTAAATAAGGGCGTCATTAAAAATATTCTGGCTTATACTTTCATCTCTCTCCCCTTTATTAAGGGTATAACTAGTATACCAAATCAAAAAACTACTTGTTTAAAACTAAAATTCATCTTTATCGAGGATACCTTAAACTGACAACACCGTCAACTTCCCCATAATGCGTAGTTCCATTTGTCCGAACTGTTTGCTTCTTTTTATTTACCAACTTCCACAATCCTGAAAAAATAACATGTATTACTTGAAATAGGAAGGCTAGGATCAAAAAGAATATTTTAATAATGACCATAAAAAATAATTGCATCATAATCTCCTAACTACCTTTTTAATTACTATTACTTGATAATATTATAGCATACAACAACCTCTAAAGGTCCTCTCAGTTGGAAATACCATATGGAAAACTTGATGTCACTAAGATACCAGGTGTTTTTTAGTTTTCATCAAGAGAAAATAATGCAGCAATGGCTAAAAGATAAACAACAATTAAGAACCCTACAATCGCTAAGCCTAAATTGCCTTCAAAAACGATACAAATTAAAAGTAGATATGCAGCTGCTTTCAATAATCGTACTGACCATTTTGAGTCATTCATTGAACTTCCTCCTTTCTTAAGTCTTATTTTTATTATGTCCGAAAAAATAAAAAAAGCTCTGATTTTTTCAGAGCAAAAAAATATAGCTATAAGGAATCGTTTATTTCTTAGCATTTTTCATGGGTTCATGTTAAAAAGGGCTTGATAAGAAACACCCCCTTTGGGTGGGGGCTAGTTCTCTTTATATTTAAGACCTCCGACTTAGACACCACGCGCCCAAGAAAAAACAAATAAAAAGTTTCACTCCTTGACATACGAAATCAATTTATCGGTTAAATAGATACGATTTGGTTGGTTTCTGCCTACTTTCACTTCTTCAATCAAACCATATTGAGCTAACTGTTTCTTCAGAGAAATAACAGTTTGCTTACTCTGGTTAAGCAATTCACATAATTCCGCAATCTTAAATTGAACATAAGTAGCTCCATTGCCATCATAGCCTTTATGGATAAAATCAAGTGGCTCTCTCAATCTATTTAATAAAAATGAGTAGAGCACTTTTGCTTTAAACTTTAGTCCCTTAAAATCATTATGCTCTAATAGAACTTTAGGAATATAAATTTGTTCAGGATCTTCATTCATCAATGACGGTTCTAAATCAGATATTTTTGTTAAATAAGCCATGTTCATTGTAGCTCCTATTATTCTCTCTTATATGTTATCTATTATATCAAGTATACCTAAAAAGACCATGTTTAACACCTGGTCTTTTTACATCCTTCTAAATTTATCTTCATTAACCAAAAACAAGACGTAAAACATACTCAGTTAATTCGTCATAACGCCCTTTAATAATATCCATAGCTTCCTTGTCCGTCAGTTTTTGTTCAGTTTGGATCAACTGGTGTAATTTGAAAAATCGGTCCTTGTACTGCAAGTAAACGCTGCACCAAACCTCCGGACCATAGGTGCTACGACTATAGCTTCTAACTTTAACCTTTTTAATTGTAATCATATAAAATTCCTCCTACTAATATATTCGAAAAAATTTCAAAAAGTGATGATTTTTTAGGAAAAAATAAAAAAAGCTCTTTGGACTGTTTCAAATCCAAAGAACTTCTCGTTAATCCTCCTTAATACGACTAGAATAAGCACAGCTGTTCACCGCTTGTAGCGATATTCTCAATCATCGGATTGTAACTGTGTGTATTCTTTTGAGCTTCTGACTTAGATAGGCTTGCTGCGAGATGGGTTGTAATTTTACCAAACAAATTATTGTAGTAATTAATCAACTCCTTCTTGCAGTTTTTAAAAGCTAAATATTCAGGGTCTCCATAGTAAGCCCTCTTATCCTGGAGTAATGGACTATCAGAGATAATAGTCTCAAATACCCAGAGTTCAAAACCACGCGCAAACACCTCCGTTGGAGTCTTAAAATAGGCGCACTTACTAATACCTTTAGGCAACGTATCCTGGTATGAAGCTAAGATATCCGCAAAATCATCTTGTAAGCTACACTCTTCCTCACCACCTTGGTACGTAAAGTCAAGGTAGTGACCAAACTCATGGATGAAGGAAGTTGTATCTCTTACATCTACGGCAATGATATTAAACATTGGGTGGTAAAGCCCTGTAGCTTTATGTTTACCGAGTTTTCGGAATTTCAACTCAGGGCTTACCGTACCTTGCGGAAGACGATCAACAATCTTTTCCCAGGCCGCTTCAACATTCCTGAATTCATTGTAATCAAAAGCAAATGTCTTGTATGAAGGTAACTTAGCACCATTTGATATGTCAAATCGATAAGGGGCTGTATCAACCTCCACTTTACGGAAACCAAGACTGTTAAATCGTGTAGAACGATTCAACGCACTGTCCTGGTACTTCTTATCATCCGTTACAGTAGCGATTACCTTTTGACTCAGATTTTCAAAACGTTTATTAGCTTGTACATTAGCCTCCTGACGTAGAAAAGCCATACATTTATGTACAACTTTTTCCACTGGCAATGCTTTTAGTAGGTCATATTTCTTCTTATAACAGCCACCATAAAGAAGTGCCTGAACAAGAACATCGTCTCCATCGTCTCCATATCTCCAACCAAATAATTCCTGGTAGGAATCACGTTCCTCTTTTGAGAGTTCATAATGCCCACAAGCATCCAACAAATGGTCAATGAAAACCAGATAGGGACCAGAATAGCATACTCCATTTCTATATGAGTATCGTGATGATCTTACAGACCACTTCATCCCCATATTAGTTGTGATACCCCAATCCAAAAGAACGACAATTTCACTGTCTTTAGGGTTTAAACAAGTGTAAACCTCTTTCATGTTTAAATTCCTATAGGCTTTTTTACCCAAAGCTTTTTCGCTAAGATGAGATGCAAAAAGTTGTGCACCTTCTGATAGATCATTAAATTTGACTACTTCAGCATCCTCTTTTGCAATCCCGAGGCGTTTAGCAGATTCAAAAATGTCTTCAATGGAAATATCTGAAATTTTTTCGAAATAACCAAAAGCCTTTTTGAGTTTATCAGATGTTTTTGCATCTGGTGCGATAGTAGGGATCCTTGGTGCGCGTGTTGTTACAACACGTTTTTTAATTTTCAACAAATTAGCCATAATTTTCCTCCTTTTATAAAAGCAAGTAAAAACCACGCACACAATTGTGTACATGGTATACCATTTCATTAATATCCTCGTAATGACAAAGCCAAAACAACTTCTTCATACTGTTCATCAGTAACATCGTCGAAGCGTTTTGACCAGGTCCCGTATTTAGTAGTGGGTGTTCGAAAGCCTAAGACTTCCTTCATCACCTGTCCTAAAACTTGTTCAGTTTCAAGATCAGTTAGAGAAACACCCCCACGGGTAGCCACAAATACATTTGTCATAAAGTCCTCCTACCAAAATAAAGACCAGACAAAAGTCTAGTCTTAGTTTCTGATTATGCCTGATAAGACCAAGATAGCCAATCATAGTTATTATCCATGATGATATAGCTATCGTCGGTCATAGCTACAAAATCGAAGTGCGCTGCTCTTTTCCACTCTGATTCAGATGGTCGAAAAGCAGTCAGTACGATATTCTCATATCGTTCAGGCTCAAGACTTTTCTTCAAAGAATCCTTGATAGAATCCTTGAGAAAGATAAAATCTTCAAAAGTCATTGAACCTTTATGTGTTGATACTTCTACAGTCACACATTTACGGTGACATTTTAAAGTCCCAATAGCGTAATAGCACACTTCAAATTCAACATTGCGCATAATTTTCCTCCTTAGATATAAGTAACTGTATGATACAGTTCACCTTCCGAACCTACAACAGAACACGGAATAACGACAGCGTGTTCTTTAAAGTATTTCACCTCTTCTTTAAAGAGTTCACGAACATGTTCTTCTCCCAATTCATCGATAGCGTTCTGAGCCGGACAATCATGCCAGTCACCTTTCCAATCTTGAATAGGGTCAAAGTATTTCTCTAAGAGAACATCTTCATTGCCAGATGAGTAGGCCAAGAAGCTATGAATGCTTTTGATACAACGTAATTCCTTGAGTTCTACCAACTCTGCTTTCGTTGCCTCGCCACGGTAATTCTTTTTAAAGAGAACCACCTCACGCGCGTGAAGGCGCTCCATTTTTTGTTTTGACATAATTTTCCTCCTTTTAATCAACCAGTTCCATCTCTTCACGGAAAGAGTAATACTCTGACTTACAAACAATAATGTGATCTAAGAATTCAATACCTAAATCCTTACATGATCTCCTCAGTTTGTCTGTAAAGGCCACATCATTACGACTGGGGTACGCCCCTCCAGACGGATGGTTGTGTGTAACAACCAATGAGGTTGCCATATATTTCACTCCATAATGAAGTATCTCACGAGGCTCTGCCACGCTTCTCCTAACACTTCCTATGAAGATGACTTTTTCCGCAATGATACGGTTTTGCGTATCAAGATAAATTGCTACCAGGTGCTCCTGGTTGAGGTCCCCATAAGAAGCCATCAAACGTTTAGCCATCTGTTGACTTGACATTATTGGGTCCGTTTTTTCTGGTATATCTTTCGAACGAACACATAAGAGTTCAATTAAAGAAGCAACAGAATAGGCCATTTGTTTTGATAAACCAAAATGCTGCAATTCCTCAAGACTAATATTCTTTAAGGAGTTCATATCACTCTTAAACTCGTCATATAGAGCTTTGATTTGCTCGTTAGATAAACCAAGTACTCTAAAAGCACGGCCGAATAATTGACGATTAGTCAATTCGTTCGGGCGTTTTGCCACTCTTTTATTTTTTATATACATAATTCTCCTCCTACTTAATTAAATAGTTCCATTTGAACATCACCATTTGGATAAACCAAAGGATGAGGTTCACTAATAAACGCTTCTCGGCGTTTGAGCTCTTCGGCTTTGACCTGAACCTGAACATAATTTTCCAGGTGTTGTATCCAAAATTCATCTGAGAGTTGATGGAGGTTTTGAAAACCTCCATCAAACCCTTGTCTGCGTGCCTCTTGAACAACATGAGTCAAAGCCCTAAATAGCCCAGATTGCTCTAAAATCCACTCGAAGACCAATTCCTCATGTTCCATTTTCACCCAACGGATAATAATGGGAACCACAGCTTCAAAGCAAATTGGCAACATTGAAACATCTTTAATGCAGTTACAACGTAACTGTTCTAAATATTTCATCAATTTTCCTCCTCAATGTCGGATCCACTGACAGAACTCAAGTACTGTGAATGGAATAATCAACAAGACAATTATTATTGTCCTAAAAACAAACTTATTCCTTAAACATTCCCGAATAATGACAAACCCTATCAAGAAAGCAATAAGGGTCAAAAATCCGTAACTCACTGGACCTTCAATAAAGGCATAAAAGCCTTGTTGTTGGATATTGTAATCCATACATATTCCTCCTTTATTACCTAAAAATAAAAGATAACCCTTATGAGTTATCTTCACAAACTAGAACAAGAAATAAGGTGCGATGTCCTTAAATTCCTCAACGCCCATAGTCGCAATGTTGCGCGTGGCATTGATGATGAAATAAGAATCAATCTTGTCCATGATTGCATCCATCTAAAACAACAAAAAGGGACCCAAAAACGAGTTCCCTTCTTATTTGATATTTTTACAATTCACAAAGCGAACTGACTTATTGGCATTATCAGATAAGATAAAATCATCTAATCCTTTACCAACATTCCACTTCATGAAATATGGGTTAACATTACCTTTTTTGAGGCCAAAGAGCATGTTTTTGGCATAATCTTTGACATAGTTATTTGTCACATAATCTTGATCATAAGCAACAAATGCACTTTCAAAATGGCACCCTACTGCAACATTGGTCGCCTTCTTCCAAACAGAGACACCAGGCACAGATAAAATGAGTCCTGGTTCCATTTGGTAGAAAGCTTTTCGGTCTTTGTTGTAACTAGCGATGATGTCACCTTTAAGAAGACCTTCAGTAATTACAACAGCCTTTTTATCAACCAATTCTACAAGGTTAGTTAAACCTTTACCATCTTTATCAAAACAAGCTTGTGACAAAATCTCATCCGAAAAAGCAAAATGAACCTTCGGTGTAGCTTTTGTCCCATTGACACGGTTTCGAGAAGACAAGTGGATGTACTTAGCCCCCATTTTAGCTTTAAAAACTAATCCAAGGGCATCAATCGAAACAACTTCCCCCTCTGGACAATAACCAGATCGAAGTGCTTTGTTGATGTCACCACTTCGCCCATAGACGGTGTAGGAAAGCCCTTTTTCCTCCTTATGGCAAACTACTCTGTATTTCTCGCAGCCTTCCATGACTTCAACAGAAATAGTCCGGTCTTTATCATGGACACGCACTTGCATGCCAACAATCTGACCAAAGCCATTGCGACAAGGAATCAAAACTCCTGGTTTAGTTTCAAAAATTGGAGCTCCATATTTTTCATAGAAACCAGGAACACCTTTCCAGGCATCACGAGCTAGGCCATTAGCTTCAAACAAATCCTCCCAGATGGTTTTGATAGAAATAATCTCACCATCTTCATTTGTTTCATAAGATACACCTTGTTTACCTGCTTGGGTTGATGAAGTGTATCCTCGAAGGAGCATTTGTTGTTTGGTTAGGCCACGTTCTGCCGCCATACGCTCATAGTCTTTAACAGTCAAGCCAAAGGCTTTAATCACAAGACTATAAACTGCATGGAGTTGATGTGCTGGAGCTTCTGGCAAGCTCTCAATTTCCTCCGAAACCACATTAGTAAAATGTTTAGCTTCGTCTGTCAGTGGGTGACGATAACCAAAGCTTGTTGGTTCTTGACCTGCGATTGGTGTCCGCATGCAATAAGCTACGGTTTGATCTTCTGACAAGACACACCAGTCGCTCTTCCCACAAATAGGACAACGCTCAGGACCATTGTTGAACCTTAAGTAGGTTCTACCGTTCCTTGCCTTATATTCTTTCAACATAATTTTCCTCCTTTATTATCACCTCCCTCACTACTGTATGAGAGAGTTAGCAACCAACATCAATTGTTGGCCATAACTTCCTAAAATACTCTTGTGCAGGGGTATTCCAACCAAAATACCATCTCATGAACGTACCTGGCTCATCATCTTCATAATACAACTCCCATGCGTCACCATATTGACTCATGTATGCCTTTAAATCATCGAGATTGGTACTTGCAGGATATACGCACGTCCTTTCTTCACCGTCTTCTATCCAGACAGGTTTCCAAACGTGTTTATATCCTGGAGCCAATGGCTCATATATGTATTTGTCTGCGAATTTCATAATTTTCCTCCTTCATTCCATGGTAGCCATCTCAGGCCACAAGTTTAACATCAAGGGTATAACCCAATAAGAAAAGATCTAAAGCAGCACAACGCCCCTATAAGTCTTCTCTGTCATTTAGATACCACATCAATCAAAACAACTTCAATTTCAATGGCTCGTTAGACACATTAAACACAAAAAAAGGCACAAGAAAAAGACCTGGTAATTTTCAACTAACTTGGTTAGTTGATCCTTTCCTTACAGCTTCATATCTTGCTGCATCTTCTTCTTGCACCTTACTGTGCGATTTAACTAGCACCTTAGAATAAACCATTCTAAAGTTTTTTGTCTAACTCAATTATATACTATCAATCTTGACAAAAACTGATAATACTCAATGGCGTACAAAAATTAGTTTAAAATTCCTGTCAGTATAAACGACTTCTCTGTGATAACATTATCACAACCTAATATACTGTTTAGGTAATAACTACCTCTCTAATGTGAAACGCTTATGCGCTTTATAGTTAGAGGATGTTTTATGTATTATATTATAGCATTTTTATCAGTTGATGTCATGACTTTTCGAGAGATTAGACACCTGGCTACAAATAAAAAAACACCTGGTGGTGTTATAACTCTTCCTTTGTTTTGGCACGCGCCTACTAAAGATTAGTATCGCCCTGCAGATGACAAATATAAAATAATAGCCAACAATACAAAACCAAATCCGGCCATCATAAAGCGGAATCTAGTAAATGTGAACGGTTTTTTCTCATCGCCCGATTTAAGTGAATCTTTAAATGCATAAAGGAGACATCCAATACCAAAACAACCAAATACTGCAATAATAGGAATCATAATCATTCTTCTTTCTTTTTTTGCTCCAAGAAACTGGTACCATCAAGCAGTTAGTTTCTCTAACATATTTTACCATAGTTATTCAAGGAAGATTTTAAAACTTAAATTAACTCGCACTCACGCGCAACACCTAGCTTTATCGTTTCCTTAGCGACGACATCTTTTTTAAACAGCTTTTACAAAAAAGGTTGTTCATCATTTCGTCATCGTAAATACCGTTGATATCATCAACATCAGAAACGTCTTGGTAATATTTATGACATAGACACCATCCATCCTCACCAAATAAATGAGGTTTGGCATTCCCATGTATATAACCTGTATTATTATGTTCTGCACTTGCCACAGGTAATTGCCAGTGAAATTCTTCACCATTCACATTAATTATTGTACTCATACTATTATCCTTTAACCTCTCTAGTCCTTATTAGGCGCTTGTTACATATGCTGGCTTTGATGTCGTATGATAGCTGCAACAAGATTGACACCAGTAGTAGCGTTCGGTCCGGTCTTTGTTAAAACGGATAGCCTTTTGAGCTTTCTTTTCTGTTTCATAACATAGTTTATGTTTTCCGGCTTGAGGACAATAAACACCCTTTTTGGAATGTTCGAATGACTCTGTACCGTGATAAAAGGCACGTTTTTTATGGTTTGAATGATAACTATTTCGGCTCATAACTTTCTCCTTCTTGATTTACCTATTTATCTTAACCTACTTCTTCGTGGCTAATATTCACATCACTATCATCATCTGATAGGGAAACAAATGATGATACTTTTAATTCTAAGCGATTTGACTCCCGTTTCTTGCGTGGAACAAAATAATCAATTACATCCGATGTTCGATAGATTAAACTCCCTTGATCGATTCCCAAAGCATCACCGGAATCAAGGTCTACCACAACTAGAGACGGTAATAAATGACGGTTTTGACAAAGATAGTCAATTTGTTTCTGTTCACTACCTAAAGACTCCAGGTAGCTAGCTACATCTGGTTGAGCTTCGAAAACCGTAGCGATATGATTAACAACATAAAGCTCGATATCTAAATCTGTCAAATTATCAAAATCAATATCCACTTTTGGAAACTTAGTCTTTACGGTACGTACAGCAGACCGCCCTCTCTCAAGAGTCTTTGTTCTATCTTGTTTGGGCATCTCTTTCCAAATATTTCGTAAGTACAACAAATACATAACTTTCTTCCTTTCTTTTACATCAAACCATCATAGCCAAATACCTAGTCATTAAGGCTTTGCGTTTTTGTCGAGACGTAAATACACCCAGAACCTCCTCGGCAACAACCATCTTATCCATTGGTAAACTAACTACCTTATCGGTGTCAAGATCAACTAGCATCACCAACGGTAACTCGTGCTGATTGGCTACCATGTAATCAAGTCGTTCTGCGCGTGATAAAGCGGAGAGAAAGTTGTACATCTCCATATTATCTTCAAACAACCCAGATATATGGTCAACAAGATAAAGTTCAATATCTATGGCAGTTAATTGGCTACTTACAATAGAATAGTTATATTGAGGACCTTGAGCAACTTTAATCAATCGGCCACATTTGCTACTGAAGGTCTTCTTCTCCTTCGGAGTGACATCTTTTGAAAAATAATTCTTTAGTAACAACAATGACATGACATCATCCTCCTTCTTCTTGTTCTTCCCTCCCACCTAGACGTTTTAAGATTTTTTCTAAGCTGATAGGCATTGCTTCTTCTAGGACAGATTCAACATCTAAGATTTTAGGAGCGCCACTCCTTTGATTATCTTGTTCAGCGTAAACAATCCGATACCTGCCCTCTCTTACTTGATATAGTACTTCTCCGCTTTCGGTGACAATCATTTCCCCACAAGCCTGAATGTAATCTACAAAATCTTCTTTGAGTTCTTGATTAAATTCCCTCAAAAATGCAAGTTCTTCTACACTATAGGGTTCATTTTTAAATGGACCTGGACTATAGGTTTCTACTCCAATTTCAAGTCGCTCTTCGTTTTCGTCCATCCATTTCAAGGAGCAGACAAAACGGATATTTTCAAATAAGCTAACAAGTTCATCGTCATTGTAGTCTACAATCTGAATAAGCTGGATGGTTTTTTTGTAACCACGCGCTTCTACTACTTCTTCCCAAGTCAGTTTCCCCATATAATCCTCTAGTAGTTCCGCTCTAGCTAATCCCATCCTCTTGATTTTGTTTAAATCCTTTCGGTAAGGATCTATAGACTGAGCGCTAAGACCTAATGCTTTTCCAATACCATAGGGGCGTAAGCCTGACTTAGTCAAAAGCCATTCAATTTTATCTGATAGTCGCATGGGACCTCCTTTACTATGTCTTTTATTTCTTGTTAATAATATTATACAAAAGTTTTTGTGCTTTGTAAATAGTATATACAAAAGTTTTTGTACTTTTCATCTAACCTTTTGCAGTGGGTATAATAACCATATACTAAATAGAAAAGCCACCTAGTAGAAGGATAATGAGTACAACTTTGTTTTCTCCTACACTGCTGCTATCGACTAATAGAGGCTATCGTTAGACAGTTTATCCCAAAATAAAAAGGTACGCTGCTTAATCACGCGCACCTTTAATAAATATGATAATCCTATAGATGTTAAATAGATACATCATGTATGGAATTACTGTGGAAATAATGAATACTAACACTCTATATTAAATTAGCCATTTACAGTCCATGCCTTAGATAGATAATACTTAGTCAAAGCCCTACGGTACCGTTTATGTTCCAAAGCATACCTTGGTTCGTGGTCTTGGATAATTTGTCTAAGTGTCTGAACATCTGTATCATTTGGAGAAGCCCTCTGTTCAGTTCTAAGAAGCTCCTTACCAATTCTACAAAACAATTGTTTAGATAAGAGAGGTTCTAAAAACAATAGGCAATCCACTGTCATTTCCTTTTGACCACATCTAAATAAACGCATGTTAGAACTATACCGAGCTATTTCATTTTTAGAAAACCCTAGCTTAGTCAGACTATCTGTTACAGACTTTGGACAAGCTTTTTGAAAAGTATCAATCTCATCCATGAATTGTTTGAAACTATCCTCCATAAGTCCTGCTGTAGAAAATTCTCTTATTTGTTTTTGAGTAGTAAGATGGTCCTTAAAACTACTTTTAGAAATAATTCCCTCATGAATGTTTATCAACTTCCTTAACTCATCGGCTAAGGCTTGTGACCTTTTAAAGTATAGGTGACGATCTAGTATTTCCTGTCCAACTACACAAATCGTCTTGGGTGTTAGTAATGGTAAAAAAGCAGAAAAGCATTTCACAGTTAGGGTAAGCTCGGACTTAGCCAAGAATGACATGTAACTAATCACCTGGTGAACCATATAGCCACTGTAACCTTTTTCGATAAGTGATTGTGTCATAGACGTTTGGCATCCTTCTCTGAATGACTGTATCTCTGACATAAACAAAGTATACTGCGCGTGGCCAATACCACCATCTGTAACTTTTTTCGTGACGTATACCTCTCTTTCAATAGTCTTGATATCAACCGAAAACCAATAGCTGTCTTCTATCAAATTTCGTCTAAGAACGTTGCTTCATCAAATCACTGACACGGTTATAAAATCGATTCAAATTATCATGATTCATTTCGACTTTATCATTTCTGTAAAATGCAAGTTGATATTGAGCCTTCTCTTTTCCGTCCTCAATTTCAACAACTGTAGAGGCATGTTCAACGCCATACTGCTTTGTGATTTCCTTTCCAGCTTCACTTTGAGCATTTACAAAAATGACTGCATCCTTCTCAGTTTCAGAAAGATGGTTTAAGATTTCTGGGATAACAACATTACAGAAGTCACAGTTCAATTGGTAGACAACGTAAATACGATTCTTAGATTTTAACTGTTCCTTACTATACAAATTCGGTGTAGCATAAAGTAGCTCTTTTGCACGCGCCTCACCGAAACTCCTTTCGATGATTGTGTCTTTACTAAATGTTACCATCGGAGTTTTATAAGCACGATATGTACCTAATCCGAATAGAATGAAGAATGTAAGAATACAGGTAGTGATTACACAGGCTGCGCGTGAAAAACGTTTCATAGATAAGACAGTCATCAATACTACAATCAAAGAAATTAAACAGTCATACCATGCTGCTTGAAACACCCTTAAATGATTCCAAATAACTGAATTAAGAGAGCCTGTCACACCGACAAAAATAAGAAGTAAAAACAAGATATATAATCTGAAATTTTTGAAGCGTCCCTCCATCATTCTCATTGGTTACGACTCCCTTCATTACCATGAACTTTTTGATTCATAGAAGAAAGTAATTCTTTACGATCTAACTCGTTATTATCACGTTTGCGCATTTCATAATAAAGACGTCCGATTGTCTCAAAATCACTACGTTCTTCTTCTTTTTCCAAAGCATCAATCTGCGCAGCAATTGATTTTTGTTCCTGTTTGAGACGACTCTGCTCCTTACGTTTTTTATCATATTCCTGACGAAGTTCTTCAATTGTTTTTGGTTTCTTTTTAGCCATTAGGTTATCCTTTCGTTATCACATTAAATAAAACATAATAGAAACAATAATATTTAAGTATTACCAACTCTTTATTTCATTCTCTATATGTTTTATTTCCTTCTTCAATTCCTTGGTCCATTTTATGATTTCAAACCAAGGTGTTGCATCAATATTGTTTAAAATGTCCCGATAGAACGTATAAGTAAGTTTTAATCGCTCTTTATCAAGAGTATCATCGACAATATGTTTTTCGTTCAATAGTTTGCTATATTGACTAGCTCTTTCGTAAAAAATAGCGAACTGTTCATGGTAGTCACTTATTAACCTTGTGCGTTCCATTTACACCCTCACTAACAACCGCTGCTTGCTTCTTTAAACTATTCATAATTTGTTGATCCAGAACAAATAGTTCCTTATCGTTCAATGAATCAACCAATAAAGAATAAAAGTCAGAAAGGTCCACGTCAAAGGTGTCATTCTTAGTTCTAAGATAGATTTTTGTTAGAGAATCAATGAGGTAAAGAAGTGAATCTTTACTGTCGTAATTATTTTTAAATGGGCTATTCATTTAGTCAAACCTCCTTGCTCATCTATAAATATGATTTTATTTCGAGTAACATCATATGTCCTCTCTACCCTCAGATTAGATGGGAGTTCAAATGGTAAATGATAACCCAATTCCTTAGTAGGTAATATGACATATTCATTGCTGAAAGACGTGAAGTTTTTTTGTGACTGTCTATTCAGTAATTGTTCCTGTAAATCATAGGAACCATAGTTGACGATAGGCTCCCCTCTAGGAAGCTCAATGAGATGTTCTGTTCTGCAAATAGAATGAGCAATCAGCCACGGAGACGAAGCCAAATTAAAACCGTAAAATGAAATGTTAGCCTGTTTTAAAATCACAGGTAAAGGATTTCCTCTAACGAATGCATTATTGATTTTAGAGAAGAAATTCGATATTCTTCTTGAATATTTTTCGCCCTCTTTAACATTAAAACTGAAAAAAACAGAACTACCATTTGCTATCTGGTTATGCTCATACCTCAAAACTTTTGAAAGTAAGCGTGTTTGATTTTCCGTACCATTATCAAGCTCGATAAAGTATGGTGTGTCATCAACATAAAGTAACGCATCGGACACTAGGAAGTTACTAGTTGAACGGTCAACCGGGAAAATTGGGCAAAGTAATTGTTGGTAAAGATTACGTTCTGTAATCTTTGAAATTGCAAAGATGACTTGAGCAGTTACGTACCTTGTTAAAAAATCATGTTCATTAATTTTAGGTTCGCCACCTGTGTATAGGTTAGGGTAGCTTCGTATAGCTGTTACATCTTTAGTCTCGTACATTTCGAGAAACGACCTGAACACATCGTGCTCTTCTAAAAATGAAAACAACCATTTCCTAAAACGCAAATTCAAATAGTAAACATGTCGTCTCTGGTAGGTGTATTGTTTAGCTTTAGAAATAGGGAAGTTTCTATTTCCAATCAATTCCTGAAAGAAGTTTCTGTTATAAGTTTCGTTCTTGCTTACTGCTGAATAAATAGCCTGAAATATATTTCTATCAAAGTAAGAAAATCGTATGAGATATAACATAGTGAAAAGGTGGTCCTGGTTGAAATAGATTGACTCCCTGGTATTAACTTGATACTCTGCAATAGTTCCTGGTGGTATCTTTTTGGGAGTGAAAATAAACCTTTTATCCATTTATCTATAAATAACAGCTTAATACCATATATAGTACGGGTGATTCGTGAGAACTCTTCTATGCTGTGAGATATCAACTATCCGTTACTATAGCAGCCTTAAAACGACCTCCATTCTCCTGGATTACGTTTAACTAAAGGAATATATCCGTATTTTAAGAATCCTAGACTCTTAAAATTAGATATAACCTTGAAATTACAGCTATTAATGCTTATTCAATGAATAATTTTACGTATAGCCCTATCATCCGACTAACTAAAAACTAGCGATAACCCCAACTACTAAGGCTTTTAAGCGACTTCTCCTTTCTTTGTTTAGCATATTATCTTGAAGTTTACCACAATCTGACAAGTCCCCTTTAAAACTAAAAAAAGGTCTATATCTTAATAGACCTTTTTAAGTTATAAATCATCAGCATCAGATTGGTTCTCACCAATATTTACGGTATTTGTTAAGTTTTCAAATGGAGATATCTTTGCTTCCTTTTTCAGAGTCTCATCGTTGTTATTTTGAGATTCTTTTGCAAGGGAAATAGATGCTTCTTCTGTCAAAGGTTTGCCAAGAGTTTGTTCATCCTTTTCTCTTATAATTCCTTTAAAAGGATTCACTTCACTTCTACCGCTTCTTTCTGTTTCATCTGAAGTTTCTAAAATATCTGAGTCAGAATATTTACCCAATACAACTTCCTGTTCCTCTTTCTCCAACGAAGTTAGTGGTACAGAAACCTGCTGTCTTGATTCTAGGTAACGAAGACGACTTTGCTCCAACCAAATATCAAAAATTTCACCATCTTCAACATCATTAGTTGGATCAAAAAGTTTGTAAAGTGTCGTTTGATAAAACGGAATAGGCGTACCTTCTACCCCGGATACAACCTCGCCATCCAACTGATAAGAACCAAAGAAATGTCCTCTATCTAATGTCCTTAACTTATCTGCGGTTACTTTTGATACCTCTGTTACACTTTCCCGGATGCTACGAGAATTATGTACTTCTCCCTCTAAAAAATCACCGTCTGACATAGTTCGTTGAATTTCAAAGCGTTCTTCCGTTCCAGCTGCTTTTACCATTTTTTCAATCGTTTCTGGGGAGCTATCTTGATAGATAAAGATATTACGAAATGAGTTAAGAAGGGCTTGGGTTTTTTCTTTTCCAAGTTCGGATATGATTTGTTCTTCATTCTGGAAAGCGAAGGTGGCAATAATTTTGTACTTACGACTTTGGTTAAAATACTGCTCATGCTGCGGCATAATAACCCAAGCTCCTTCATCTCCTTTATACCCATAGTAAGGTGACTTATCTGGGACTCTTCGGAAGGTTGCGTTATGAAATAATAATTCCATAATACGTCCAATAGTTTTCGAGTCATTATCACCTAATGTTCCACGCGCAGAAGAAAATAAAACGAAGCCTCCTTGACGTAAAAAAGTGTCCAATGATTTTGTAGATTTTCTAAAGAATATGCGCCTGATATATTTATTTCCTGCCAACTCACGCACCGGGTCAATCGCACCTACTGCATGTTCTGCATGAGCAAAAAATTCATTTCCGTTTCTGTCTGTCACAAAACCGTTTCTAAAATAAGTAACGGCCTGTTCAACTAATCCAATATCAGATTTCGCATCTTCATACTTGATTTCTAATTCTGCTAAATCAGGTAAATGATCAGTTATGTAATCTCTAAATAAAGCTGGTTCATTCTCCGGTTCTGATAAATATTTAGCCTCTTCTTGTTTGTAAAGCTCCTGATACGGAATACGATATTTTTCGTCAAAAACTCGATGACTATAAGCTAAATAAACTTCTGCAAGTTGTAGCCTTTTTTTAATAACATCTGAATCTTCGACAAACTCTGCAAGTTCTTCAAATCCAGGCGTATCCCCTAGCAAATCTTTATCTAAGTAACTTCCTTCTAGTCGTGCAGAAGCCATAATTAAAATTACAGCATTTCGAATGTAAATACGTCCACGACCTTGGAAATATAGAGACGAGTCCTTTACAAACATTCCGACAATATCGACCATCAACGAGGAAGCCTGGTCAATAGTTGCATCAAAAATATTAATACCTTCTGTATCTTCCTCGGCAGGATTTATTTTCCAAATCATCTGTCTAGGAAATCCAGTCTCCAAAATAATTTTATAAATGGATTTAATTAATTCTCCAGATGGTTCGTTAACATATAATCCACTGATTAATTCACTTGCTACACCACTATTGATCCATTCGTCATTTATTTTTAAATACGCTTCTCGAAGTTTATTTTTATAGAACTCTGAACCAACCTCTACACCTCTTGCAGCAGCAACCTCGTTAAAATCAGATACATTTTGCCTTATAAAATCTGCATATGCATGAACATAATCTACAACTTTGGCAACATCTTGTACGGATTCGGGCAACAGGAAAGCCTGTGATTTACCAGTACCAGTTGGACCAATAATGGCCGTCGATAAATTACGCTCATTATATTTAATAACAACCGGTTGATTGTTTTGACTATCAATCCCTAGTAGAACATCTGGTCTAGCATACCTATGTCCTCGTTTTTGTAAAATATTAGTCCCCTTTAAGATAGGACTTGTGGCATATTTTGGGATTGTAACATCATGAACTAAAAAATAAAGAAATAAATTATTGTAGTACCTTTTTTCAAAAAAGCTTTGATAAAATCGACTATATGTTCTGGCATCTTTTTGATACGTGTTGTAGAGAAAAAATAGGAAAGCGATTGTTGGCAGAGACAAAAAAATCAAATTCCAAATTTTATTTAAAACAAGATAATCAAAAACATACGGTGTTAAAAATGGATAACCGTTATGGCTCAAAAACTCCATAACATTATCATACATATTGTTTACAAAGGACAATAAGTAATAATTTGTTACTAAAAGGATTAAGTAACAACTATAAAGTATGGAAATCATAAACGATAAACTTAAGTATTTTTTTGCAGTGTTAGCTCTATCATTTCTGTCGATATATGTTCGTTCAGAAAACAAACGATATCTTTGTTGACTTGTAACATTGGTATGACAAAAACCAATATAAAGCGAAGAATAAATACAAAAAAGGACAAATAGAACATACCAAATACTAAGGCTTCTATCTCCAATCGAACCGAAAAAAATCATTTTCAATAGATTGATAAATAATATCCCATTCGCCATCAATAAAATCCATATAAAACCCTTTAACGAAACAAGGATAAGATCAATAAGTCGTAATCCTAGAATTTTGTATCGAAGTTTCCCAATAATATGATTAACAACGACTTCTCTTACTTTATTCATTTTACCTCCCTAAATACTAAACAATTGTAGTGCATTGATGATTATTTCTGTAAGTGGAATAGATACCCCTAATATAATCACCATTACTATTGTAAATTTACGATATCTCCCACGTATTTGTGGGGGTTCACCAGTTACTAAGTACCAAAATTTCCATAGATATCTCTGTATTAAAGATAGAGGCACTACAGATACTATCAATAGCATTTCCATTAAACGCAATAAACCAATCAATACATCTTTAACAGTAAACATTTGGTTATAACTATAACGATAGAATAATGACAATATAAACATTGAACCAAAATGATAAAGGTAAAATACTATTAAAATAATGAATATCTTTTTGCTTAAGTATTGCTTTTTACTCCAGTTATTAGTTTGATCATGTTGAAAATATTGCAGCAATCGCATAATGAAAGTAACAGCAAAGCCAATATTAATAAATAAAAAGAACCAATGGAGCCAACCTGGAGCATGTACCAAAGTATAGCTATATATGTTATTAAAAAATTCCATTAAAACACCTCACAAGTGATATTATAAAGGCTAATTAGCTTATAAATTTCAAACTAAAAATATATACCTTCCCCCACCCTAAGATAGTAAATACAATCGACAGTCGCAAATATTTATTTAGATGCAAAGGCAACCAATTCAAGCAAAAAAACTATTATCTATATATCACGTACATTATATAGACATACCATACATCACCTACAACACAAAGCCTAAGTTTTTATAGATAAGTGATACATGATGTAGTGTAAATTATGTACAGTAATACTTTAGATAGAATGTACTATAAACTACATTACATAAAGAATATGATGTATCCTATATCTGTACATCACATAAATAACATCGATACATCGCAAGCGCTCAAAACATATAACTATTTACTATACATCATGTAGTGTAAATATATATAGTGTTTAACGCTTGATATATATATATATAATATGGTATACTTTTAGTATAGATGGTTTTACATTAGGTGATACATCACCTATCGCAAGGCGTTATATATTACTTATACTTATGTACTTATGGAGGAAAGCTTATGGTTGCAGAAGCAATTGTGTTTTTAGACGAAAAAGGAGGAGTAGCGAAAACTACAACTACTAAACTAATATCCCAAGATTTGAATAGCAGAGATTATAAAGTTTGTGCTATTGATATGGATGGCCAATGTAATTTTACAATGGCTTCAGGGCTTCCAATTGACACGGAAAAAAACATCTATACAGTTTTAAGGAAAGAGTCAGATGCGATTGATAGCATTGTCTCTACAGATAGCGGAGACGTCCTACCTGGTAGCCCAATGATGAAAAATTGGGAAGCTGAATCTGCCGGACTAAAAGATAGCATAATTAGGTTGGGAAACCGATTAGAACCCATTAATGAGTTTTATGATTTTATGTTATTTGACACTCCACCATTTTTAGGAACCTCTACTTCTAGCACCCTTCTCGCTAATAAGAAGGTTTTTGTGGTCATTCCAACAACACCTAACGACTTCGGAGTAATGGGGGTAATTGATACCATAGAAGATGTTGAAGCTATTAAAGATAGTTATGGTATTTTCGGAGTAGATATCCAAATTGCAGGTATAGTCATTACTCAAGTAAATAGAGGAAGTAGCCTTAGTCGAAAATCTATCAAACAAATAGAAGCTAGGGAAGCCGTAAAACGAATTGAGGAAATTGCTGAAAAACATGGAACAAGAGTTTTTGATCAATACCTGTATGTGAACCAACAATACATAGATTTTGTTGCAAAAAGAGAGAATGTCTTTACATCAACAAAATATGATATTCCTAAGAAAGAAATTCGTAGAGTAACGGATGAGCTTTTAGAAGTTATAGGGAAAGGAAAATAAACGATGGCCAGTCTTAATGTAATCTCTCGAAGGATTTGTAATGAAATTGATACAGCCATTCAAAACAACGATTTGAAGACGGCTAAAGAAAAATTTGACAGTTTTATTAAAGGGAGAACAACAGTTGAAAAGGATGTTTTAGATGTACTACGTAAGAAGCATGACGTTAGTTTTCTTTTACAGGATGAACCAAAAAAAGAAGTAGCAGTTATTGATAAAACAGAACCAGTCACTAAAGTTAGAGCGGATGAATCAGCTGATGCAGATATTCTTTTACCTGCAGCTACACCTAGCGAGAAAACTAGGGCTAGCTTTAATATGACACAATTATCGCTTATCCGCTTTAATGCTATCCGTGCGGTACTGGATAACGAGGATTTGAACGGAGACAGCGGAAATTATCCACGCCGTGGAGGGTCTGATAAACTTTTTACAGAACTCCTTAATAATGTTTACCAACAATTTAACCCATCTCAAAAAGAGCTATTTAATAAAATTATTGAACTAGAGATGCTTAAAACTAAAAAAAGAAAATAAACAGAGCTACTTAGCTCTGTTTTTGGTTTTGTAGATAATAATTGTATTAGTTATTATAGTTATAATAAAGTTATTATAGTTATTATAGTTATAAGGTATGCCAATCTCAAGAGGGACAAGGGGTTTCAGCTATATATCTAATAGATTTGTGACAATAACAAATAGATTTGTGACAACATCTATTTGTTTTGGGAAAGAATCTAATAGATTTGTGACAATAACTAATGATTTAGTGACAACAACAAATAGATTTGAGACAACATCTAATAATCTTGGGAAAAGAGAGGAGCTTACCCTTTCTTTTTACTCTATGTTTAAGAAATGCGTAAAATTAATACATTATATCTAATAGATTTGTGACAAGGGGAGAGCCTGGTGTTTTAGTAAGCCCGAATCTGTTAGATATTGTTATTAAATAATGCTTTTACACTATGTATATCTAATAGATTTGTGACAGGATAAAAAAACGTTTTGCAATTCTATCAAATGCTTTAGATATAAGGCGTTTGATAGAATAAAAACATAAGAATTTTACTACGATATCTAATAAATTTGTGACAATTTATTGAAATTAAAAATATTTTCCCAAAATCATTAGATATTTAATTTTATATCTAACAGAATAGGGACAATACTAGATAATATCTACCAATTTTGGTACAATATGATAAATTATAAAAAAGCAGGATATCATAAATGTCACAAATACCAAACGATTTATCTGTCATCAAGCCATATGATGAAATCAATATCGATGGTTCAAAGTCGATTAAGTACGACAAAAAATTGCCAGCTCTATTTCATACTGGAAATCTGAAAAAGATAGAAAATAGCCTTGTTGAAGTTATCTTTGGACAACTAAAAGATCGTGACGGATTGGTCACTATAAGTTTTAGCGATCTTGCCCTATTGGCTGATTACGCTAAGAAAGATGCTAAGACCGGAAAGAAGCGACCTAAATTAGGAAAAGAGTTTAATAGCATTATGGAGGAACTTGTTCCTAAATTGAAGGGGATTTCTTACGTTAATGTCCTGGATCATGAAGTCACCGAGGATGGCTTTATCAAAGATAGAGAATTTATCTCTTTGTTTTCTCCTACGACACGTTTGAACCTAGACATGGGATTTATCCAATTACAATTAAGCGATGAAGAGATTCCGGCCGGTGAGTACATTGATGAAAATGGGGAAACCCAACAACGTATTATAAAAATCAAAGACCTCTTTAACAGTAGTCAGTGGAGCACTGAGACTAGAGGGTTTACTGGCTTTATTGAGTATGGCCGCGAAATACACAATGCGTTAAGTACGGTAGCTGGTCAAGACTTATTTCGATTTCTAACAGGATATCGAAACACAGGTTATGTGACAGTCAAGGCTGATTTTTTTGAAAAGGTAGTTCTTAATTTAGATACAGAGGCAAAGTTAAAAACAAAGTCACAATATTTGAATAAAGCACTCAAAGATATCAATTCTCTAAAAGATCAGGATGGTGAACAGATTGTTCAGAACCTTAAAGTAGAAAAAATCAAAAAAGGACGTAATATTGTTCGCTACATTTTCACCTTTAAACCATTTACACGTGACTTAGATACCATTGAATCTATCAACGGAAAAGAAGTTCACTTTAGTGACAATGAACAAGCCAAAATGAACGCACGTCTTAATGGGGACTATAAACTAGTGTTATCAGAATTCAGGAAAGTGTTTGGTAAGAAAACTAAGTCTGATAATTACTACAATCACAAACAATTGAAAGAGTTTACGAAGGAGTTGGGGCCAGATTTAGTTATCGAAGCACTAGCAAGGACAGCTGCGAACGGAAAAACTTTTGGATGGACTAGAGGTGTTCTTCGTAATTGGGTTGCAGCGGGCTATCATTCCCTAGAAGATATGATGCAGGGGCAAACTAGAACAGTTGACACAAATATAGAGAACGATAACAATATTAATAATGCGCAACCATCAGCTCCTAAGAAAAATGCTAATACCAATGTACCGGATTGGGTACCTGGTAAGATTGATTTCACACCAGAGCAAAAGGCAATCGTCGGACTTTTCGATGATCTCCAAGCTAAGGAAGTATTTGATGATGCTGATTATCGTTTGGAGGCAAGTTTTCTAGCCTTAATAAAAGATTTTTATGTAGAAGGGCAACATCCTTATATCAATTTGTCCACTCATAAAGATCGATTAGCTTTAAAGGAAAGAAGAAATATATAGAGAAGTAATATATACAATATATATAAAAGCCATACATCATGTATGGCTTTTTTAGTTTTAAAGAGTATAAGCCAAATTTTGGTAAAGTAAATGTATTTAATACTACAATTTTTGAAAGGTTGCCATGGAAGATAGAACAAAACAATCACTTTATGAGCGATTAAAAGCAAACAATTCTTTTTGGACCTATTTTGAACAAACACAAGATAGTATTGGTGACAGGAAGGCATTGACTTTTGTTAAACCGTATAATGGGGTGTTTGTTGGAAGAGAAAATGAGTTGAGGAGGTTGATGCATACCGTATATACACCTAAAGAGCCGTTCGCTGCATTAATTGCCCCACCCGGCGCAGGTAAAACAACGGTTGTACAAGAACTGGTTAGACGTATTAACAATAATGAGGTTGTGAACCCTCTTAACTATGAGCTAATCATATTGAAGTTATCGTTGCCAAAAATTGAAAAAATCGGACGAGACAAACTTGCCTCGACAATCTCAGATATTATCCCAACCATCAAACAGTTGCAGGATAAAGCGAGAAAAGAGTTGAAGAACTCAAATATCAAATTTGCTCTCTTCATTGATGAATTTCATTACATGATAAAAACATTTCTCAAATCAACAGGAGACTCATTGGGTTCAGATTTGATGAAAGAAGAAATGGGAGAACAAGAAGATCCAATCATTACATTTTTTGCAACAACTGAGGAAGAGTTCCAGAAATATATTGTTTCAGACGGAGCTTTTAATGACCGCCTAACACGTTATATTTACTTTGACCCCTATACTCACGATGAGCTAGTTGCAATCAACGCTCGAACTTGGGACGATCTTCTAAAAGAGTGGGGGTTGGCCCCTCACCCGTTAAGTAAACCAATTATTGAGTATATTCTACATAATAGCCATGTATACAACAGTCGAATGAGCGAACCCAGACGGTCAAAACAGTTCCTTGAAACCCTTTTGCCATTTTATGTTTTAGAGAACAAAACAATTACTCAAGAGGTTGTTCAAGAAGCATTTACTTTATCTAAAAATATTAAGCCAGATGCTACAATTGATGTCTTTGAGGCGATTAAACAAATTGAAACTCGTATCAAAGGGCAAGAAATGGCCAAAACGCAGCTTTATAGGATTCTAAAACGCTTCTTAGTTCGTACAGGTATGAAAAGGAAGCGACCGATGTTGTCTTTATTTTTGGTTGGTCCGTCTGGGGTTGGTAAAACAGAGATAGGTCGTATTTTAGGAGAGATTGCTTATGGGAAAACGGCCAATCCTGATGATAGACTCCTTCTACTAGATATCCCGATGTATTCTAATGTTCCAGATGGTGGAGGAGTGAATATAATGAATCAAGAAATTGGTCAAAAAGTTCGCAACTCCCAAGAGTATGTCATCATTTATGATGAAGTAGAAAAAGGGGTTCTTTCACCAACGAATACTAAAATTGGAACAAATCTCCTATCATCATTCCTAAAGCCAACAGAAGAAGGGGTTATTAAGTATATCGATCGTTTTGGAACTTCATATAAATTACCCATCCAAAATAGCATTTTGATTTACACTTCCAATGCTTCATATGAAGTCATAAACGGTATTGAAAAATATAACTCTAGTCAATTAATAACAACTAATGACTTGGAGTTTGACCGCATTCAGTTTGAGCAACAAGTGAAAAAAGACCTTACTACCAATAGAGGCTTTACACCAGAGTATCTGAGACGGATTGATGGATTAGTTATTTTAAATAAACTAAGTGTCTATAATGGTATTCAAATTGCCACAGAAGTTATTGAGCAAAAATTAAAGGAACTAAAAGATGAATTAGGAATAACGGTTTATCTTCCAGAAGATACCTACTACACCTTTGATGAAATTGAAGGTGCTCCTAAGTACAAACGGAAAGTCAAAGAAACAATCAATCCAGAGACGGGTACCATCGAAGTGGAAGAAGAATACATACTAAATACCATCAAACGATTCAATCCTGAAACTAAACAGGAGGAAGATTTTGAAGGTTTTGTAGCTTCTCCGTTTGCTGTCTACATAGCAAACACTAAGGCAAATATGAGCGATGCCAATGCCGGGGGTGCTAGTCAAATTTATGATATCTTGAGTGAAGAGTTAGATGGTCTTCTAGGGGATATCAAATTCCGTTATCCAGATGTTTCAGAAATTACCCTTACATTTAAGGCTTGGGATGCAAACAATCAAGAAGCAAGGACATTTTTAGATGACGAACCAACACTTTCTTATGTCCGTAGAGGGATTAATCCTACCTGGGTTAATTCGGTCGATATGACTTTAGATTATAGTTTGACACTGAATCGAAAGCTATCTATACAAGAAAAGGAGGTAAAAGAAACAAGTGAAGCCTAGAAAAATACTTAGTAAAACCTTATTGATGGCACTGCTAGCTACTGGCATATCCAGTGGTGTGACGATAAGTAGCACCTTTTGTAATGAATCGCCTCCAATCGCCTACGCTGACTCTCAGAAGGTTTCCATTGAGATTGATAACGCAAAGGTAACAAGAGCTTACGGCAGTCACAGTGATGGTGAACTGAATAAGAACGGTGTTGATTTTATCAAGGTCCCTCATTTAACCACTTACGGTTCTAATGGTAGTACGGTTTTTGGTGGCGGAAATGATGTGTATATCAAAAAATCGGACCTTAACAAAAAGGCAGGTAAAAGTGTAACTCCCAAAACACTTTATTATTTGCTTGGAAGTACAGCTATTGATCCATATAGCGAAGGGGAATCCTCGACTGTTTTACTCTATTATGAAATTGGGAATGGCAAAGTCAACTATGATGGTCAGAATGGTTTCTGGGGGGCTTCCAATGATGCTGTTAAAGTGAGTGATTTGTTAATATCTCTTAAAGGCAATGGGGAAGCAGCGGCAGGACAACAGGTTCCAATGACTAGTGACCTTTCATTAGGTGATAGACCAATTGTTGGTAATCTCTTGGCTGAGGTATTCTATACAGAAATGTCCAGTAACGGTGATTCCTTCAAGAAATCAGATATTGGTTACAGTACTATCGCCTCTTATCCTTCTGCAACGGCTTCTATTGAACAAAAGGATGGTATGCCCTCGTCATTTACTTATTACCCTAATAATTTAAGCAAGTCTAAACAATCTACCAATGAAGGGCAGACGTTAGCTAATATTCTTAATCTCTATGCTAATGCTGGTTGGCTTACAGTATCAAAGAGTGCAACATCCTCTGCGACGACAACCAGTGATGGAAGTGATGGGCTCTTCGATACTGCGCTTATCGCCTCTGGTATCGGAGTTGGGTTCTTTAGCGGTTCTTTAGGGACATTGCTAATACTAGCAGGTGTGACATCGTTCTTACTTCAAAACCTATTAACTGGAGTACTGGATTTATTTAGAAACGTTATTGATGCAGTCGGATATATTGCCATTCATCTTTCTCCAGGGCAGATGTTTGGAGCCTTGATTGGTGCTGTACCTTATCAAGGTATTAATCAAAATGGAGTTACGGCTGCCTTTGACCACCTCTTTAATCTAACGTTAGGTTCCAACAATAAAGAAGCTATCACGAGATTTTTTAATAGTATACGTGGACTTGTTGTTGCCATATGGACGGGAGGAGCGCTTCTTCTTACCCTGATTTCGCTTCATAAATCCAGAGTCGGAGAAATTTTCGGGCATCTTAGAAAATGGTTTTTCCGAATCACCGTTCCATTTGCCTTTTTCATGTTCTTGTACCCGGCTTATAATAACGCCATCAACCCAACACCGGATGGGAATCAAGGGCAAGGACCAACAAACAAACAAGCTGATAGTGACCGAGTTGATGTCCTCAAGTTAGCCATTGCATCTAATATGGATCCGGCTTACATCTACTCTGACACAGAAGCATACAAATTATTGATTGCTTCTAAAGATTACGACACTAACAAATTCCAATTATCACTGGAACAAGTTAAGGCGCTTAATCAAAAAATAGAGGCTACCCTTGGTTCAGAATTAAGTACAGCCATCGGATACGGAAGTGGTTCGGATATTGCAGAAGATACCTTTAATGTGAATGACTATATTCAGGGTATTCAAACGGCAGCAGGCCTAAATGCTGGTGTAGCTGCGAACGACCTGCCATCCCCACTAACATGGGATTCAGGAGATAATTCAGCAGTATATAAAGTATCAACAATAGCACCGCTTAAAGATAAAAAATGGCGCTATTGGGACTTTACAGGGACTCATAACATCAAGTTCCGTGGAATGCCAGTTCTCTTTACCGACATTCCTGATAATGAACAAATAGCCACAAATGATGATGAAGAATCTGGTACACAAGGTGGAGTCTCCTATCGTAATATTGGTCGTGTCTATCACTCGGTAAAATATGATTCATCTATTTGGAACTCTACAACTGTTTCAAATCAAAATGCCGGAACATACCTTTATGGAGCTTCTCAGAACCCAACCGCTGTACAGGCTAAACCTTCAACTTATAACGGTGGGGCAAACGGAAATAGTATGGTTAAAGACCTTACTAAACCTTACAATGCAACTGGTACATCATCCGATGAAAAGACACCGGAACAAAAAGTTAAAGATCCAACATCCGCAACTACAACCAAGTCTGATAAAGACAACAAGGATTTAGGAGCTGGTGGAGATGACACGCGCTATTGGCAAGCAGTTAATTCTTACATGATTGCCTTGTACAATAAATACGCAGGATTGAAAACAAGGAAACAGACTGGAAATAATTATCAATTTTCAAATCAATCTATGATTTTCTTGCTTCAATCTAATCTTCAATCAGACAAATTATCTTTCTTCGGTACTAATACATCTTATACAACAACCCAAAAAGGTAACAGCTCATCAACGAGTGACTTTAGATACTATCGCTTCATTAATCCACAACCAAGTGATGATAAGGCTACTGCTCTAGTTCAGAACTTCTTTGGAAATTTGGCTATAGCTATCTTGTATGGTGGTTTAATGGTCAGCATGAGCAAGATGAGTCTTACTGAGTTTGTTGGCGGATGGTGGAAGTCCTTCTACAACATTATTGTTAAATCCTCACTAACAGCTTGTGTGGCCTATCTTCTCGTAGATATTACGTTTAGGATGCTGTTTATCTGGCTTCCACGAGGTGTCGATTTATCAAATGAATGGTTAGCTACAGCATCTAATTATCTATTGCAAGATACGGGACTGTGGTCCATAACATTAGGGGTTTTCCAAGCTTTAGTTGCCTTCTTCTTAGTCAAACCGATGATTAAGTGGACACTATTTGGGAAAAATACAAGAGTGTCTGTACTAGAAATTATTGTGTTTGGTTTGGTATTTATGAAAGATGCTCTTATGCAACCGTTGAATCGCTTGGATGAATTTGTCTATGCTACCCCTAATTCAGATAATTACGTAGAACAAGGGGACCCTAATGGTAATGCCGGTGCTATAAGGATGATGCGTAATCTAGCTATGCTGAATTACCTAGATCGAACCATCAACCCTGTGGCCAATGTTGCTAATGGAGCAGGTTCGGCTTCACGTACATTAGGATTAGAAAACGAAGGACAACCAGGTTCCGGAACTGGCTCTCAAACTAACTTTACAGAAGATGGTGGAGGAGCACCCCCATTTGTTCCGCTTAATCAGAAAATTGCAAATAGCAAGATTGGTCAAACCATGAGTGGTCTATCTAATGCGCGTGGTTTAACTGGCAAAGCCGGATTCGTTGTAGGAGGAGCACTAGGAGCTTTCACAACTGTAGCTGAAAAAGGTGTTCGTTCGATGGTCAATAAACTTGGTTCATCTATAGGGAATGCTTCTATCGATTTCGATGATGGTCAAAACGGAGGCTCAGGTAATTCGCTAATGAGCACTGGAGCCAATATAGGTAGTGGTTTAATTGGCGAACAAATTTCAGGTGTTCAAAGAGACAATGGTTCAGTCTCAAAAACTAGTCATATGGGGGAAAATGGATTGTTTGGAACAGGATTGGAGAACTCTTTTGGTGGTGGTGAACCAGTAATAAGTGGTGAACCAGTAATAAGTGGTGAACCAGTAATAAGTGGTGAACCAGTAATAAGTTCTGAAACTCCATCGTTTGAACAACCAACACCAGAGAGAACCCCAATAACTTCCGAACCATCACCGAACTATGAACAACCAGTAGTCAATGAACGTCCAATACCAGAAGATGTACTACAGCCAAGTTCAACAGATTCACGAACAGAAGGGCTCAATGAATGAGAGCACATTTAATTGATAAACGCATTAGATGTCCAGATGGTGTACAACTTCATCTAAAACTAACATAAAAAGGAGTACCAATGATTTCACAAACTTTAATTAATTTTATTCAGCCGACCGCATATGCAGGCGATGGAGCTGTTTGGGATATTTTCGATAAATTCTGGACAGCGCTTTTTGGAAACGATGTTCAAACAGAAGCACAAAAACGCCTTGGTTGGGTATTGTTACTTTCAGGGATTGTAGGGGCGGCTGTTTCTGCGGTTAGATTTTTAGTCGTTCTAAACAGAAAAGAAGAAGATAAGGGTGGCATAAAGCATGCCTGGAAATACATCCTATTTGCTATCATTTCAATCTGTGTAGCTTTTGCCGGTGTAGCTATTCTTATGAATATTGGTAAAGGGGCACAAGATTATAATGTGTAACCTTTGAGAGAAGTCTGGAAGATTCCAAACTTCTCTTTTTTATTTTAGTTTGAAAGAAGTGACTGTAGAAAGAGGTATACTATAAACTAATACATGAAATAAGGTGGTAAATGTAGATGAAGAACACAAAAACTGGTAAAATTTTAGGTATAAGCTCCATTGTTGTAGGCCTTTTATCGCCATTGGTTGGACTCGTTTTAGGTATTACAACGTTAATAATAGCTAGGCGATATGAACTGTATAGTCTAGGAAATAAATCATTTAAACAAGAAAAAATGTTAGGATGGGCCGGACTCTTAGTCTCCGTCGTGATGTATCTTGTCAACATTTACATTGTAATGTTACAGAAAGGATAAAAAATGGTAGTAAAAGCACGGCATAAAGATAATATTGACGATAATACACCAGAGGGGCAAGCCTACAATCGAGCATACTTCCCTAACCTGTATAAGCAATTATTGAGAGAAGAAGTAATAGAATGTATGGACTTATATAATCAACACGCGCATCTTCTCGATAAGATTGTAACCCACACAGAACACGTTAACGAAAGTTCTCAACCTGCTGTCAATTTTGCTAGAGAATTGGGTTATGACCAGGTTGCAGATAATATATTAAAGAACAGACCTTTGCATATGCGAAATTCAGTAGAGGAGCCAGGGCATGGACCTGTTGGGGTTATCTTTGAAGAAGAGGGAAATTATTACAAGGACTATCAGATTAGACCACTCCCATATGTTAAGATGAAACGCACTGTAGAAGAAAATAATATTGATGATTTTCTTGAAACAGTAGAAGCATTAAGAGCCTATATGTTCCCTAAAATGCAATCTGAAGTTCATAACTCTAAAGAAAGTAAAGAGGGTGAAGAAAAGTATCTAGTGGATAATCCTTATGATTTCTTTGATGATAAAAACTGGAAAGTACCGTTCAAAAGAGGTTGGGATTTTAATTCCTATGCTAATGGTGATGCATACCCAGATGCATTGACTGGTTTAATGCAACTAAAAGAACATATTTTTCAAGTAAATGAATTAGCAGTCGCTCTAAGACAACTGATTGATGCTGACTACTATATCCTATATAGTCTTTATGGCCATGAACACGAACATCTTAATGTCAGACGTGGCTATCAATTGCTCGAGTATGGTGCGATTAGTGAACTAAGAAATAGCAGGTGATAAAATGAACTATTTTGATACAAAAGAATATAAGAATGCTGTTGCGATTATTAAAAAGCAATATGCTCATCTGTGGGATTTGTTTAACACTTACTGTGAAAAGGTTGCTATTTATAACGATGTTAAAACAGACTTCTTTGACCACTTATCAAAAGTGAAGGACTATGCTGTTTATATGGACAAGCTTAGCCATGATAGTACAAATTATTACGCTACGGTTGTTGAACGCTTCCAAGAAGATGTCTGGAAACCACGTTATGAATCTGTGTTGGCTAAATGGGAAGAACAAGGAGCGGAACCTGTGACGATTACTTCTGGAGACGGTAAGTTTACGACTATCATCCCTCGTCTTCTCTATTACGGTGGCGTTCCAATTGCGAATAATAAACAGTCACTTAAACGAACGCTCAAGTGGGCTAGGTTTTATAGAAAAAATGCCGCTCCAACTATCTCGGATGAGTGGGAAAAAGACCCAAGGTCTGCTTATGCTCATGGTTATAACGACATCCCATTAAGGTATCTAATGTTACAAGAGGAAGACTATTTCCAATTACCAGATTGGTCAGCTCCTTTAGACCCTAATTGGGACGGTGTAACAATTTATCCGGGATACGTGTTAGATCCAGAAGATGTTGAGAGCACAAAGGACTTTTTAAGAATGTGGCACCAAAACGGAGACGTTTATATTAAAAACTTGGAAATGGGTATAAAAGAGACAGAAGAATGTATTGAAATTTATACCTTCCTAGCGAAATGGAAGCCAACGATTTTCAACGAGTTTGTTAATTACATGAAAACTAATGGATATATCTATAAGCCATTAGAACGCTTGATGCCAGAAGAATTACAATAATCAGAATAAAATAGCCCTATTGAATAATAGAGGCTTTTTTTGATGTCATATACATAATAAGAAAATGCTGCGCGTGGTTAATTATAGGCCATTCTTAAGTTTTAAAGCTAGGTATTCTTTCCTTGATATAATTAGGCTATTAAATAATAAAAGAGGAAAAATATGGCAGAAAAAAAGAAGACACAAAATAGGGAACAATCCCCAAAAAATATGATAAAAAAAGCTCTATCATTACCTACAATGGACAGCAAAAAAGCCCGAGTTGCTATTCTAACAGTAGTAGCAGGTGGTTCACTCCTTATAGGATATTGGGGAGGTAGTGCCGCCAACAACCAAAACACATCCACTATTGCGACTTTTAATAGTGGAGTAGTCACAAATAAGGCTTTATATAGCTATCTAAAAGATAACACTAACGGTTCAACAGCGCTTAAATGGACGTTGATATATGATGTTTTTGGTAATATATATGGCGATAAGATTAGCGATGAAGATGTTCAGACAGCTTATAACGCTATGACAGCTAATAGTAGTGGTCTATCCTACCTAGTAAATGCCAATAATACAAAGACTGACAAGAAATCCTTGCTAAAAAAAGTAAAACAAGAGTTAGCTTATGAGTACGGCATTAAAGAGCACATAAAAGTCTCTGATGCTGAGTTAAAGACTGCATGGGCTTCCTATCGTCCTAATGTTGATATTCAAATGCTAGTTCTTGACAATAAGGAGACAGCTGACTCACTATATAGCCAGGTTCAAAACGGGGCAGATATCGAGACATTAGCAAAGAATAATCAATCCTTAGATGGAAACTCTGGAAAAGTGTTTACTTATCAAAATGCATCCAATTATTTTGATGAAGAAAATACAGAATTAGTCTACAACTTAAAAGACGGTGAAACTGCTTTGTTTACTATGGATATGACGGGAAACAACAATTCTAGTACTGGTCCTAATTCTTATTTCTGTATTGTAAAGATGGTCAAAAATAAAGATAAAGGGACCGACATGAGTGCTTACAAAAAAGAACTAGAGAACTTAGTTAAAACCCAAAAAATGTCTAACGACTCTACAATGGTTAATAATATCATTAAGGCGGTTTTCAAAAAAGCTAATGTGAAGGTCACAGACCCTTATATGCAAGCAGCGTTGAAAGACTATTTGAGGTAATCTATGGCCAAAAAATCAATTGAAGAGCAAAAAAAAGAGTTAGAATTACAGCTCAAAGAACTTGAAATAGCACAGTTACAAGAGGAACTGAATCAAGCGAGAAAAAACTACTCTCCTAAGAAAATCGAAGAAGGTGATTCGTCAAAGCGCGTGGGAAGATTGGGACGTATTAAAGATGGCATTGTCCACCTTAATGATTATGAACGGAACGAAGAGAATATCAAAGCAGGAAAATATGAGCGTGGATCAATTATCTATATGCTTCGTAACATCCTAGTTGTCATCACTCAGTCCATTATGTGGGTGGGGGAAACGTTCGGGAAGTCTTTGGAGAGGTTCGAGGAACGCCTTAATGGGGGAAAAGGGGATGACACGCAGCAACCCCTGGACAAAGATAAGGAGGAATAGAACGTGGCAGAAGAGAGTATCCAAGGCGCTTTACTACAGCAAGAACAGGAGAAGGAAACTAAGGCTAGACAACAAGCAGACCTTAGAGCGACTACAACATCCGACTTTATGGTTGATATGCGTATCAAAAGATTTACTCAACCGGTTTATTTTAACTGGATGAACCGATTGACCGGAGGGCGTGCAACAACAGTGGCCCGTATCATTGCTTCAACAGTGGGTGTTTTGTTGATTGGCATTTTTTGGTACATCTTAACCTCTTGGTTGACTGGCCGTGTGTCTTCAAGTAGAAGTATCCTTCCTACGTTGTTGATGATAGCAATACTCGCATTTATATCCTACAATGTTGTTCAGCCGGTTGGCCGTCGTACCGTCCTTAGCTACTCTCTATCCGTTATTAAAGGGCTGTTTGTCAAAGGGGGTGCTCACCGCTATCCTTTCAACATTATTAAAAGCTCTATTAAGGATGGGATGGCCAAGACTCGAAATGGTCAAGTGATTTATTTCTTCCAAGTCGAAGGTATTTTTTCTCGAATCATGCTTAATAGCGATCTAAACCGGGCAAAACGTATCCTTGGTTTGCAACGAAATAGTTTAAATGATGTTTTGACTATGAATTTCTTTCAATCAGATAAGGTAAATTTCCAACCTCAAAAAGAATATATTCGGTCTATATCAGAGAGTGAAACATCGTCAAATTACCAAAGGAAGTTAGCTAAGATTTATAATCTTCATTATGCTACAGAGCTAAAAGAAGAAACTATTAAGCGGACAATAGCCTGCTTTAAACTCAGGAGCATTGAAAGTCAGAAAGAACTCGAAGAAGTACTTACAAACCTGACACAACAAGGTGTAATTACTCGTTTAGAGATTTTACCTAAGAATAAGATAAAAGAATTTCTGGATAAATTATAGCTATCCTGGATGAAATACAACAACACGCCTACTAAGTTGTCAAAGGCTTAGTAGGCATATTCTTACTATTCAGTAATAGGAGGAAAGAGTTTATGTTACTTTTAGAAGATCCCGTACACTTTTATCGAAACGGGCGTTATTACTATATTTTCTATCTTGATATTCCGTATGGGAGAGGATTTGGGTTCTCGCCACAAACGATTATCCAATTAGATGATTATAATACAGTAGATGGCTGTCAAGTAACCTTGCTTAAGGCTCATCAAAATATTGTGCACGAAACCTACCAAAAAGCTATGGTAGACATGGATAAAGTCGATACAACCTCTAACGGTGCTTTTGGAGATCTTGACAAAAATGATTTGCACAAAGCTATTGTGGATGGTCGAAAAATTCACCATGCACAATACCAAAGTGAAAAAACAATCAAAAATAGAAGCGCTGTTCTATATCGTTGGACCTTAATTATTCAAGCTAACTCGGAAGAGTTACTTGATGAGCAAGTAGATGTCATTCGGCGTATGTGGTCAGGTAAAGATGGGACAGTATTGGATCCTAACAGTCCGTTACAGTACATCGAACTAGAATTACCAGTTGGAAAAACATTTCAAGCATATGACCAGTTATTTGATTATTTGTCTTATAATGATGTAGATACTACGTTTACATCTACACATGAAAATTATGCAGGACTTGATTTTTACAGCCGATTAGTATTGCAGGATGAAAAAGGAGTAGTAGTAGGGTATGATACCTTAGCCTCTCAGCAAGTGACAGCAGAAGGTATGCGTTCAGCGCACGTACTTATAGATTTTGTAAGAAAAACTAAAGATAAGTCAGTTGTCGCTATCCCACGCGCATCGGGCCATAAAGCTTTTCAAAATAGAGAGACACATGAAGAGATGTCTATGGCATCTTGTTTCGCACAAGCTGCTGCTAATCAATTCACCTTAGAGGGGTCCAGGGTACATCATATTGTACTTAATGACTTTAATTATGAAAAGTTGACTAAAAATGAAATTTACAAAGCTATGGAGGACGACTTTTCGATTGTTGATATCAGTGAGATATCTGTTAATGCACTACAGCCATATGGTGAGTTTGAAGAGGGAAAGAATCTTTATACTTTGATGCAAAAGAAAATATTCCTTATTCTGAACATCCTAAGAAATTATACCCTGGATGAAAACAGTGAAGGGGATATCAAGACAGCTTATCGGGAAACTGTAAAAAGATATTATAATTCTGACCATAGAAAGTCATCATTTATTGGTATGCCACCTAATCGTTTCCCAATCATGACTAACTATCGTACAGAGTTAAAAATAGCGTTTGATGAAGCTAAAGGGCAACGTCGTGAAGGGAAGACGGACCGTGTGGAAAGAGTAATCGGGCAGATTGAAGAATCACTGGATGGGAATATCAAAATTCTCGGAGCTCCGACAAGTCTCAAACCATCAGATAAGATTCAAACCTATTATGACTTCTCAAAAATCGGAGATCGTAGGCAAAAAAATGCTCAATTTGTAAATATCCTAAATTTCATTATTTCTCAATTTAAGGAAGGGGATTTATTGGTCGTCCATGGAGCTGACGTACTAGACAAGGAAATTTACAAAGCTTATGTTAATGCTGAACTGGAGCGTTTAAAGAAGCGAGGAGGGAAAGTTATCTTTGCCTTTGATAACACAACCGAAGGAGCAAACACAAAGATATTTGATTTGAATAATGGTCATCTCTATACAAACTTTGACGAAGATTTTGGTTGGTCATTTATTGGACGAATTGAAAAGGGTAAATTTTCACAATTAGAGGCAGCCTTTAAGCAGCCGTTGTCTCAGAAATTACAAATTGATATTGAGATGGCAGTCCCTGCCCGAGGGGTTTTTAGGTGTAATGAGAGGTCGATACTACACCTTATTGATGCATACCCGAAATTGTAAGGAAGTTAAAGATGAATAAAGTTTTAGAAAATCGAAAAAATCGTAAATATTTACGTCGAGGATTATTATTTGTATCTTTGGTGGTCGCATATCTCTTTTTTGTCACAAGCACATTTATACAGGATAGCGATATTTTGGCTCATTCACAGACAATGATTGGTAAAGAGGTGAAATTCAAGCTGTCCCAAGCGACAGGGGAAATCAAGAATTACTATGTATCTAAAAGCCGAGATGTTTTAATTGCTCGTATTACAATTAAAGAAAATCCAAGTACCCCTCTACCTTTAAGTGCGAGTTCCTATGTTGTCATGACTAAGACTGATACTGGTCAGAAGGAAATTCCTGCCTATTTTGGTCGCATGTCAACAGATGGGGACATGTTTGTCATTATCCCTAAGCCAAGTGAGGAAACCTACTCTATCATCGTTGCTAATCGAGATGTTGCTACTATTGACACTGACAACAAGCAAAGCGACAACAATATAACTGTCTTTGACCCATCAGATAGTGATTCTATTACAAAAATTCTTTCAGATGCAGAATATGATTTAGGAACTAATAATGACTCGGTTCGTAAAAAATCTAGTGAAGATAAACAGACAGATACGATTGCCTTTAACATGACAATCAATCCGAAACTTAAAGAGAAGGCGTACCAACCTACAGTATTAGATGTTGATCATCTTTTAAGTGAGAAGGACGGTAAAACCTATTTCAACTTTGAGGAATACTGGAAGCTCGTTTACAAACAACCGTTAGTTGACAAGTATACTAAGAAGCAGAAAGAACTCAAAGATGAGTTGAGCACGATAAATGCGAACATCCAAAATGTTCAAAAGACACTAGACCGGAATGAAAATGACCAAAATGCCCAAAAAAGGCTAACACAATTGCAGGAGGATTTGGAGACTAATGAAGAAGCTATGGAAAAAGCCTCTGTATCATTAAGAAATGCGCAGGCGCTAGAATACCAAGAAAGTTATTTCAATGATTACACAACAAAAATGTTTTATGTTGGGAAATAATATATATAGTAAAAGAGCATCGTCTGCTCTTTTTTTATATACTCAACAATCAAACAAAACGCTTTAGCCAAGCCTTTTGTTAGTTTTAAATGAGCAGTATTAATTTATATTACAATTAAATGTAGATTCAAAGAAAGGAGTTTTCTAAATGAAAACAACGAAATCGAAAGTTTTAGCCTCATTGCTCTTCGCAGGAGCTTTGATTACCTCTACATCTGTTTTTGCAGATGAAGCACAACCAACTACAACAGATACAACAACACCTGTTGTGGATACCAATGCACCAACTGATTTCACCCTGGAAAACGGTTCTAATTCTGGTTCAGTGACACCGGCGGTTGATACAACAGATAATAGTGCTACAGAACAGCCAAGGGTAGATACTACAGTTGGAAATATTACCACAGAAAAGCCAACACTCGATCCCATTGCTAACAATACTACGGGTAAAGATAGCACGGTTGATACAAGTAGTTCTAACAAACCAGGTACAGTTGATACAAGCGGTTCTAACAAACCAGGTACGGTAGAAGCAGGTAACACTGATAAACCAGGTACAGCAGATGCAGGCAACACTGACAAACCAGGCACAGCAGATGCAGGTAGCACTAATAAACCAGGTACAGTAGATACAGGCAACACTGACAAACCAGGTACAGCAGATGCAGGCAACACTGACAAGCCAGGTACGGCAGATGCAGGCAACACTGACAAGCCAGGTACGGCAGATGCAGGTAGCACTGACAAACCAGGCACAGTAGATACAAGTGATTCTAACAAGCCAGGTACAGTAGATACAAGCGGTAATACGTCTCACGGTACAGTTGATACTAGTTCTGCAGACAAGGACAAAACCGCAGATCCAGAAAGTGACTCTAAAGCGCAATCAGCAAACTCCGAGTCACCTAAGACTAGTGAAACTGTAAGCCCAAGTGTAACACCGACTACACCTGCTAATTCAGAAAATTCCACAACGCCAACTACTAAAAATGAAGATAAACCAGCAGTTGGAGAAATCTCTAAAGAAACGCAACAAGTTGTTTCTCCTGTATCAGAAACACAACCAGTTGTTACTGATACTGGTTTCAAAATCGTAGCAACTGCCAACAGCAACTTGGTAGTACAAGACTTCGATGGAACTTTGACTCAAGTAAGCGCAGAAGAAGTTGGTGGTAAGGTAAACAAAGATGGTACGGTTTCTGTTAAAACCAGTGCAGGTAAAATGACTACATTGCCAGAAACCGGTGAAGCAACAACAATGATGACTACAATTGGTTTTCTTGTCTTGGCGTTTCTTGGTCTTTATCAAGGTCGAGCTAATGCCAATGATAATTGGTTCTAAAAGATAAGATATCTGAAAGGAAGGTTATAATGTTTAATAAGAAAGAAGTTAAGGGTCACGGTTCGATTCGCAAAAGCAAGGTATATGGAGCAGTTGGAATCCTTGCACTTGGAGCAGCAGCAGTAATTGGTGGTGGATCTCAAGCATCCGCTGACGAAGTGGCAGAATCTCCAGTAACTACAACACCAGTCACAACAACACAAGCAAGTGCGGACAGTCTTGCATCACAAGCGGCAGCTGTTACAACATCAGATGTTTCTACTCCGACCACAGCGACTACAACAAACACTACTGACTCACAACCTACTGAAACAGTAGCAGAAGTAGCCACTACACAACCAGTAAGTACTAACGATAATAATGCTTACGCTGAAAAAGCTAGCACATCAACTGAAGCTGAAAAAGTTGCTATCGACAACTCAGCTGTCACAGATGCGGTTGCTACTGCAAAAGACAGTGGTGTTAAGGTGACACAAGATGCTACGCAAGACAAAGGGACACCAACCACAAGTGCCGAGCTTGCAACAAAGCAAGCCGAGGTTAAAGCAGACCAGGATAAACAAGTTGCTGCTATCACGCAGGCTACGAAAGATGCATCTGGACGACAATCAGCCTATAATGCAGCTGATAAAGCTCATGATACTCTTGAAGCTCAAGTAGACAAAGCCGTTAAAGATAGCAATGGCCTTATTAAAGCTGAAGCTACTGAAATCTCCAGTGGAGATGGTAAGAATGTAGGTGATTACAACACCTATACTGAGCAGGTTAATAAGCAGATTGCTTCAAATAAGGAAACCATCGACAAATTCAACAAAGATTATGCTGCAATGAAGGATAATGCTAACGTTAATGTTGATGGGCGCGTGACAACACAAAATGTTGATCAATTGACTTATGGTAACTCTGTTCAAAATGGTAGTGTCAATTCAGATGGAACGTTCTCATTTACTCACGATGCGAACGACTCAGCTAATGACACCTTGGGAATTTTAGGTACTGGTACTCTTAATGGTAAGGTTAATTTCACGTCTGCAGCTAACGGAGACGGTTCTACGACCGTAACACTTAATAGTCTCGATTTGTGGAACTATGCTTATACAAGTAACCGTCCAAATACTGGTGTTAACCAAAATCTGAACTATCACGTTTATACAGACGGGGAAGAGATTTACTCAGTAAACCACGACGGTAACTCAAGCTTTACGCAAGACATCAATCGTAGCATTGCTCTTAACAAGTCCTATGTATTGAAGCCAGGAGAAACTACTGGTATTATTCCAATCCTTAACATTGATGATAACTGGATTATCAATACACACGGCCAATTGAGTCTTAATTTCACAAATCCAAACGTAGTTCCATCAGCCACAGTTAAAAAGGTTAGTGAGCCTGTTAAACCAGAAATTCCATCTGTAAGCTATCATGATTACAAGATGGACTACCAACCAACTGTTACTAAAACAGTTCTCAATAGCGACGGTGAAAATGTTAATGGTAAAATGATTCCTAAGAATGATGAACATACCTATGTTTTGAATAATGGAAACATCTTTGCTAATGCTAAAGTTGGAGACACTGTGACAACTCGTGATCCACTTGAATTTGGAGAAGTTCCAAATATTGAAGCCAATAAGGCTGAAAATGAGGCTAAAGGTTGGACCGTTGATTATGATGAGGCTTCTAAGACCTACACATTTACTGCCAAATACGATGGTAAGGCTCTTGAAGCACCTACAATCAAGTTCGTAGCAACGGACGATAACGGTTTCTACGATAATACTTATAAAGCTGGTCGTAATGGTTACGAAACCTTCTCTGATACTGTCACTAACAAGACACCAACGGCTCCAAAACCACATAAGTCTGTTACGGACTCAAAAGGAAATGACATCGACGGAAAAACTACTGACGATGATAAAGTCAACTTCCATTTGACAACTGACTATAGCCCATACAAAGATATGGCTGCATCTAAAAAAGCACTTGAATTTGCACTCCTTGATGATGTGCAAGATGGTGCATTTACTGTAGATGAAGATGCTATTACTATTCGCGATAGCAATAACAAAGATGTCAAAAATCTCTTTGATATGTATCACGTACTTTCAGACGAAGGACGTACTGATGCCATCAACAAGATCTTAGAAAAATCTGGTCTTAATCCTCAAGGTGAGTTTTACCTTTGGGTAGCCAAAAGTCCAGTAGATTACTACCAAGACTACGTCTTAAAAAATAACAACGTTACTGTAACGTTACCGGCAACTCTTAAGGTTCCTGCCGGAACTAAAGTAGAAAATGACTTTTATCAAATTGATTTCGGTAATGCCTATAAATCAAACCTTGTTTCATTTGATACACCACCAGCTCCTGAAGTTCCAGTAGGAGAAGGTGAAGTTGTTCCTGGTCAACCGCAACAACAACCAGTGGCTCCAGGTCAAGGCGTTGCGACTCTCCCTCACACTGGTGAAGATAACACTGCGGCAGCAGCATCAGTAGGCGGAGTATTTCTAGCTACCGCACTTGGTATGCTTGGATTCGCTAAGCGTAAAGAAAACAATTTTTAAAATACCCAGGAAAAAACTTAAATAATGAGGATGGTGTGTAATACATTGTCCTTTTTATTTATCTAACTATCAAAAACGGTGAAGTGTAGAAAGATAGACAAAATATAGGCTATAGGATAAAATAAAAGGAAAATGAGTAAACGAAAGAGATTATTACATGGAGAAAGAACTACAAGAATATAAGAAAAAGGATGATATAGAAGAGACATCTGCTGAGTTTGAGCAGATTGGCTCTAAATTGGCAAAGCTAGTAAAAAATAGTCAGCAATTAATTTCAGAAAGACCTCTTACATATAGTGAAAAACTAAGTTTTCGTAACGAACTATATTGCCAAGCATTTCAAATTTTTAGTAGCACCCATCATAATATATCCAATACTAGATTGACTTTCGAAAGTGAACCGAATATTATTTTAGAAACAAGTCAGCTAGTTTTAGCAATTGTTTATCCAGAACGTTTTGAAAAAAGCGAGGTGCGATCTATTACCTCTATAGCTAATACAAAACGAATTACAGATATGGTAAGAGAATATATCACTTCCTCAACATCTGAGAAGGTGAAGTAACTTTAATAGGTTATATAGGATAATCTGTTGAACCATGTATACTGTAGTATACATCACCTATGTTATTGGTCGATAGAGAACAATAATATCAAAAATCTTCAAGGTAAGTTGCAAAGACAAGAAAAGTCTCGGACGGATAACGTCAGGAGGCTTTATTTTTTGTGAGGCATTTATAAAGATGGAAACGTTAAATGATCGACAGATAATTAGACACAGCCAAAGATAAATTTATCTTCAATAGGTTTAGTACCAATAAGATTTTGTCAGATAAAAATACCAACCTTTTTGAATTTGCTGATTTTCATAGTATTCAAGATATTAGGTCATTTACTAGAGGGAAATATTGATATATACTTACAATTCCGAAAAATAGTAATTTTTCGGAAAGATGTAGAACCACTACTTAGTCCACTTGAGTGAAAATATCTTTGCTAAATTGTTTGACACAACTTATTAAAATACTATAGGCAGAAACAATTCGTATAATAAGGGCGTGAGGTCGTTGAATACCTTTTTCTTTTATTATAATCCTTGAAAGCAAGAAAAGTCCCCAGAAGTATAACTTCTGGGGACTTTGTCTTCATTCTAAAACACCCTTAAAGGGTGCCTAGAGTTAATTATTGTTCAATAGGTTTGATAGTTCTTCTAGGGTAGAATAAACCTTATTTACTGACTTTTTTTGACCGTTTTAGAAAAAAATAACGCCAGTAACCACTCCGGCGCTATTGTTTGTTCATCAAAACCACCTTCAGTATAGCACGACAAGGAAAACTAAACAAGGTCTTACTTAAATGTTGTTGTTTTTAACCTGGTAAAACAAAAAACACCCCAAGGGGTGCGCTGGGCTAGTCGCCTAACCCAAAGACCTTTGACAACCATTTCAGAAACAGCCTTTTTAACCTTGGCTTTGGTGATACGAAAGCCATCGGAATGCTGACTAGGAGCCTTGCTCCGTAGTAAAAAATGTCCACTTTGTTTTGTGTGACAAAGCAAGCAATTAAGAACTTCACTAGCACATAGCTTGTTTCGGTCAATAGGTGCTTTATGGTCTGTGCTTCGCTTTTTTTATCAAATAAGCGTAAGACTTTAAGTGTAACTTTAATATTATGTTTCTTTGTCATGATTGACCTCTCTTATTTAGGTCGTACACACATAAGACACCTAGCGACCTTTTTGGTGAATAATCACCCATTTAAGGCTCTTAAAACAACTAGAGTGCAACACTGTCCATGAAGTTTTCAGCTACAAATTGCAGTGAAAGTCAAACAAAGATATGTCACCTCTAAATTAAGCTCCTACAGCTTATTCTGCCAGCTTTGGCACCGAATGAGAGAGAGGTGTCATGTAGAAAACAAATTTATAAAGTTACACCTCCATTATACCCCCTTGCCTTTCCCACCGTCAACAATCTATTGAATTTTAGATACCCCACCCTCTTTGTAATTGCCCTTAAACATGCTATAATACCTTTGTAGGCTTAATCCACCTACATTCTTTAACTTTTTCCAGTCTCTTTGTTATCTCCTTAATGCTTAGAGACTCCTAGACTCTCACTCACAATCCTGTCTCCTAAAGGGAATTTTTTTGAGAGTACCATATTAAAAAGCTAGGTTTCTTTTTCTCCCTAGCTTTTTTGTGTCTGTTCTCATGGCTTATTGATTGATACTTTTTCAGTATAGCACGACAAGGAAGGCTCAAGAGGAGATACCAATAAAGATGGGATGCAGTAATATGGATTAAAACCCCCTTTTTCCGAATAGGACCCCTGCCAGTTGCAATTGAATACCATAAAAGCATAAAAAGGCCTAAAGGTGGTGTGCAATCGCATGGATTAAAACCCCCTTTTTCCGAATAGAATACCTACCAGTTGCAATTGAATACCATAAAAGCATAAAAAGGCCTAAAGGTGGTGTGCAATCGCATGGATTAAAACCCCCTTTTTCCGAATAGAATACCTACCAGTTGCAATTGAATACCATAAAAGCATAAAAAGGC